>Ga0123353_10008980_pt1 | contig 13730 bp, 10 predicted proteins | sample TergutLab28metaG_3_FD_92763 | JGI IMG/M metagenome (GOLD analysis project Ga0123353, IMG submission 92763) | Labiotermes labralis P3 segment gut microbial communities from Petit-Saut dam, French Guiana - Lab288 P3 | ecosystem: Host-associated > Arthropoda: Insects > Digestive system > Gut ... | reverse complement strand
TTTGCTCTGAGATCCATAAATTTATTAATTCTGTTTGGAATAGGGAGGAATTGCCTCAGGAGTGGAAGGAGTCGGTCACTGTACCTATTTATAAGAAGGGCGATAAAACAGATTTTAGAAATTATAGAGGATTATCAATTTTGTCAACTACGTACAAAATTTTATCCAACATGTTGCTGTCAAGGATGGCTCCATACGCTGAGGAAATTACTGGGGATCATCAGTGTGGATTTCGACACTACAGGTCAACTTTTTATCATATATTCTGCATTTGTCAAATACTTGAGGAAAAAAATGGGAATACAATGAAGCAGTGCATCAGCTATCTTTATACTTCAAGAAAGCTTATGATTCAGTCAGGAGTGACATCTTGTATAATATTCTCATTCAGTTTGGTATCCCCATCAAACTGTACAGCTAATAAAAATGTGTCTGACTGAAACGTGTAGCACAGTCCAGGTAGGCAAATATTAATCTGACAATTTTCCTATTAGGAATGGTTTGAGAAAGGAGATGCTTTATTTCCATTGCTTTTTCACTTTATTTTAGTGTACGACATTAGGAGGGTTGAGGTAAACCAGGATGGCTTGCAATTAAATGGTACACATCAGCTTCTGGTTTATGCTGAGGATGTTAATATGTTAGGTGGAAGCAGACATAATATAGAGAAAAAAGAACATGGAAGCTTTATTAGTTGCTAGTCAGGAGATTGGACTAGAAGTAAATGTTGATAAATCTAAGTGCATGGTCATGTCTTGAGATCAGAATGCAGGACGAGGTCACTATATAAAGATTGATTACAGTTCCTTTGAAATGGTGGAAGAGTTCAAATATTGGGGAACAACATCAAGGAATAAAAATTCTATTCAGGAAGAAATTAAGAGCAGATTGAAGTCAGGGAATGCTTGTTATTGTTTGGTGCAAAATCTTTTGTCTTCCAGTTTGCTATCCAAAAATAAGACACAAAGAACTATAATTTTGTATTGGTGTGCAGCATGGCTGCTGACACTAAGGGAGGAACATAGGCTGAGGGTATTTGAGAACAGGGTGCTCAGTAGAATATTTTGGCCTAGGAGGGATGAGGTGAAAGGGGAGTGGAGAAAACTAAATAATGAGGAACTTAATGATCTGTACTGCTCACCAATTACTATTCAGGTGATAAAATTGAGAAGAATGAGATGGGTGGGCAAAGTAGCATGTATGGGGGAGAGGAGAAATGCATAATGGGTTTTGGCAGGAAAACCTGAGGGAAGACCATTTGGAAGACCCAGGCAAAGATGGGAGGATAATATTAACATGGATTTTCAGGAAGTAGCGGGCACTTGTGAATGCGGTAATGAACCTTCGGGTTCCATAAAATGCGGGGAATTTCTTGACTAGCTGACAACTGGTTAGCTTCTCAAGAAGGAGTCTGCTGCATGCAGTGAGTGAGTGAGTGAGTGAGTGAGTGAGTAAGTAAGTAAGTAAGTATGTAAGTAATTGCACCTGTCTCAAAGTTCTGATGTATCACTAGCCAGATGGAAGCACTCACCACTGCTACTAACAGATGGCAGGATAATTTAAAAATATAACCTTGGGGGAACACAGTCTGGATGAAAGTAGTTCAAGTGTATATAGCAGGGTTTTGTGAACACGAAGATGAACATTCACGCATTATGACAGCATGGACTCTTTGACCAAATGAAGCACTTTTCCTAGGAAGGTTCTGTTACATGGATCAGTTAGTGAGATTATGTGACATATGTAACTTTTATTCTTACTTCATTATACTGTACAGTAGTCTTATAATTGAGATCATGCTTGTGGTATTACCACTTTGGGATATGTAACAGATAGGAGACAAATGTGTTGAAAATAGTGCTCGACCCATTCAAAACATGGTGGTTACTAGATGCTACTCCTGCTTTAACAGTCAACAATTCTGCATTTTGCACTCACAGTATATTTCAGTGTTTCATATAATTCTCAGAATAAGCTGCAATTATTTCTGTCAACAGCATGAAACTAAGATGTCTAGGAAGCAGTAAGTTTTCTGTATGCATGTAAATATATATTTATATACTATTTACATAAAATACAAACTCTCACACTTGTAGCATGTTCAATCTAGTTTGACAATGTGTGACAATGTCCAAACAAACAATGGCATTTCGGCACATAAACTCAACTGTATGGGGGCAAAGTGATCCAAAACAAGAATGGAACCTACTGTTTATACCACAAAATCATAGAAACTTGTAAGATAATACAGGATGCAATGAAAACAAATAAATACTTCAGTCACTGCAACAGTTAACGCAGAAAGAGAAGCAAGGGGTATGAAACAACGTATAATTCTGTAAGTGATTAGGTTAGCCACAAAGATGTAACTCTTACAACCTGTAACTCAAGTTGCATGTTGTCTTACCGTTTCTGCTGCTGTGTCCTCTCTCCATTTCTGTTTGCTCAACAATTCTTCTTTCTCCTTCTTTAAATCTTCTGGTGTCACATCCCACCGACGCTTCCTCTTGTGGCATTTAGAGGAAGGAAATGGTGAACTGTCACAACGTGGTGCCATGTTATCCCTTGTCATTACCGCCCACAAGTCACTCTGATTATACACATATTAATTAAATACGCCAATAAAATTAATTTTCAAATGACACTGAACATAAACAAATCTTCACATTTCCTGTAATGTCCCTGTGCGTTTCTGACATTTTTACCTGAGATTTATACTCACAAAAGGCCAGACATGTGAACGATTGTAAGGTTAGGTTACATTGAACTTGTTGATTCAGTTTCATAAATTTCATTCGAGTTACTCTGATAAGTGTCACTCTACTCTCATTCACAGTCACGCACACATCTGTATATTATTTCGGTATGAGACGCCCTGGAAACAATCCGTTAAAATATAACAAATAACCTTACCTCACAAACGTGCTACAAACTCCATATGTCAAGTCATAATTTAAATAATACTCTGTAGAGTGTAGCACGATATTCATAGCACATAGCGACATCTGTTGCAGTACACTGAAACCTCTCGCGCCTTACCGCCTGTCTAGGCCCAAAATCTCGCTTAATATTTTTTGTGTGAAAACTAATGGGGCAGTAAGGTTTTTGAAGTCCATTGTAAGGTCCGTCGTAACTAAAGGGTTAAGGGACAATAACGACGAGAATAATTTAGATATATATTATCCAATCAGTCATTCACAATATATATGGCAAGATTAAAGAGGCAAAATATTTTGACTGCCAAAGCCATGATCAGGCCTTTATCTCAACCAAGGAATGATGATGATGGGACCGATAGGATTCTCCGAAATGTCAGTAAGGTACTATCATTCTATTCTGAGAAGAAGAAGAAGAAAACCCAGATCTCATTTACAATGCAGCAGAAGCCTGCAGTCACACATTATAGTGGTTCCCTTCCCTTGAAGGCAACCAGGCTCATGGTTATGATAAAAATGGCAATGGAATATGTCCCTGCATTACAATATGATGTTACGTGGCGCATGTTGTTAGCTGATTCGCGACACAAAGCCACTGAATGCTCTGTCCTTCATTTCAACATAAGTACAGCCCTCACCAATCTCAGCTGATTATTATAAAGACTGCAATGGGAAATTATTCTCATGTTTTTTTTTCCAATATACCTTAAAAAGTTCTGGTTGGTAAAAAGAAAAGTGGCATCAAATTTTTCAAAATCACGTTAAAATCTATCATCCTACAAGACCATATGCTGATTTGTAGAATGTAATGGCAAATGGTCAAACATGTGTGTTCACATGGCAGTAATCTAATGTCCACATTAAGCCAGAAAAACTCAGTCGAAGAGATACAGTTGAAATTTAAAGCCATCTCCTAAAGGCTAATATGACGCTATACATTGTATTTTGGTCCTTATAAGATAAAGTATTTTGATATGCATTACTAATAGGTGAACAATCAATTAGAAACTTTTAGGTACGTGGATCTATAGAAGTACACACATTATAATTACAATAAGATAAAAAAATCATGAAAAATGGCTCACCGGGCAAATAAATTCCCTGAGACATAAGACACAGAGAGCAACCGCTGAACAACATATATTTACAAACACAGTCAACCATACGCTGCAGAACATCTTGGAATATCCTTCAATTTAAGGTTGCCTCTCATTTAACATTCAATTTAATTAAATTCACATGCATAATTTCAGTGTCAAATTTTCTATATTTATTGTTAAAATACACGACACCTCAAAGAAACCTTAAATGAGAAGCTTAGAGTAACTGAATTTAAAATACAGGAATATGAAGACTAATGAGTGACTGCAAATAATAAAGAACACATTTGTTTTTTAAATTTTTTATTTATTTACATTCTTTTTAGTTTATTTAATGCATGTGCACGTTGACATCAGAATTGTGTACCCTTATACATTATTCACTGTTTGACTGTGGCAGAGTGTACTAAGGTGCATCAATATTTGGACACTAAATACTGTAATGCCAATCACTCTCCAAGCTGACCAGCCTTCTTGAATTCGGCCAAATGTAAGCTAACGCTGTATAATATTTGTCTAGCATCTAATTCTAATCCTGTTACAGGATTTTCACCACCGACACCCAGTACACGTCCACATTCTCGTATAAAGTACTCCAAATCTGCTGCATCATTGCCAGTTTCTCCACCACTAAGGCACTTGTTTGCTAACTGTGCTAGGCGAGATCTCTCTGAGCTGAAGGCTTCATCCAAGTCAAACAGTTCCAGACTGGGTGGAGGCAACTCACGAAAAGAAGGTGGAAATACCTGCAAGGATATTACAATACACAGAACAATATCACACATCCCTCAGTATAAAACAAGAATTTGTTTTCTTAATTCATCATAAAAACTATGGGGTCATCTTATAATTGTGTATAAAGTTAACAATAATAATAATAATAATAATAATAATAATAATTAGCTGCAATTGGGTTGTCACCTGGTAGCAGTGGTTATTTTACATGTATACAAAATATGAAATTGATAACTAATAAATTTAAGTTGGGATGGCTACATGAGAAGCATGTAGTGGCAACTTGGAATCTCGGGAACCATCCCAGCTATTGCTTTTAGGCACAGGGAAACCAAGAAAAACCTGTGTCGAGATGGCCGGTCGCAGGACCTTCTGAATACTGACTTCTAGCCAGCAGTTGGGCTTCTACAGTAAAAACAGCAATACACACACAGTACAACAAATACACATAAGACAACTAACAACAATACACACAAGACATCTTAAAAGCATGTTCTATACATGCACTTCCCTAAAAAATGGAGGTTGTGAAGAGGAGTGGGTCATCAAACATTGTAGTGACCTGAATATATTTTTGTACATGTTCGATATTCTGGAAGTATCAACCATTCACTGTTTACACTGAGGGTTTTCACTCCACACACATACAGTTAATTTCTTGAAATTTCTGCCCCTTTTTCAAAATGGAAATGGTGTTTAAATAATCACACATATAAAATGACTGATACTGGAGACTGTTTGATATTTTTCTTATACAAACAGAATAATCATTATATAATATTGACTGTCACAATGGCTTAAACGTTCACAACAAAGAATATTTCCAGAAGAAGATTATAGCATTTTTTTTTTTCTTCTTTTCTGTTCATATTTTGCCTATGTGACCCAAAGTGCTTTTTGTAGTCTGGTAGATGATGTTAGAGACTATTTTGGAAAAGACAAAGTATATGAGCACTTCTAATTTCCAAGTCAAGCGCAGTAATGTGTCATACTATTTACATCAATAAAACAAAAACAACCTTATTCACACACAAAAAAAATGGTGTTGCAGTACAAATTACCGCTGCTTGCAGAGATGGTAAGGGTGTCTCAAACTGTGGGGTGATGAGACGTAAGGGCTCATGCTTCACATTTAGGTCCTCATATGCTTGGATAGCAGCTGGAACACATCCTGTGTTGATAGAGAACAATCGCTGGTTGAACAGCTTTGTGTAATCTGTGGGTATCTCATCAGACGACTCCTGAAGACACACCCTTGGCCTTTCTGCCAGTCTGGCTGTATCAGGTACCATGATATAATCGGAGATCTGAGACAAAGCAAGTACTTCTTATTTCACAACATTATGAAAGGATGGAAAATGTGGAACATGGGAAAAGACAGAAACAAGAAACACATTTCAAATTTATTAGAACTGAAGGGATATTATTAAAGTTGATCCTATAAAAAATATGTGGTCAAGAAATGAACTGGCCTCAGGACAGTGTCCTGTGGTGTTTTATGGCAGGCTGTTGTGATGATGCCAATCACCGTTCAGGTTACATATGTAGTACCTGGCAACTTAGTTACTCACATCAGCACCTGTCACTAACTGAAGGAAATACTTGCAAGAAGTCACACAAAACAGACACCATATGATATAGCTGCATATGATTGTTTATTACTACAATTTTTCCTCTTGTTTTATATGGGTATTAAACTTGGTCTCCACATTAAGGGAAGAACAGAGGATGAGGGTGTTTGAAAATATGGTGCTGAGGAAGATATTTCGGACCAACAGGGAGGAAGTAGTGGAAGGATGGAGAAAATTGCATACAAAAGAGCACCAGAATTTGTAAGAGGGAGAAGAGAAAAACATACAGGGCTTTGGAAGAGAAAATGAAGGGAAGAGACCTGGGCATAGATGTGAGGATAATATGAAGCTGGATCTTTGAGAGACAGGATGGGAGGATCGGAGGGTACCAACTGGATTCTTGTGGATCAGGAAAGGGACTGGTGGGAGGCTCATGTGAACATGGTAACAAACCTTTTTGAATTTTATACAATGCAGGGGTTTTCTTGACTAGCTCTGTTCCATGCAGTAATGTATATGACTCTACCTCAAGCATTTCATTTTACCTCAGGATCATCTGCATCTATTTGGTTAAGTTTGATATCAGATGATGTCAAGAGTCTCAACAACACATCCCTCACTGTGTCATTGTCCTCTCTGTCAAGGTACTTGTCGGCAAATATATGAGCTGAACCCAGTACTGCCAATTTACCACCAGGAGAGCCAGAGGCTTTTATGTGGGTGTAAAGAGCACAGACTGGGCGATTCAGTGGAAATGCCACACTGCCTGTTGACAACAGTGCCACAGCAGGTCGAGCGACGTTCAACGTAGCTCCGTACGGATACACAAATCTGAGGGCTCTGAAAACATATGTACATTCTTAGCAAGAGACTAAAGATAGAGACATAAAAATAGCTGCTTACAGTAATCTGTATATTCGTTAGGCAACGAAAGTGCAATTCTTATTTTCAACTGCCAATAAAAAAAAGTTAGAAATCAAATTTCAAATTAACATCACCTTAAATTTGGTAGTATCAACACCTTCATGATTACTGCTGTACCTCCATCTTCAAGTCCATTACCATCTTTATAAGACCAAATTCACAAACAGATCAGTCTGTTCCTTGTCCTTGCCAACTTCTTTAGGCACTATTTAAGATACAATGTGTACCTATGCAAATATCATCCCTTTAGACTTATCGAACATGATTTTGCAAGCATTTCTCATGTCTCCTGTATGATCCACCTGTAACATCTTCCCTGAATTTCTGCACCTTCTTATTACATCCTTCTTCTTAGGGCCAAACAATCTCCTCAACATCCGGGTGTCAAAACTATAAACCTGTTTGGACCCCCCACCTATAACTCACTGTTACATGCTATACACAGAATGACCTAATATGTGCAACACTGGTTAATTACAAGCCAACATTAGGGGTTTCTCTTATGAAACGTTACATATCACAACACTGTAAGCTTACTGGGTACTTCATTACAAACATGAAAAAATGTTACTTTCACCTTGAATTACCCTGTAAATCTGTCTTACAATGCTGGCTTGACTGAACTGTTTTTGTGTGCCCTTGTAACTTGAAGTTACAAAATGGTGGCCATGGTATCATGCTTGTTTTTCAGGTAGTTCCATACATAGTAACAGCACTCAGGTGAATCTCAGATGAAAGTGTATGGCATGTTGTGGAAGGTCCTGGTTCTCACTCTGTTTTTGTTCTTTTATTAATGGCAACTGCAGTAATAAATAACTAACTAGCATTTGTATTTTAAATCCTACTTACCTAACAAAGTACAGTTTTCCATGCATAAACATTTTAATTACAATGTTGATGTAACAAAGGGGTATATTCACATGTGTATAGAAGGTACAATTTGATGCCGATTTGCTATTTTTGGTCTGTTTTTATTACTCTATTTAGTGAACCATGGACCCCAAAACATAAAGACTGGTAAAGAATAGGTAGACGGCAGCTATTTCAACTTACACAGATATCTGGGAATGCTGCTAAGAGATCAAAGCTGCATGCTTAAGGAAATAAAGAGCAGATTATAATCAGCTAATGCCTGCTACCATTCATTCTGCCATTTTTTGTCTTCCCACTTGCTATCCAAAAATACAAAAATGAAAATATACAGAACCAGAGTTTTGCCTGTTGTTTTAGGTGTGGGTGTGAAATTTGTTCCCTCAGCCACTACAGAAACCTCAAATTTCACATCTGTAAATCTGGTGGGATTATTCCCTGTAGTGTTTTATGTGCAAGTGCTGAGCACACAAACTGACACAGCTGTGTCTTCTGTCAGCAGCAAACTTTCAATAAAAGTTAGTGAACTCACTGGCTGTTATTGTGATCATACTGGTCACTTGTAGAATATTTTTCAGCTGCCAGTGCAATTGCTCTGTTCAGGATTCCATTGGCGACCAGACACTCTTTGGGATGAAAATATTTGTAGTAATGAGTTCGTACCACACAATCTGGTGAGAAATGTGTAACATCTAAAGTGAGACACAACCTTGTAATGATAACCATGTATTAAGACCATACAGGTACAAAAGCATCATATATACCAGCATTTAGTCTCATTTATGCTTCACATACTAACCAGAAATATAGGCATGACTGTGGAAACTAAATTCAAATCTTCTAAGAAATTAATGAAATCAATATGGAACACTTTCAAAGAATGTTTCATATACATACTGAACAGTTTACGAAATGTAAGGTTTGAGATTCCCATGCCAGTAACTATGATCAGCCTGTCTTCTGGGATGTAATGTCATGTAGTTTTGTAAAAACTTACTGAAAATTCAAAGGACCCTGCTGCCTCTGTCTTCAAGTCATCATAGGTCACAGCAGTCTCAATTCATCTATGAGGATGCCATTCTAAAAAATATCTGTTGATTCTCAACCTTTCAAATGAAGGAAGCCAAAATAATTTGCTTCTTATCCTTCTTACTGAAGTGCAGAGACCAGAGCTTTCTTTTACCCTGAAGATGGAGGCAGTGGGCTCCTCTGAGATGTAAGTATATATGCACCAGATGGCATGGTGTCACACTACAGAGGACAGTACACTTCAAGGTAGGGGATATTCTTGAAGTCTTTCACAGATTTCAGATAAAATCCCCAAAATAAAATTTTAAGAAAATTCGCTCAACAGTTCTTAAGTTGTTACATTTGGGCAGACAGGCAAATGAAGCTAATACAAACATCTTTGCATCCTTCTATTGTTAATGTACCGGAAACTCCACATTAGGTGTTAATATCACAGAAGAAAAGCAACATTATTTAATAATTTTCTTTCTGCACCTTGGGCCACAGGACAATAAAACAATGCAGTAAAACTTTAGTACATGTACTTAAAGTTTGCACAATCAAGGGTGGAGAAATGGAATAGCTCAGTTTGTCTAGTGACTAGGCTACATTTCTTTTGCCAGTGTTTTCTTAATGTTGAGTCAATATCCCTGCTGTCTTTTGACATTATTGTTTGTATATTTCTGATAATAACACCCTTGTGGTTTCTGAAAACCACTTTTGGTGGCCCTGTGTCAGTCACATAAGCTGTGTTTCATTACAAACCCTACAGCCTATTTTATCAAATTCTCAGACATTGAAAACAGCCAGATTATTAGCCTAAATACTGTTAGGACAGACTGACACAGACCTGCAAAGTTAACATGCTGTCCTGATACTTAAGCCAACAGAAATCAGGACCTACTGAAAACGATGGAGGAGCTGCACTGCTTAAAAAAATGATGAGTAAGTGAAGTCAGAAGTCCATATCATATTAAATGACCATCAGCGAGCACATACCACATCTTCATTATATATCCCACATTTTATGGTTGTGTCTAACCACTGTGTGGGAATTCATTCAAATACATATGCACACAAACACAAACATACATACATACTTGTTATTTCATAGGCTCACATACAGTATACCTATTCAGCATCATAAAGGTAAAGGTAAAGTCATCCCTGTCCATACCATGAAGGTATATAATGGGAGAAGGGGTACAGCTCCACATATTCGTAACCTCCCAGCTAGATGGAGGTGAGTGGTCAACATAACGCTGCAGCGGCTTTATGCCTGGGAAGGAACCCCAGTACCTGTTGCACTGAAGGCTGGGTGGACCCTAGAGCTGGTCCGGACAATTTGGAGAAGTGGAAAATCCCTTCCTCTGCCAAGATTCAAACCACAGACTGTCCAGCCTGTATCATAGTCACAACAGGGACTCCGCTATCCAACATCATGGTCATAAGTAACTTGTACAATAGCCAGACATTTAAAAAGTGCACAGGAATGACACTGACAAGTGGCAGTATCATAGTCTCATGCCCTGGATCAATGTTCATACTAGAATAAAGGGACATTAACAAACTAATTGCTGAAAATGGTGAACTCACACTTTTGAGCTGTAAATAAGTGCCTGGGTTGCTACGAAAATTATGAGAATTCAAATGTTTGCCAATACTTTTCATGCTCTTTGACAGTGACTTCATGAGACTTTGGTACTTATAATGCACTCTGTACATCACTTGTGACTGAGTTTGGAAAAACAGGCTGGGAAATATACACGTACCATAATAAACCAATAGACACACTGAAATTTTTAGTTTTGAAATAGAAGCAAATACTGGTTACTAAATATTGAAAAATGGTAACTGGTACAAGTTACCACAGTTTAATGACTTGATAAATATTAAATCTTGTGACTTAGCATAGTATATTGTTATCAATGTATTTAAACTATCTCCCAAAAGAGAATTTCATTCTTCTGGGATATGACAAGGCAACACTGGGAATTACAAAGTAACACTGCGCCTTAGCCTCAAGGTCCTAGAAGAACGCAGTCTTCTAGGACCTACTGAACCTTAACAATGAAGGATCCAATTACCCAGTGACACAGCACTGCATTCAAAAAGAATGGAATTCTCAACCACACTACTGCAAAAATGTCAAAGCTTGCAGAATCTCCCAAGAGATATTTAGTTGTGACCAAAACATGGCAAAGGGCAAAGATGTTACAAGCAAGTGATACACACACCTTGATATGAGCTGTGATAGTTATTGAACATAATATGTCTAAATACACAGTCAGAGAATGCAACAATTTAAATTAAAAGTCCAACAATAAATAAAACAATAGTAAACAGAGTCTGTTTATTATTGTTTTATTTATTAGTATACTACAACATAACAGGGATGCCTTGCCTAAAGATAAGAAGTCCATATTTACCAGTATTGATCATAATGCCATACTCTTCCAGTAGAAAGTTCACATTTGTCTGATAGTTCTTCTCACCCCCCTCTCCAAGCAGAACCAAAATACTTCCACCAGAATCAAGGTACCCTTTCATACAGTTAAATTCATTTTCTGTAAATTTTTCTCTAGGTCCAGGAATAACAAATAACTTTACGCCAGAAAGTACTTCATGACTTATCTCATCTTTATTCCTGAAAATAAAATGGTTCAAATCAGACACTGTCACTATTAGTTCTCCCAGTGAAGAACACACTACTTCATTGATAACTAGTAGCTATAACCATTCTACAAGTGGGATATTGTTCCTTGGAGAACAAAAATAAAAATAATATAAACTGCACTTCTATTTCATAACTTTCTCTACAGTTTAACACCTGGTATTGGGTTGCATTTAATGTGAACTGCCAAGAATACTAGACAATAGACATAAGACTGAATAAAATTCATGTGTATTTGAGAAGTTAGAATTAGCACTTGATTTATGAAAAAAACACATTACACTCTCTTGCAGGAGATACATAGACTATCAACTACTGTAGTGATGACACAGCCCTGACACTGGCAGATCGGTGACAGGTGCTGTGTATTTCCCACACTAACACAGGAAATACGTGAATAACCAAGCAATCAACCAAACAGTAAAGGAGGAAACCAAACTCATTTTCAAATGTACAGGTATCTGGGAATATCTCCTCACCATGAACCACTCTGTATGGGGATACAAAATAAAACAAGCACCTCAGAATACAACTCAGTAAAGACGTGTAGTCCTGTTGTCCTGTCACAGACACTTAACTTTCTTGAGAATTAATTTGACAATACATTTCTGGTGTTAAGAAAACGAGGGTTACCTAGAAAACTGGTCAAAGTAACAAAGTCAATTATGAAATAATCTTAAGGGTCAAGCATTCCTAGACTGAACCTGAAGATGAAGCCACTCTGATACCCAAAATGCCACAAACTATTTACCCAGTGACAACCTCAAATCTCACAAGCTGATCTTTAACTGCAAGTAGGTAATCATAACCACACAAGCCTTCTGAATTATGAAAGGGCTTAGTAACCAATATGACTGTCATAAGGCCATGTTGCATAATGTGATACACACTGTCTTGAGCTCCACAGCGAGACAAACAGGAATACCAATGACAAGGCTTAAAGGCCATAGTGAGCATTTAACTTTCTTGTGGCCTTCTCATAATTGACTGAGGCAACTTTGATACATAAATCTGCCCCTCCATCCCATATCTTCCACAATGACACTGTATTACTTACTAAGCGGTATGAGCAACCAATACTGTAATATCAAGATTATTTTCTTCTGGGATGTGATGTCATGCACATAGTCTGGTACTCTGATAAAGGAGGCTGAAGATTCCTCTGAAACATCGATACATATCTGCCACATTACAAGGCATCACATCCCAGGAAGGCAGCAATCTTAAAAACCCCGCCATGAGAACCACAAATCACATTACTTGCTCATCACAACTGACACAACCAGCACTGGTAAACCTATCTGTCAATGAAGTGCATTCACTAAAACCTTCAGCACAATTCCATTTCATGTCCCTCGAATGGCTAAAATTTCCCCAGCTCTAGTAATGAATTACTTCATAACAGGATTTGTCAAATCAACCAGCTGTCACCCCTTCCTGTATATTTTGCAAACAGAAGTCCCAAATCTGAATGGTAAACTGTGATCTGGAAACATCATTAAGGACTATTCATAAACACTGTCTATCCTTTCATATTGGAACACGAACAAAATTCCGGTGCAGGAATGTGGGCACGCGGATACGAAAAGGCTACTGCATCTACTTACGTGAGTATCTTCCAACTTCCTTTCAATTTTCGATGCAGAGTTTTGTAATTTTCATTGATTTTAAAAAGTTCATTTTTTGAAGAATTAAATAAGATAGTGTTGGCTTTTTCTTTGAAGTCTGTCAATTCCTGCAAAGATATGAATCTCTACATAAGGCACATTCTATGGAAATTTATATTAATTACTTTCATTTTATTACCGTGCAATGTGAGAACAATATTTATTAAGACCAACTAATTGCACATACTTGTAAAACCATTAAAATCACATTATCTGATTAAAAATGGATTTAAAATTTCTCCAAC
>Ga0123353_10008978_pt1 | contig 13730 bp, 6 predicted proteins | sample TergutLab28metaG_3_FD_92763 | JGI IMG/M metagenome (GOLD analysis project Ga0123353, IMG submission 92763) | Labiotermes labralis P3 segment gut microbial communities from Petit-Saut dam, French Guiana - Lab288 P3 | ecosystem: Host-associated > Arthropoda: Insects > Digestive system > Gut ... | reverse complement strand
TAGAGTTCTATTTAAAGAAGACAGAAGTCTCAAATACAGATCTCCGGCCTAAGGTTACTCAAAACGACGCTCCAACGCCCTGTATCTAGTAGAGTTCTATTTAAAGAAGACAGAAGTCTCAAACACAGATCTCCGGTCTAAGGTTACTCAAAACGACGCTCCAACGCCCTGTATCTAGTAGAGTACTATTTAAAGAAGACAGAAGTCTCAAATACAAATTTCCGTCATAAGGTTACTCAAAACGAGTTTCTTACGCTACTACAATAATGCAGTATTAACACGGCTGATCTCGAACGGAACACTTGGAACATTATCGACCACAACCGAAGTTCCAGAAGACCAGTACCAAACAAGTTGGACAAAAGAACAAGAAAGAAACAAGAACTTTACGTGTCAGATTATAGAGCAAAGATAGAGGACTGGTGGTGCAAAGAAACCGAAGATGCTGGTATGCTGTGGTGGAACCATCCCAAGTGGGAGGGTAATTTTATTGCAGAGTAACAAGGAGGTGCTTAGCTGTAGGGTGTGTCACCTAGCCTCCGTACCGAGAACAACTCCTAATCAAGGCATTGTCTTCGCATGGACGCAGAATATATTACGTCGGAAAATTCTATTAGAACTTGCGAATGGACTAAATACTTCGATTTCAAAGACTAATAATAACATAAATGAGGAAGCGCGATCCAAATAGGTACAGACACAACTGGGGACGCGTTATTTGCGATTTGCCAAACGCATTGCTCTCGCTGTTAATACACGTAGCTGCAAGCATTGCCTACATTTACACAAATAACACGCGTCACAGTTGAAAGCTCCCACTGAAATAGGCCGATAAGAATGTACACTGAAATAGTTCTCGTTGGTCTCTCATACTTCGCATCTGTGGTTCATAAGTCATCTCTTTTCATTTTCCGGCATCAGGTCCACATAGTCTTGTCTCAGTGTTTTCAGTCACACCAAACGTAAGTCAAATCCCTGCAGGCAAAGAAAGATCTAAAATTTATACTTTGTGTGTGACACCACGATGTTGATTAAAAAAAAAGAATTTTGTGTTATCAGCACACAAAGTTGCGTTCGACTGTCTGCCTTTGAACGGAAGAATCCTGATACGTATACGTTCATCTGTGTTTATAAATTCTAACAATGCCTTGCGTAAACATCAGCCAAATAATTCAGTGAGTTCTGGTGTGTTTAAATGGTAACACCATTTAAGTGTCGCATACAGCCTATACAACTCCAAGCTCAATGTATGTATAATTAAATCCCTTATATCAGGTCATTATCACTGCATGTCGTACTAACTAGATACGACGAAGATGAAACACATCCTCAAGCAGCGCATACATAACCTCTAGAACCTTGCGTTGGACAACGTGACGAATCTGTTTAAGACAATTATGGTGGTCATTTATACAATTTCAATTCTTATAACAGAAACCAATAAGATGCACTACTTTTCAACTTTATTTTGATATACAACTCTACATGTTTCGGACACACTTACTGTCCACCATCAGGAGTCTTGATAATGTATTCACAGCAACTGGTATTTGTTGTACTATTTATGACGACTGTCTGCTAGCAGATAGTCGTCATAAATCAGTCAACAGAAATAATATGACAAATACAAATTGCTGTGAATACGGTAACAAGACTCATGATGTTGGACAGTAAGTCTGTCCGAAACATGTAGAGTTGTATATCAAAATAAAGTTGAAAAGTAGTGCATCTTGTTGGCTTCTATTATACGAATATATCACGATGCACGGTTCTCAGAATGTCAAATACAATTTGAAGTCTCGTCAGCTGCAGACGAGAACATAATCAGTAGGCCTACACCATATAATGGGAGACTGCTTGTGATGCACAAAAACGTTCAATCATAGCTCCAAAAATTCACGTACAAACGACTGGAAAAGTATACTGTGTATACACAGGAGACACATTCACTGTGACACAATGCGTGCAAACACAATAGTTAAGGCTGCGATGACAATGCTTCCCTGTAATGAATATTAAACATTAGAGTCGCAAGTATACATTCACTGTTGGTTAGTAAATACTGAAATTGGAGATAAGTCAGGGCTATACACTGACAGAATAAACAATCAAAGCTACGGATTAAATGTCGATAATGAAATAACCATATAACTTACTTGATATACTCTTCAGATACGTACTGTGCTACATCAACAATTTAACGACACAAAAACTGAGTACAAATTACCCGCAGGTCAATCAAGTTTTTTTTCCCCGAGATTTCAGAATTCCGTCGCGAAATAGATAAGAACTGCGCTTTTCTGGGCTATTACGCTTTTCCCTTCCCGCAACCCGATGGGTATACCCGGTGAAGACCACAGCTGAATTTCAATAGCCGAAGTCGCAAATGACCGCATATCGTTAGCATGGCTGCACTGTCACGAAAACCTAACAATACTCGTAGAACAAATGTACTGAATATAAGGCGTGTATTTCATTCCCCTCCGCAATTTTATTCGAAATATTTTTGTTTCCGAGAACCGGAGTGAAATGAAACAGAGAAAGTGCTGCATGAAAATATTTTATATGAACTCCCTGGAGAAGAATGGGTATCCAAGCACATTACCAACGAACGCGAATGTGAAACGTGAACTCCAGTGGAACACAACCTTCCAGTCTGCATTGGATATTCATGCAGTGAAATTAAGAAAAAAAAATACTGACTTCTTCCAGAATTGAACAGGTCCTATCGAGAAACGTAAAAACAGGAATTCCGTCGCTGTTTCCTATAAAAAGAGGAAGATGAAGCAGATTTATGCTTCCAGTATTTGCCTCTGTCTGTATACGCGAAACAAATATCGGAAAGAAATGATAGGATTTGTCTGTTCTCGGTAAGTGACGGCGCCGAGGCTGATGAAATCGTATTAAACAAGCGCCGCTGTAAAAGCATGCGGGCAGACCAGCCACCTGCCCATGCGTCAGTGCCAAAGCAAGCAAGCACAGGATGCAAAATTGCCATATCGAACTGCACGCCATTGAATGACGGCACTAGGCCTATACGACCTAGCACGATGTTCATATTTCACTATAATCTCTACACTGATTTGGAACCGATAACAGCTTCACAAATTTATCTGGCACGAACCGAGTCAAGAAGCTAAGCCCTCCGATTTGAAGCTGCAACCTTGTATTTACACAGGAGCAATGTTCACCACAGAGAAATGCGGTAGTGTCTTGGTCGGAAAACCTGACAGAAAGAGACCCACTGGTGGGTCTAGGCGTTGCTGGAAGAATAGTAAAATGGATCGTACATAAATCGGCTGCAAGGGCGTGGACTGGATTTGTCTCGGTCTCCAGCGAACACGTAATGATCTTCACAATCTATGTGCTTTTCAATGGATTTGGACCACAAACCCATGGCTTTCTTGTTTCATTGCTATAAACTGTTGCCCTTTGTCTCTTTAGATGATACCATGCCGCAGTTTGTATAAATTATGCCCATGTTATTTTGTATTGGCGTACAACTCGGCCTCTTTTCCCAGGCGAACTGAACGCTGCCAGGAGTTCAAGAACAGGATGGTGAGAAGAATATTTGGACCTTAAAGATTGGAACCAACAAGAAGACGACAAAAATTATAGGCCTGCAGACTGGTGACAAGCTTCAAACGCTTGTACTCCACACCAGTCCTGCTTGAGAAAATCAAATAAAATGCAAGGGGCGGGACACGTAACAAGCATGGCGAGATGCGTAAGTATACTGACCGAAAGTACTGCAGTTGTCAAGCCTAAACACTACATGTCACTGCAGGAATCTAAGGATATGTGCAGATAGGACGGAAAACACTATAACTGATCGTGAGGGAACAGACTTGACAGACTCCAGTCATGGGCTCCTGTAAAAGCAGGAATGAACATTCGAGTTACACACCAAGCGGACAGGTCATCAGATAAGCGACTATCAGCTTCTTGGTAAGAGCTATGCTCCAAAGCTCTACTTAAATGGCACTTCTGCTAAGAGGGTTTGACGAAATTAGTAAGGTACAACCCAGTATCCAGGTAATGCAGTCAATATTATAACGATATGTACATCATTCTGACGCCTTAACGAATTTTACATCGTAACTTACTAAAACAGATCGTTTAGAAGAGAGCAAATAATAAAGGCAGAATTAAAAAAAAAAGGGCATAATTTTAAAATCCGTTATACCGAATTCTGTACACAGTACCCGTTTGGCCCTGATGTTCCCTTACTGCAGGTCAGTGGTGACTGGAGGGACTGTCTTAGACTGTCTAGTGATAAGGCTGGGGATATGATTGTTATATGATTCACGGGATGGCCTAACACAGCGCTTCTGCAGCACAGTCACTCAACCACTTACGTTTAGCGTACACAGCAGGGTTAAATTTTCTCACATTACTTCGTATCTTGCTCGATGATGACTGAGAAATAACTAAATCGGTTGTTGAACGACATCAATTTTTTATCTCAATCCTCTCGGCGGCGAGTTACTTGCGAAAAATGGATGCCCTGTAAATACTCCACACTGTGCGTGTTCACTTTTTAAAACTGCTACTATTAAAATTAAAACAGTCACAAATATGGCCTTGAAAAAGGCTATGCATAAAATGGTTATCAAAATTCCAGAGTCTGAAACGACACACAAGGTAAACGGATAAACCAAGTCCTCCTTAAACCCTCTCTGGACTGCACTGGCAAAATTCTTAACAATTTAATCGGCGATGTTTTACCCATAAAACGATTAAAGTACTGCCACTGCATAAAACATGCATTCTGTCTTTCCTTGCACATACTTGCGGTTCCAGTTGTTTCATCCCTCGACAGCGATATACTGTCTTGTATTGATTATACAGCAGTCAGATTCATGAGAAATATCTATCCTAGACTGACTATATTGTAAATCATGTTCTGTAATTTAATTTAAAAGCAACAGTTTGTAAAATATGGAATATTTTTTTCGAAATGCATTATTTTTGTAACTGATACTTTCATGTTACACTGCACGCCAAGATTCTGATTTTGACAGCTCACCCTACACTCTTCGTGCATAGCCTGTTACAGGATCTGCTGCACAGGGAGCTACACAATCAGAAATTTCATTCACGTAGGTACGGTTGACGCCATCTTAGTGGTAGATCATAACAATCGAGACACCACGTTCATCTGCTCTTCATAAAGCCACCCCGACTCCACGCAACAACACGACCTTCTTTAGAAGCTAACAGTCCATTAGCCTTTTATGAAACGCAAAGACTCGAAAAATTAAAAATTCGAATCCCAGTTAGATAGATATTTACTTCCTAAACCTACAAACCAGGGTACAGACAACTTCCGAAGCGCCGCGTATAAATACACGAGGACATCATTTTACCCGGCCAATATCGTCTGTCGCATCCCGCTGGTCTACTTACCGTCTAAAAGGTAGTCCACTCAGCTACCGCCCATACGCGCGTTTGAAAAGCGGCGAGAAGTAGCCAATGATACTGGTCAGATAAAGTAATGACACTACTTCAAATGATGGAGATCTTAATACACAGTTAGCCTCCGGTGGCCCTTAGACACTCCTTATTTCATCATTACGACACACTGAACACGATTCGGTCTTTTTTAGGTACAGCGAACGAAGGCAGCAAGCAGGAACTGTTACAGTGCAACCACAACGCGTCGCCTCTAAGTATGAAACAGACCAGAAAAGGGCTTAAATTAGTAAATTCCCGACGCTTAAGATGCCACCTGATGTCACGCCAAGATGCCATATCCTTGAGCCCAGAAGACTGTTCTCTCACCAGCACGTGCATTACTTCAAAACTCCTGTCACAACAGGTACAGCTGTCCCAGATTTATGCGACGCAACAAAGCGTAGCAGCGCAGCCAAGTCTCCTACCATTCCTAAACCTTGGATGTAAGTGGAGGTAGCTTCTGATTTTCAGGTGAAATGTGACCGAGTTCTCGTATTTTGAAGACACTGCCAGTTGAATATTTAAGTCCTTTTACGTTACAGCCTGAAGACGGCTTTACGAAAAGCGGAAACATGTGGCTGCTATGTTCTTTTAATTATCTTTTAATGTTCTTTTAATTACCTTTTAATTATATTTTATATTATGGATGTGTTGGACTATAAAATTATATTCATTATATTAAAGGAGGTGCCGATCCCAGTGGCCGCGCGGTCTAAGGCGTGGGTCTACATCCGCTCGCTTGCTGAGATTGTGGGCTCGAATCCCGCCGGGAGCATGGATGTCTGTGTGTGTTGAGTGTTGTGTGTTGTCAGGTAGAGGTCTCTGCGACGGGCTGATCACTCATCCAGAGAAGTCCTACATACTGTGATGCGCTGTTGTGTGTGATCTATAAACCTCAAGAATGAGGCAATGTCCCGCGTTGGGCCTCAGCGCCACAGGAGAAAAAAAAATTAAGGAGGTAGCTTCAACCCTGGTGTACTCGTACCCCTTATTTATTGGAAAGAGTTTTGTGTTATTCTGCGGCGCCTTGAGCGTAGTAACCTCTGCCACGAATCGATAACCGAGTCGTCCATTTCTAACCAGCCACTAGATATGGAATTATTCAAACAGCCGGCATTATAAGACACAGCACCAGTACGTGTCGTAATCAACATGTTAAACCAATTACTTCAGTTGGCATGAGTGTAGCTGTAAAAAACACACATAATATATCCGGAAATGGAGAAAAGACAGACTTTATTCCACTGAATTTTCATCCTTTCACGTGCTGCAGCCAGTCGGTCCAGTGGGAACCCTTGTTCTAATCAATACAGCGATAGGCAACTGCTCGCAAACCGAAACAGATGTAGTTACAAAAATGTAGACCTGCTCTTGTGATGACGGTGGTGCTGAAACTGTATCAAACTTGCTAGTCGACCCAGGCCGTAACTTCATATTTCTAAGATACAGTTTAAACGTCATACTAGTCGGATTTTAACGCATCACAGCACCTCTCTGGGATTACGTTAAGTCCTCAGAATGTTAAGCGACAAGAGAAAAAAATATTTTATAAATAGAATTTAAAACATACAGATGAAGTATGCTATTTCACTATTACGAACAAATCCCCGTTTTATTGTGTTATATTACTTATCTTTCGAGTATCGGTCACAAAGTAATAACGCAGGTCTTAATTGTTTCAGCGGCAGTTCCGCTTTACATTAACTTGAAAGAAAAGTCCGTTAAATTGCCACCTCCACCTCCTCCTCCTCCTGGAGGATGCTGCTTCGTTGTTACTAACAAATTTCCGTTGAATAAAACCGTTTTCTTTCTACTTCCAGTATCAGTCATGCAACCCGTCTTATTTTTCACGCAACATTTCCGCTAGCCAGTAATTTAAACCGAAAGTCCAGAAGTTCCGTCATTACATCAGAATAAAACGTTTGCGGTTGGATGTAAAGTCATTCTCGCATTGTTTCTCTCCATGAATAATTCTGATTTGAGCATAGTTTCGCCAGCAGTAATTCTTCTGTTGTCCCCACTACACTCACTTTGTTCGGGACTTTTCTCTGCCGCTCCGTTTCACATTCATTTCCCCAGCTCCTAGAGTCGCAAAGCTGAGCCCCGAACTGTATAGGTCTGTTCCTTCACCCTCAAATCGTATGGCCACACGGAGTGCGCATCACGCTCTCCCGTCAGCACTCCTTTCAGTCTCTCCATCCATTCGTAAACGTTGCTATAACTCATACAGTTACCACCATACCTAGCAGCCATTCTTCCGTAAACTTCACTAAACTTCGCAAGGCCTGAACACAAATACTGGTTCAAAGATCATTGTTGTTCTTCCGACCGTTCTATTAACGAAGCAGTCACTTTCATCGTGTCAAAATATTATTCATAAACCCAATAAAACCAAAAATATTAATATTATTTTATGCGAAGCTATGCAGCACGGAAGATATGAACCGACGTTTCAGAAGAATCTGTTTCATCCCCCTACAGGGTAGAGGGTTCTTTCAAAACGGCGATACATTTCGAAGGAAATTGAAAATTTGCATTAAATTTTTTTCTTTATATTAACGGGGGGCACGCGGTGGCGCAGTTGGTTGAAGCACCGCACTACACAAGTCGGAAGGTCGCGGGCTCGATTCCCTATTTTGTCATTGGAATTTTTCATTGAGATAATCCTTCCGGCCGTACTATGGCCCTGGGGTCGACTCAGCCTGTAACAGAAATGAGTACCACGAATATTTCTTGTGGGGTAAAGGCGGTCGGTGCGTACGGCTGACAACCTTACCGCCTTCATGTGCTGACTGTCTTGAAATCTGCGAGCCTCAACCTCCTGGAACCCTCAGGGCCTGTCCAGGACTGTAATGGGATTGCGTCACCTTTACCTTTACATTATCATCATACAGTGTTACTTACCGAAGGCGTTTATTTCAATTACTAGCACATTATTTAACTTTACATAATTACGCTCACTTTAAGTTCTCGACAGTTTAAAATAAAAAAATAAAAAAGAAATATGTACGAAAAGTGACATGTGGTATTCTCACTTCCGAAACAGAAGTCAAAGCACGTTTTACAATCGCTGCACTTTCCCAACAGAGAACAAGTAAGCAAAGGACGTGCCCACAGACAAATCTCAAGAGCGCCCATCTTTTAATTGCCGCTGTAACAATTTGTGCACTTAGAAATAAAATGTGTGTCCATGAAAACACCTCAGTGCACAGACAGAGAAGAAAGCGACACGACCCATGACTGCTCTGTCATGAACACGTGGTTTTGGCACGTAATGCTCAGACGGAAAGAGACGAAATTTTAACAGTGTACAATATGCTGACTATTATTTACTTATATAAAAGAGGACACAGAAGTTTGAACATGGAAGTTTTCAGTGCCATTTCTCCAATACGGCACGACGGATAACATAAGCACACAGTCGTGGTTGAAATTTAACCTACTAGTCCAGTTCAATGTGGCAGATTGCTCATAAATTTGTTCAAAGAACAAAAATTTTTATATTCAGAACTTTTATTTCAGGCAGAATGGATAAAGAATTTAATAAAGCAGGGTGGTTACATTTTACCTTCTACATTAATATTTCAAGCTCCGCAATGTGCCTACACCGTATATTTATGTAATTCCACAATAAACAAGGATTCTTTCCCTAAATAGTATTAGCTGACTGGTCCTTACAATACAGGAGCAATGTGCTGATTGTCAGGTAGAAAAGTAAACTTCTTTAAATATAATTCAGATGTTTCGAAGACATCACGCTCTTACTATAATGTTTAATTAGGCTATTTTTAATTATGGTATTTTGAAGTATGTGGTAACAACTAAGGCTTCTATATCCTGAACAGTGGGGATGATAAAGAAGTACTTCTCGTGAAAAAGGAAGTATGCTTGAATTCTAAAGCAACTGCCGTCGCCAAACATTCCATCGAAGTAACCTAGTGAGAAGCTGGGACCTTGCCTTCTCACAAGCGTCTAGCTGGGACCTTGCCTTCTCACAAGCGTCTAGCCGCAACTAAACACGGTAACCATCACAGCCAACTGCAATCGACAGCCGAAACACGGCCTATACAGAAACCACTTCAAATTACTAACATACAGAAAATGCACCTTTAAACTTTTCAATGCATAAGCATTGGCTTTTGGTACGTTATGTTCACCTTAAGAAACGGTTCGAAAAAGTTTAATTTTCGTGCATTTGTATCCCCATCAACGTTTATAAGAAAAACAGACATAGAAATCAAGGATAATGAGACGCAAACAAGTAAAGAAAAAGTCTAAAAGAAAAGAGGCAGAAATAAAGAAAGAACACATAAAAAACTGAAACAAATAAACTATGTACTTACGAGAATGTAATTTCCGCTTACGTCGGTCTGACCCTAGTTCGCTAGAAACACAGAACGAAGGCTAGAGCTCCTCTCTGAACATGCAGGAAGACCAGTTTCACTACCCAGAAGTGAAGAAAAATTTTTATAAGCTTACCACATACGTTGCTTCCTTTGTATGCAGCAATCTTCATCTAAGATCACTAATGAAGCCTGACGTGCGGCTTATTTAAGGTAATGTGCCACCTGCTGAGGCACACGTATGACAGAATGGTAACGAAACACCGATCGCAATATAACGAACAGTATGTGGCCGTAACTTACTCGAACTGCTGAAGGAAATGGACTCAAAACACGGTAGACATTCCCAGCCTACATTTGAAATGCACGCTTCTTCAGGAGCTGACAGTCGCTCAGTTATTCAAGGAATTTTACGCCTTTCATAAAACCTGCAGATTCATTGATCTGCTGCATCCTCAAGTACCCATAACTGCACTCCGCCGTGAACAAGTTCAGTCACTTTACAGTCCTTTTTAGCCTACTTCCCTTGTAAGAAGACGAACACGAAGTACGCTTATGAAATTACCGTGTGGTGTGATTGTGTGAGACAGAGAGAGAGAGAGAGAATGATAGAGGCCATTTAAATTTTTGAACTACTTCAAAGATTTCCAAAAACCTCATATCAACATTTACCCCTGCAGTCCAACCAGGCCGAACTTCCCAATTTCATAATCAGTAATTAAACATTGCAGAAGCGCGTCTTGCGAAGCGGGAGCGACTTTAATGCCATTACGACCTACTTTAGGTTCCTGAGATTGTGTGTAGTAATAGGCCATATTGAAAGGTGATAGCACTGCAAAATGAAAAATAACACGGTCAGATTGCGATAACTAATAAAATAATCGTGTAGGGATGAGAAACTGACAAGCAGATACAGAGTAACCGTTCTTACGCACTAAGCTCAAGTGTTGGGTTTGAATAAAAAATTACAAACATGGTGGCAATGCAGAAGGTTGAGGTTATTTCAGACATATACAAGGATGTATACATGCACGTCTATGCACAAATATACTCAACAACAATAATAATAATAATAAACTTTTTAAACTACAAATAAGACCACCGAGCCTAATCCTGTTGATTACTACATCCCAGGATAGGTGAATATTTCCCAGCCAAAGCTGAGAAGTGAGAAATTCGGAAATAATAATAATAACAACAGACATATAGCACTAGGTACCGATGCTACAGAACAGCAGGTTTTCAGCTGAGCTTGGAAATTCTCAGTAATATTATCCCGTTCTCTATGGCCAGGTCTCCAAATGATGTGTTCCCATATGATTATTGTAACTTACGCATTTATGTACTTATTGCCTCGCACATACGTGCTACATGTTCCACAAATTCCATCCTCCGTCACTTGATAACCTAAATAATATCTGGTAAAAGCGCAAATTATGCGGACTGTCATTCCACAGGTTCCTCAGTCATCCTGTCTTTGCCTGTCCTGTCTACAAATACTCTTCTCAGCACTTCCTTCACACACGTCGTCAGGCTATGTCACCACACATTCAGAAACGAAGTTCCACACCCACACAACACAACAGGAAGTATTTTGTTTAATCTTAGGATTTATAGACATGACAGGAAGACAAAAATTCCGCGGTAAATGGTAGCAAGCACTACCATCTTTAACCTGTTTTTCTGCTCTAACTCCTCTGTCAATATATCCTGCTCAGTCTCAATTCATTCCTGACTTAATGTTTCCACAGTGCATCAATGACAAACACTTTATTATCCAACTAATGCACAATATATACCATGTAGATACAATTAAAATTATAAAATATTTAAAAGTGCTCCAACTTGTTTCGGATCACAGAGGATCCAGCATCAGGGAGCCTTGTACAGTGCTTGGCTAAAAATTACAAGGATGATTCTATCGTGTCCGTTGACATGGACAAGGTCGGTGTTATGGCAGTATATTCTGACCCGTTGTGCGTGTGTTCAGTTCACTGTATATGAAGGCACTTCATATGCAGTGAACTACGTGAACGCACAACGGGTCAGAATATGCTGCCATAACACCGACCTTGTCCATGTCAACGGACACGATAGAATCATCCTTGTAATTTTTAGCCAAGCACTCTACAAGGCTCCCCGATTATGGATCTTCTGTGATCCGAAACATGTTGGAGCACTTTTAAGTATTTTATAATTCTAATTGTATCTATGTATTATATATTGTGCATTTGTTGGATAATAAAGTGTTTAATCATTCCTGACTGTCTATAATTTTTCTTGCTACAGATCAGACCACAGCGTCCAATGACGGAATGAGTACTGAATACGCACAGGAAAGTGTCGTGGCCTACTTTACTTTATGTAATTGCCACTGAAGTTAACCACGACAGGCCTCAACCAGGATAGCCGTTATCCGTGTCAAGTGTTAAACACACCGAACATCAAGCCGACAGTTCGGGCTTAATTAACCTCCGCAGCAACCACACGCCTGAACTTCCTCAGGTGTTTGAAGGATTTATTAAGTATCTTTATACTTCGGCAACTGTTTCACTCTCCAGAAAAGGCACGAACTTTTCAAGCGGCAAAACGCTGCTCCTGTATCAATAAAGTGTATATAGTCTTCCAGATTCAGTGACTGTGTACTGAAGGAGCAAAAGATCTCCTGCAAACAAAATGGGCTACAGAAGGGCGACGCTTCAGCACGTTCCACAAATATCGTCGCGTTTCAAAAGAAGAAGGCGCAGCAGCGCGAATGGCTGCCCAAGAATGCACCTTTACTGCCAGTATTCCAGAATACAGTTTTGCCATTTTCAGGTGACGCGGAGTATTGGCTGCTTTTCATTTCTGCCGTTTATTTAGACTACATGGCGTAGACTGCGGATTGTTAGAATAGAAATACGAAGCACTGACTGGAAGCTCGATTTAACTCTCACAAAGACAGATTTCTGTAGGTGCGCAGATGTTCTGCTAACAGCTAAACGCACACATGACACCCACTCTGTGTAAAGTCAAGTGTAAATTCTCGTCAACCGAAGACAGAGAGGGCCAGCCTAAAGTGCAGAAATACATCAACAAAGAAGTACCAAAATCAGCAGCATCAACACAGTTAAACATTCAAAGCTCGTTCAGTCTTAATTGGTTTCGGCCTCTCCACTCCATCTTTTCCTTGGTCGTGCTAAGTTTCTTCTGCTCGTTGTAATGTATACATGCAATAACTTGGGAACGTGTGGATTTTGTACAGAAGCTACCACAAAATAATGGTGAAGACCTCAACGTTTGATTCCAGCGGAGTACTTCTATATGTTAGAACAGGCGGAGAAGCAACCCTATTGTTGGAGTACACCAGCAGGCTTGAAGAAAAGCCCAAATATGGTAGACTCCATCACTCGTTTTACCCTACGACATTTTGGTGGCTTATGTTGGAGAAAGTAATTTGTTACTCGCAATCTGCACAGGCATTTCCGGACAGACAACGAAAAGACCAGCACTCATGAAGAAGGAACAAACCGAAAATTGGGTCAAACCGTGCTGCAGGTGATGGTGAAAACTGGAGATGCGGCGACGTATTCGAAATGGTACAAATTTCCACTCAATAAACGCCAAGCAGCAGATGATATAAAGAGAACCAGTATCAAATTTCACTTCTGTAAGTTAGTAAATTAAAATGAATGTGAAACAATGTGACATAAAATATGACAGAGTAAGACAGTAATTGTGTCATCCGGTCACGTATTTTTCTGGAACTGACAGACGAAATAAACACATATCAAAGACCGTGATTTAGTGCGAAAAATCGAGAATTCCAAAAACTTCACAACAGTTTGAATTTCTGTGCTCTATATTCTGCAATTAAGACATTAAATCTCTAAGCTCATAAGAGTAAGCCGAAGAGGTGGAAAATTGCAAAAATATTTGTTCTCAAGAGAC
>Ga0123353_10008976_pt1 | contig 13733 bp, 14 predicted proteins | sample TergutLab28metaG_3_FD_92763 | JGI IMG/M metagenome (GOLD analysis project Ga0123353, IMG submission 92763) | Labiotermes labralis P3 segment gut microbial communities from Petit-Saut dam, French Guiana - Lab288 P3 | ecosystem: Host-associated > Arthropoda: Insects > Digestive system > Gut ... | reverse complement strand
GCAACATACAATAACCCATGTCGAGGTCCTTGTTGAAGGGCAACGACGGTGCCGGGGCGTTGTTCGGTCGGGACGATGCTTGCTCGAACCAATTTTTCATATCATTGGGCTTGCAAAACAGTGTCCATTCGTGATACCCGGCAAAGGGACCATCGACGACGAAGGTTCCACGTGCTTCCCACTTTTCGATCAGGTCTCTTCTGGCAATGGCAATGAAGCGGTCATAACTTGCCTTGTACTTTTCCTTCAATTCCGGCTTGTTGTGAACGATCATCGCAAAGGTGAGAGCATGCCCGACGAGAAGGGCATCGGAGACATGCACGTCGCACCAAACCTCACCGTTGTAGATGTACGGTCCGACGAAACCTTTGTACCCATCGGGACCTTCGGTCATTTTGTCGAACATCGTGTTCAGGAGTTTTTCTGTCGGCGTGAGCCATTCGTCGGTCGGCGTTTGTCTGCAACGTTCGAGGAGCGAACCGAGATAGTAGTTCCAGTTCCAACCGGTCTGTTCGCCGGTGGGTCCGCCGTCGGGGACGGCATCCATCATTTGCTGAATGCGGGCGGTCTGTCGCTGGGCTTCGTCCTGCGGTTGTGCGGTGGCGGTCAGCGTGGTGAGGGTGAGAATTAACAAGGCAACAATAAGATGTTTTGTCGTCATGGCAGAAAATAATGTTAAAGGGTTGAAGCAAGTGTACCCGATAACGGAGCAAAAATCAAGAGCGGGGCAACGTTAACGGCGGCGATTCCCCCTTGCGTCCTTTGTGATAGAATACCAATAGACAGATATTTTTCGCACAAAGCACACAAAGGAATCACTGGCAATTTGACTCCTTTGTGTCCTTCGTGTCTTTGTGAGAAACAAAAAAAATGGGATACCGCACCTTAAAATCCTGCATCGGCGACCTCCGCCGCGCTCGGCAGTTAGTCGAGTTTAACGAAGTAGTCGATCCCTACCTCGAACTCGCTGCCGTTCAGCGTCGATTGTACGCTGCGGGTGCGCCTGCTGTTCTATTCACACAACCGAAAGGTTGCCGATTTCCCATGCTGGCAAACCTCTTCGGTACGGAAAAGCGGGTCGAATACATCTTCCGGGACGGCATTGAACCATTGCGTAAAGCCATTGAACTCGGTGCTGATCCCGTAGTTGCCGCACAGCAAGTTTCGATTCGCCTCGGTCTTACCGCCCTGAAATCGTTTTACTATTCCCGACCGAAAAGGGTCAATTCGCGTTCTGCACCGGTGCTTGCTTGCGAAACGACATTGGACCAACTGCCGCAACTCGTTTCGTGGCAACAAGACGGCGGAGCGTACCTTACATTGCCGCAAGTCTATACGGAATCGCTCAACCGTCCCGGCTTTGGTGCGTCGAATCTCGGAATGTACCGCGTCCAAATTTCCGGCAATGATTACATTCCAAATGAAGAGGCGGGACTGCACTATCAAATTCATCGCGGCATTGCTGGTCATCATGCGGAGAGCCTTGCCGCCGGAAAGCCGTTGCCTGTGTCAATTTTCATCGGCGGCGCACCTGCGGTGACGCTCGCCGCCGTAATGCCGCTACCCGAAGGAATGAGCGAACTCATCGTTGCCGGTATTCTTGGACAGCATCGGATTCCTTTTGTTTCTCACAAAGGCACGAAGGACACAAAGGATTTTAGTTTTCCTTCTTCGTGTCCTTTGTGCCTTTGTGAGAGAAACATCTATGCCGAAGCCGATTTTTGTATCGTCGGAACTCTGCACACAGAAATGAAGCCGGAGGGCTTTTTCGGCGATCATCTTGGCTATTACAGTTTGAAACATGACTTTCCGGTGCTGAAAGTCCACCGTGTTTATCACCGGAAGGATGCTATTTTCCCTTTTACCGTCGTTGGTCGTCCGCCGCAGGAAGACACGCAGTTCGGACATTTCATTCACAATCTTGTCGGCGATGTGGTGCCGCGAAAACTGCCGGGCGTGCGTGCCGTGCATGCGGTGGACGAGGCGGGTGTGCATCCGCTTCTGCTGGCGATGGGGCGGGAATCGTACCTGCCGCTTGACCCGAATCGCCGGGCGGCGGAGTTGCATACACTTGCCCATGCCATTTTGGGTTATGGGCAACTTTCGCTCGCAAAGTATCTTTTCCTAGCGGCGGAAGAGGATGATCCGAGTTTGTCGGTCTATGATACCTCCCGATTTTTGCAACATATTCTGCAACGAGCCGATTGGCGTGAGGATGTCCATTTTGTAACACGAACGACGGCGGATACTTTGGATTACACTGACAGCGAGTTGCATCGTGGCTCGAAACTTTTCGTAACGGTCAGCGGCAAGCCCCGCCGCTATTTAGCCGGTACTCCGGCTACTCCGCTTCCCGAATCGTTGCCGTGTAAAAATCCTCGACTGGCAATGCCGGGCGTGTTATGTGTCGAAGACATCGACATGAGCAAAAAATTTCCCGACGAAATCCCGCTGATCGTATTGGTCGATAACTCTGCGGAGGCAACAGCATCGTTGCGTGATTTTTTATGGACGACCTTTACGAAGAGCGATCCGGCAAGTGATGTGCGTGGGATAGGCGAGTTCATCGAGAACAAACATTGGGGTTGTACCGGTGCGTTGGTGATAGATGCAAAGCGTAAACCGCACCATGCGCCGGAGTTGGTTGAGTTGCCGGAAGTTGCCCGGCGAGCGGATGAGATTGCGGAAAAGATTTTGCGTCGGTAAACACATCAGAGCCGCAATCGTAAGATTGCGTTTGCGATACTTGCCCCGGCTCGCCGAAAGGGTAAAATAATGGAATACAAAGAGGGACACAGCGATAAAAAAATGCGTACAATCAGATGGGTCTTGATACTCGGCTTGGTGCCTTGTGTCCTTTTTTTGTCTTGCAACTGGAAAAGTGGTACGTCTAGTCAGTTGCGTAATGATACGGCTTGCTGTGCTCCGATCAGTGAAGTCAATGCAGAAGCGATGATAGAAAAGGCGTTTCAAATGCTATTCGAAGAGGCACTGCAAGGGTTCTTTGATGATTTTTTTGACGAATTATCTGAACGATTTATAACAGCAGTCGAAGAATGTGCCGACAAGTGCAAACTCTCGCCTTTGGAATCGTCTTTGCTCTTTTGTCTGCTGTTCAACCAAAAGGATGACCGATTCCCAGACATGCCGAATTTGTCGGAATTGCCTTTGCCGGACGATGATGTGGGTGCTATAATTCTCGACGTTCACTTTATGCAATCACCTTCAAGTGAACCGCTATCGTACAGTTTCCAAAGCGAACCGATTTTCGACGCACTGACTTTGAAGGTAACAAAAAGTCACTTACTTGGTCATGAGGATCAGGAAGCCACCCATGTAGCCGTGGTATCGCTCCACGCACTTTGCAAGTTAGGCGAAACAATAGAGACACATACATTCACCGTGGACATGGACAAGATAGTTCTGGCATCGGAAGACTGAATTTCGCACAAAGGCACGAAGGACACGAAGGAGTCGATTGTCCGAGAAATCCTTTGTGAACTTTGTTCCTTTGGCGTATTGTGTGCCGGAAGAGAATCGGCGCAAAGCAATGTTCCCATTCACCCCCTTTGCGTCCTTTGCGTCTTTGCGGTAAAATTCTACTACAATGAAAGAAATCCTCCTTGGCATCACCGGCGGTGTTGCCGCCTACAAGTCTGCGACCATCGTCAGTCGATTGACACAACACGGTGTCGGTGTCACCGTCGTCATGACACGCTCGGCGACCAAACTCGTTGCTCCGCAAACTTTCGAAGCGTTGAGTGGCAGACCAGTACGGTACTCCATCTTCGATGCCAAGATGAGCCACGCCCACATCGACTTGGCAAGACCGGCGGACTTGTTCTGCATTGCCCCGGCAACGGCAAACATCCTCGCCAAAGCCGCACACGGTATTGCCGACGACTTGGTGAGCACCCTCATTTTATCCTTCGACAAACCGATTTTGTTTGCCCCGGCAATGAATACAGTCATGTGGAACAAACCCGCCGTGCAACGAAACGTACAGCAGTTACGAGAAGACGGCTATTTTTTCATCGGACCGGAGTCGGGACACTTAAGTTGCGGCGACACCGGCATCGGACGGATGACCGAGCCGGAAAAAATCGTTGATACGATTGTGAATTGGTAAAAAGGAAAAGCGTGTTTTCAATACGTCAACAAACACTTTATCACCGCACCGGTGCGACTGACAGCAAGGGCTTCGTTGATCTGCTCAAACGGAAACGTGTGCGTAACGAACTCATCCGCCCGAAGTTTGCCTTGGCGAATCCAATCGCAAATCGGCTTCTGGGCTTCTCGCTCGCGGAACCGAGTGGGCCACTGATGCACGAACAAGTTGAAATTGTAAGGACCGAGACTCTTCTGTACCGGAATCGTATCATTCCCCAGCACGCCGTAAATACAGATCGAACCACCTAACTTGATGAGCGGCAACGTCTGGTTGACGATATGTTCGTTGCCGACTGCATCAATGACCGCATCAAGCGGTACGTGCGACTCCTTCAATGACGGCACCGCCTCCGGTAACATTACCATGCTGGCACCCATTTCAAGGATTTTGGCATGCCGAGATTGATTCGGTTCGACCACGCCGATCCAATTCAAGCCGAGCAGCCTGCCGAATTTGACGAAACTCAATCCCACCGGACCGGCACCGAAGATCAGAATGTTGTCGCCGGCTTTCAAGTTGAAATCACCAAAACCGGCAAGAACTTCGCGCCAAGTGCAGAGCATTGCCGCCTCTGCGAAGGGAATATCGGGATCGACCACCCGCTGGATTTCGCACGACTCGAACCAACCATGTGCGTCATTGTTCGCGCCGTCTTCGACCATTGCATCATGGTCATGAACAAGAACGTACTCACAGAATCCGCCCCAGCCACAGTGGATGCTGGGGTCGCCATAGTCGCCGAGCATTCCGCCGATGGCGTGGTCGCCGACCTTGAAATTACGGACTTTCGCGCCGATTTCCTCGACAATGCCAACCACTTCGTGTCCGAGGACGAGCGGATATTGATCGACACCGGGAAAGTGTCCTTCGATGAGTTTGCGGTCGGTGGCGTTGCATATTGCCGCCATTTTGTTTTTGACCAATGCCTGATACGGTCCCGGCTTCGGCTTGGCGACTTCGATGATTTCCACCTGATTCGGTTTAACGGCGGCAATAGTTTTCATTGTGTTGGATATTGCGTTGGAAGGATTAAGGTACTCTGCGTCCATTCTACCATTTTTCGTCAAAAACAACAGTAACAGAGCCGCAATCGACAGATTGCACGTGTGCGTTTTGCTCTCACGATTGCAAATGGCAAAATGAGTGAAAGGTTTTTTTGCGATTCGCTACACTTCCTTCAAAAGATACAGCTTCGCCGCAGGAATTTGCTCAATCGCTTGCGTAGGACAATAGAGCGCAATCGAACACTGATTGCACTGCATACACAAATCCTGACTGATCTGCAAATAGAGCGAACCGTTGCCGAGATTGAAACAACCGTCCACACACTTTCCACAGCCGATGCAGAGATCGTGATCAATCACGTACTCGAAATATGGAGGCTCCACTTCCCGACGGGAAAAAGCATCGGTCGGACAAAGTTGATTCTCGGCACCCTCGTCCCTCGAAAAGGGCTGCGGATCGAAAAAGCCGGTGCAGAGATCGCAATAACCACACATCGCGTAAGTGTGAAAACACTTGACTGCCGATACCAGTTTGGTACATCGGTACGCACAGACACCACACCCGATGCACTTGTGCGGATCAATTTGCCAAACTTGTGCATCGCTACTAACTTTTTGCTTACCGGCAAGAAAACCGGCGGCACCGGCTAAACTGGCGACGATTCCGTATCGGCAACACGACTTCAAAAATGAACGGCGAGACGTTTCTGTTTCCTTCGTTTCCATGAGTCCAGTGTACTCTTTTCCACTGCTCATGGCAAGAGGGGCGCGACCTGCCCTTTTGTCCACAGATAAGGTACAATGATCATGTTTTCCAATCCCCATAAGAACAATGCACAATAAGAACAATGCACGAAAAACTTGCCCTTTTCATTGCCATGTTGCTCATTCCCCTCTTCGCCATTGCGGCAGAAGTGCCGAAGGAACTCGATGCCTATCTCGCTCTGCCCGATGACTCCTTCCGCTGGGAAATCGTCGAAAAAATTGATACACCCAATGAACGAACATTCCTCGTCGATCTGACCTCGCAAACCTGGCAAGGTATCCCCTGGAAGCACTCTCTCCTCGTTGCCCTTCCGAACAGAGTTACCGATTCGGAAAATGCGTTGCTCGTCATCGGCGGTTCCTCGACTGGGCGCAGACCCAGCGACGGCGACAAAACGCAAATCCGTCTGCTTGCCGAAGCCTCGGGAATGCCTGCCGCTTTACTCCTGCAAGTTCCCAATCAACCGCTCTTCGGCAACTACTACGAAGATGCGCTCATCGGCGAAACGCTTCTCAGAGCCTTAGAAACAAAGGATGCAACCTTTCCGTTACTTTTTCCGATGACGAAAAGTGCCGTCAGAGCAATGGATGCTGTTCAGCAGGTGCTTAAACAAGAAAAACAATTCGAGATCAAAGGCTTCGTCGTATCGGGGGCTTCCAAACGAGGTTGGACGACGTGGCTCACTGCCGCCTCGGGTGATCAACGTGTCATTGCCATTGTGCCGATGGTGATTGACAACCTGAACATCCGCGAGCAGATGCAATATCAGATCGAAACTTGGGGGGCATTCAGTCCGAGCATTCGGGATTACACCGAACGCAATCTTATTCGGCTCGATGAGACGCAGGCATCGGACTTCGAGTCACGGCTCTGGGACATGATTGATCCGTATGCGTACCGCGAGCGGCTTGCACTGCCGAAACTGTTGATTCACGGGACGAATGATCCGTATTGGGCGATCGATGCGTCGAAGCTCTACTTCGATGACTTGCCCGGCGTGAAATATATTTTGACATTGCCGAATGCCGGACACGGGCTTGATGGTCAGCAACTCAAAGCCGCACAAACGGCGGCGGCGTTTGCTAAACACGTTGCACAGGGGAGCGAGTTGCCTACGTTGAAATGGAAATTGACCGAACATGATACCGGTTACGAAATCAACATTGAAACGGACATTGACGCGCGAATTGCACGACTCTGGACTGCGCGATCGGAGACGAAGGATTTCCGTCAAGCACGATGGTCTTCTTCCACATTGCCGCCGGGAGGACGGCGTACCGTTTTTGTTGCCAAACCAGAGAGCGGACACATTGCGTTTTTCGTTGAACTCGAATCGATCAGCGATGGCTTACCCTTTTCGCTGACGACACAGGTGTGGCGGTTTTGAACACAACTTCCCAAACGGCACCAGCAACTTCGTTGAGCGGAAGTGTCGCATCAAGGACGACATACCGTTCCGACTCGGCGGCATACTTCAAAAAACCTTCACACACGCGACGGTGGTACTCTTCCCCTTTGCGTTCCATACGATCCGGTGCGGCGCGATTGTCAACACGTTGCACCGCGATCTCGTAGGGAATATCCAGTACAATTCCCAAGTCTGGCAATGTGTCACCGACGGCTGCGGTACTGATCGCTTCCAATGCCGCCGTCGAAACACCACCCGCATAACATTGATACACAAACGTCGAAGCCAGAAAGCGATCCGAAAGGACAATTTTTCCGGTTGCCAATGCGGGGCGGATTACTTCGCGCACCATCTGCGCCCTTGCCGCCGTGAAGAGCAACACTTCGGTCATGTCGGCGATGTGTAATTCTTGCCGGTTTAGCAGAATGTTGCGCACGGCATCTCCGAGCGGCGTACTGCCGGGATCACGGCAGCAAACGACTGCGTGTCCTTGAGATTCCAATTTTTCGGCTAGCAGACGAAGTTGCGTGGTTTTTCCGCAACCGTCGCCGCCGTCTAGGGTGATGAACATGGGGGTATATTATAGTACAAGGTAGTCAATCAAACACCGGTTGGGAAACGTAAATTTCATGCTTCATTGCATGGGAGTTGTAAGCCCATATTACGTAAAGACTTACGTCTAAAATCATTCACGACTTATTCGTCATAGTAGATATACGACGAACTGCCTTTTGCCTCCATCTTGTTGCCATCTCTTATTTTTAAGGACAAGCCTCACGGCATCACCCCTTCCATCAGCAAGAGTTTGTCCTTTCTTGTCGGATGTAAAAGATGTATCTCTGCCCGCTGGATGCCGTAGGCGTTCAGTATTCTATCAATGTGCTCCGGTTGAAGCCCGCGCCACTGTAACTCTTCTTTGAAATCTTCCGCCGTCGTTCCGAACACATCCATCGCTTTTTTATCGAGCATAAAGTGCAACTGGGAAGCCAACAATTCCATTTTGATGGTTGCCTCCACCGATAACTCGCTGGAATCGTCAAAAAAAAACCATGATTGTTGTTGCGCATTATAAGGTGTCCACAAGGCAACTTCGTGCGAATGTCCGGCAATGGCAATGCGCAACTTCGACAATAGAATCCGATTCTTAATTTGATGCCAATGGACGGAATTTCTGTCCCGGTCGTCCTCCCATTTGAACCGTAGTCCCTCTTCGGCAAGACTTATTTCTGCGATTTTCTGTCCCGGTGTGCTTATCGTATCGGGATACTTGAAAATGATGTTATGTGGTTCCGGCAGATCATAAACAATACTGATTTGTTCATGCGTTATCGGCGATTCCAAATTGGCGAAAGATACAAGTTCGATTTTCATTTCGTCCCGATGAGCACCAAGAAATGTTGAACCATCCAAAGGTACGGCATTGCTGTTACGTGGCAACGCAAGTCCCCGCCAGATGGTTGGCAAGTTTTTCAAATTGTCGGCAATATCCTGCCGTTCCGGTCTCTTCAATTCTTGAATTTCATTTTTCAACCTTGTATTTTCGTTTGTCAATTCTACATTTTTATTTTCCAATTCCTCTGCTAAATCAACTTTGTCTTTTAAGTCTCGATTTTCACTTTTCAAGTCCGAAATCTCTTTTTTATTTTGTTCGGCACTTCCCGTTAGTTCCGTAACATTTTGTTCCAACGCTTCAATCAACTGTTGTGCCGTTGCCAATTCTTGCCGTAAGTTTTCCAGTGCCTCGTTATTCATCGGCAACGGATCGAGCGGCGGGGCTTGCGAACGATACCATTGAATCGCAAAGAAAATGCCCACTGCCAACATAATAGCAGCAAGTGTGCCCAAATAGATATACCAGTTGCTGTCCGTTACGGGTGACTCCTCGGCAAACACCCGGTCTTTGCCCGTTGAATAATCGACCCTCGGTTTTTTGATGGTCGGCGAAACGACAGGCACCTTTGGTTCTTCGGCAATCGCAAACGTTCCCGGCACTGACATCGGCACTGATGTCGTTGCTATCGGAATAGCATCCGGCAACGGCACCTTCGACGACGACTTGACTGCTCCCCACGCCGCAACGACGTATTTTCCGTCGGGCGCATCCCCAAGTCGCTGCTGCAAGTCGATCACCAACGTGTTCGGCGATTGCCGAACGAATTGCGACTCTTCCGAACCTGCCAGAAAACATTTGATCTGTATCGTGTCGCCGCTTGCTTCCTGCGACTTCATAGAGTATGTGCTAAACGTGATTCTCCATCGCACCGCAGGCGACAACAGTGCCAACGCTCCGCCGATCAACTTCAGCAAGTTTTCGCTGTTGAAACCCTGTGGAAACACAATGCTAATGGGATCACCCTTCTCGGCACGTTCCGCGACAATACCGCCCCATCCTGCGTCGCCGATCAATGCTTCCCAAGTAGCACATTTTTCTTGCGGAGCGTCGGCGGCAATGAGTTTTCTCGGTGAGAGTTCTCTTGATCTTCCTTTCCAATCGGCAAGAAAAGCATTTTGTGCGAGCAGAGCCGCAGGACCGCCCGGCAGTAATCGGACATCCTCTTCTTCAATGATCCAATGGTGAGCGAAACGGTTCGATCTGCCGCTGTAATCATTTCCGCAGTCGGCAATGCGGGAAACGATATGCCGAAGCATTCCCCCGGTACGCCGGATGGCATGCAGATAGACGACCGGATTTTGCGGACTGCCCGGCGGAGCGACGTGAGTATAACCGCTGAGCGCATTGACGGCGAGACTCACATTTTGAGCCATGCCAACTGTTTGGGCAACGATTCCGAAGCCCGCGTTTCCATTCAAACAACGCGGTGCCGATGTCGATATTAACTCTTGAATCATGGTCGTTTAGAGAAGTTAGGAGTTGGAGTTAGAATGACGAGCCCCGAACGTTAGAGAGGGAACACACCTATAACTTCGAACTCTTAACTTCTACCTCCTCTCATTTGCCAATTTTTCCACAAACAGTCGCTGATATTCCTCAAACGGCACTTGTGGAAATGTCCGTTTGAACTCTTGGGCTTGTTCGATTCGCCGTCGGTCAACATCTCCCAAGCGGCGGGCAAGGTCGTGCGAACTCGATGCCCGACTCGGTCGCACAAACGCCTGTTTGCCGCGAGGATAAAGGGCTTCCGAAACATTCACCGCAAACCGTTGCCTTTCCCAGAGGAAACGATTTACTTCGAGGCGAACGAGCATCTGCGAGGAACCGGGATTGAGTCGAAAATTCAGGTAACACATCCAGTTACAAAAATCGTAGTACATTCCCGCCGTCGGGTCGGTGAAGGGAACTGTCTGGATTTCATAGTCGATCCAATGCGATTGCAGTGCCCATTTGCCCGAGGCGGCATCAAATTCTGACGAAAACGTCGGTTTGAAGATGAAGTGGCGGAATGAATCCGACGGAGAGTTCGAATCATTGAGTATCTGCTGCCGCAGTTGTTCAACTCTTCGCCGGGTTTCTTCGGCATCAATTTGCGATTGAATGCGAAGGGCGGGATCAATAAGTGTGAACATTTTTTTCTCCGCATCGAACTCGACAATTTCGCCATTGTCGCCGATCATGCTGTAAAACTTCCCCACGAGCAAAAAGGCGGTACTTTTTGTTCCTTGCACGTTGCTGTCGATACGGTACTCAACCGTTGTTGTCTGTGCCGCTACCGTCAGTGTTAGCAACCCTCCCGCCAGTCCTACCAAAAACCCTCGAAACATCGCTCGCCTCCTGCTATTTCTGTGGGGGTATTGTCGCTAATTTGGGCGTTTGTGTCAATAGGACAAAGTGCTCGTTGACACTCGCGGCTCATTTTCTGGATGGTTTCCGAACAAATCCCTTACCCCAATGATCGAACATATTCCATCATATAGAGGACGTTTTCCGGGATCGCTTCATACGGCAATGCACCGGTGCCGGGACAGGAGTTCGGACGGTTCCGGCACAGTGCCACAACGCGTTCCGCTTCGGCACGGATTTGCTCCTTCGTTCCTGCCGAAACGATACGCAAGTCGGCATTGATCCGAATTTGAACGTCCAAGCGGTGTTCGACCTTCTTGAGAAACGCTTCCTGCGTTGTTTCAAACGGACAGATAAGATAATTCGTGCCGGTTTCGAGCATCTCCTCAACAATCGGGGCAGTGTTGCCGCCGATAACACAGGGAATCGGACGACCGACGATTTCACCCATTCCGCCGAGCAACTTTTTCAATGCTGGTAATTCAATAGCACGGAACTGCTTCGGCGACATCATCGGAGGACATGCCGCCGATTCAAAAAACGTAATATCGACCCCCGCCTCTTTCACGCCGCGAGCAAAGGAGAGTTGTCCCTCGACCAAATGCAACAAAGCCGCCGCAACTTTATCCGGTGTGTCCGCCACTGCCAACATCAGTTTGTCGAAGCCCATCAAATTACTCGCTATCGAAAAGGGTCCGCTGATTGGCACCCGGACAATCGCCTCTGGAAATGTTTGCCCCAGACGGCGACCGACTTCGATTTGCATCGGAATCCGCCCATCTTTCTTGGCATCCAGTGGTCGGAGTTGCAGAATATCATCGATGTCCGAAATCGGATGGTTGCGGACAGCCGGTACGGTACAGTAACTCGGCTCTTCCAGTACAGCACCATACGCCTCTGGTTCGAGATTATAGATGTCGATTCCCGGCATGATCGGTGCATGCCGATACACTTTGTACGCTTCGGCGTGAGCCTTGTACATCAAGTCGACATCGCGGGAAGCCCGCCATGGAGTCTCGTCAATGATTTTCGCCGCATGTTCATAAATCGAAGGGGAAATCTCCATTGGCAATAAGTTGGCAATAAGATCGAGAAACAAACCCTGACCGCATTGCATTCTACGAAAGGGAGTATCGTCTGTCAAGTCCTCATGAGTGATTTGTTTTCCCCTTGAAAACGCCGCCCGCTCGGAGTACAATCAGGGCATGGACGATTTCACTAATGAAAATCAGAATCTGGGTCCGTCAAAGACCGTGCCTTTTGCAAGGGCGGTTGCGGCTGTATGCTCGCATTTCTAGCATTTATGGTGTTGGCTTTGGTGCTCCCCGGTGGGCACGTTCATGGCGACCCAATAGGCTTTGTCCTTGCACTACTACTTCTTTTCCTAATCGGCGGCGGCTTGGGTTTGCTTGTACGCTGGATTTACAAAAAGGGTTTCGATGCAGGACGTAAACCTTGAATTATCCGCCGAGGCGGGTAGAATATGGGCATGAACACGATTTCAACGCAATACGCCCAAAATCGGCTTTATGACGTTCTCGGCGAAGTCTCACGGACGCACATTCCGGTAGCAATCAATGACGACCGCCATCCTGCCGTGTTGGTCTCCGCCGACGATTGGCGATCCATTCAGGAAACGCTTTATCTGCTTTCCGTTCCCGGCATGCGAGAGTCGATTCGTGAAGGCTTGCAAACGCCGCTGGCTGAATGTTCTCAAAACGTCTGGTCGGAGGATAACCGATGACTTGGACTCTTCTTTTCACAAAGCAAGCCAAGAAAGATGCGAAACGAATCGAGCAGTCAGGTTTGCGAGAGAAGACGCAACGTTTACTGGATGTCCTCAAAGAAAATCCATTTCAGAATCCACCACCGTATGAGAAGTTGGTTGGCGACCTCGATGGTGCCTACTCACGGCGCATCAATATCCAGCACCGGCTCGTGTATCAAGTTTTGGAAGAAGAGCAAACGGTAAAAATTCTGCGTATGTGGACGCATTACGAGTAATCATTTAGCCGCTACTCCGGCGTTTCCCCCTTGCAACCGCCGCCCGCTCGGAGTAAAATCAGGGCAAAACAAAGAGCCGGGGACGCAGCGCAGCGAAGTCCCCGGAGGAACACGCGAAAATCATGACGCTTCGTAATGTAACAATCTGGACAACGGGAGTGATGTTGATTGCAGTTGTGTCTTGTGCGTTTTTCTGCCTTGTGACTGACTGGGTACTTTTCTACGATTTTGATAACGCCTTCCTCTGGATTACTGCTGGTCCGACATTGTTTGTTTCCTTTGTTGTTTCACTAAACCTGAAATATAGATTCCCCGCTGCCATCCTGCTTTTTTCGACGGTGGGCTATTTTGTAACGTACGTTTTGGTGCTGATGCTAACAATTTTCGTCGAATCTGGGGCATTGCTTCCCATTCTACTTTTTCTTATCTGCATTGCATGGTTTCCCCTAATGATTCCTGTTTGGGTTTTCACGTTGGTATTGGAATTGACAGAGCGTCAAGAAAACAGATAGTTTCACCCACTGGTGTCCCAACGTTTGAGTCAAAAAACAGGAAATACCTTGTAAATTCCGGCATTATTGTTAGGATTTGACCTGCATCGACTTCAATTTCATTTTTCCTTTTTCGGGAGAATTTTCACT
>Ga0123353_10008975_pt1 | contig 13735 bp, 12 predicted proteins | sample TergutLab28metaG_3_FD_92763 | JGI IMG/M metagenome (GOLD analysis project Ga0123353, IMG submission 92763) | Labiotermes labralis P3 segment gut microbial communities from Petit-Saut dam, French Guiana - Lab288 P3 | ecosystem: Host-associated > Arthropoda: Insects > Digestive system > Gut ... | reverse complement strand
TATATGATCGGACGCGAGCATATATATAATAAGTACGGTATTTTCGAAGCATCGGTAAGCCACGCTGACACGGTTATCGCCCAAACGGCTGTACCCGGCGGGCATGAGGACCCCCCTTTCCTCCCTTCCGCCCCGTTTGGCAAAACAGACAAGGCTCTGCTGGTCCAGCAGCCATTTTTGGCCGCGTACAAGGTCATGTACCCCTATCCTGCGGCCATCGTCTTCAAAGTCCAATCGTATAGAAGCGTTCCTCAAAGTTTCCATATTTATCCAACGGCGCAACGCGCCACCTCCTTATGGTTTGTAAGCTTGCCCCATGGGCGCGATATATGGTATTTGCCTTTCCGGTCCAAAGGCGCAATGACCCGCGCGCGTTCCAGGCGCCGGAAACACCGCGCGCGTTCCAGGCGCCGGGAGCGCATTATACTATACATTTCCCGCCGGCGTCAATTGACAAATTAACGTACCGATAATTATTTTCGTTAATATTATTATATTGACAATTCATTTTCGATAAAGTATTATTTCATTTAACAGCAATATTTTTAGAGGGCGAAATAAAAACGTCCACGGAGGTTGATATGAGCGGGACTTGCGGCCAAAGGGGCGTTTTATTCGAAACTGATACGGTCGCCCGTGAATTTATCGAAATGTCCGTCCAAGGCTTTACCAGACCTGTGACAGGCGTCGTTTTCACCGCCGACGAACCGCCTTGCTGCGGGGTGCCGCTGGGCGGCGTCGGCACGGGCTGCCTGGACTTCGACCCGCGGGGTTTCTTTGGATGGAACTCTATATTCAACTCACATTCGGAGCAGATACAAAAAGTCTGGCCGCAAGGGCGCTTCCCGCGGCGCTACCCCGACGTCCAGCCTGTCTTCGGATTTTCGCTTGGGGACAGGACATACTGCCTTTCGACGGAAGCTTTGCTCAAGGGCGGGGACATGGAATGGTGCACGGCGCCCTTTGGCGGCTGCGAGGGCAGGGACCATGAGGAGCCGCATCATATAGACGTCGTCCCTACGCCCGGGGCGGCGCCGGCCAAATCGATCCGTTATTACGGCCACTTCCCGGTGGCCGACGCCGAATATACATTCGACGCTCCCGTAAACGTGGGCGTCCGCGCCTGGTCGAGTTTTATCCCGGGCGACAGCGCCAAAACCAATATACCGGCCGCTGTTTTTGAAGTGCATATCCGCAACTGCTCCGGTGAAAGGCAAACCGGAAATTTCGCCATGAACTTTGCGGGGCCCGACCACCAGGAAGCGAGGGGCATGTATTTCACAAAGAACCGCATCGATGAGAAGGCCAGGGGGGTGTATGTATGCTCAGGGGGCGGGGCCAATTATTTCCTGGGCGTATATGGCGAAGGCGAAGTCATGACGGGGACGGGGCTCGCGGCAAACACAAAGGAAGAGTATGGTTACGGCAAGGGATATTATCAAAAAACAAGCGCATGGGCTGACCTTTCAAAGGGGCTGCCCCGGGATGACCGTTTTGTCGAGATCAACGGCGTAAAAATGTACAGGGACCCCTCCGCGTCCGTCGGCGTACGGTTCGACCTTGCCGGCGGCGGGGAGCAGGTGTTTGAGTTCGTCCTTGCGTGGTACGCGCCGCTTGCGGATTCCGCAGTCCGCGCGCCGGACCTGGACATCCGGTGGAACAACTGCGAGCTGGAATGGATACCGGACGCGGAGTACGGTAGCCAGTCTCATCTATATAACATGTACGCGTCGAGGTATGACAGTTCACTGGACGTCATGCGGCGCCTGGCGAAGGACAGGGGCGGGCTTTTGCGGGGCATTTTCGCCTGGCAGGAAGTACTGCTTACAAGGGAGTCCCTGCCGGCATGGCTGAGGGATTCGCTGGTAAATATCCTGTGCCTTTTAACGGAAGAAGGTTATTGGTTCATGCCTAAGTACCCGCTTGGGGACTGGGCATTCCCCGGCGGCGCGTTCGCTTATTTTGAGTCCGCGCGCGACTGCCCGCATACCAATTGCAACGGTAACGACTGGATAGGGACGATGGGCCTGCTGTACTTCTTCCCTGGCCTGTATCTGCAGATGCTGCGCGCATATAAAGCCGCGCAGAGGGAGGACGGGGAGATAACATTCGCCCTCGGCAGGATATCCGACTTGCCTAACCTGGCTTTGGCGGAATACAGCTGGCAGATGACATTGAACACGACAACATATATCTCTATGGTAGACCGGTTGTGGATGGCGACCGGTGACGACAGGGTATTGGGCGAATTTTACGAGTCTGTGAAAAAGGCGCACGGCTTTACTTCAAAGCTAGCCAAAAAAGGCTGGCTTTGCATCGCCGACGCCGGCGGGAGCGAATGGTTCGAACACAGCAAATTCTACGGCTATTGCTCGCATGTCGGCGGCTTGCACCTCTCGCAGCTGCTCATCGTCGAGAAGCTCGCCTTCAAAATGGGTGACGAAAGCTTCGCGCATCAATGCCGCAGTGACTATATTGGATCAAAAAAACTCCTGGACGAAAAATTGTGGTGCGGTACGCACTACCTGACCTGGTATGACGATGAAACAGGCCGCAGGAACGACGACGTCATGACATATCAACTGGATGGGATGTTTATGAGCGCCCAGGCCGGGATAAAAGAAAAAATGTACGACGACGAAAAAGTCAAAACGGTCATTGAAACCATTTGGGGGGCGAATGTCAAGCTGGCCAACGGTTACGGCGCATTGAACTATGCCAGGGCGGGGGGCGCCTACATCGCCGACGACGCCGATACGTATGGAAAATATTCTATATTTGCCCAGAACACGATGATTTTCGCCATGACCTGTATGTATGCGGGGCAGCAGGAACGGGGGCTGGCGCTCGCGGAGGGCACATGGCGCAACCTCGTGCTGAAACAGGGCCTCGGATGGGATATGACGCATATCGTGCACGCGGAAGACGGGCATAAGATGTTTGGCGCGGATTATAACCAAATGGGCGTGATCTGGTTCCTCCCATCCGCTATAGAAGGCGCGGACGTGACGGGCCCGCTGCTGGAAGGCGGGCTTGTCGCAGATATGATAAAAGCGTGTGAGGAAAGCATATAAAGCCTATTTTACCAATTTGAAGGGATGTGCATGTACCCATGAAGACAGTGCTAGTAACGGGTTCGAACGGTTATGTAGGCCAGGTAGTGGCGGGGATGCTAAGGGGCAGGGGCGTATCTGTGACCGGCCTGGGGACGCGCGGGGCCGATATGCCGGATTATATTGCCGCCGATATATCGGATCATGACGGCCTTATGGGCAAATTGAAAGGCAGGGGCTTCGACGCTATCATCCATGCCGCGAGCCTTGCCAACGATACGGGGGACCCAAGGCAAATGGTAAGCGTCAATATTGTGGGGCTGCAGAATGTCCTTGAATTTGCAAGGATGAACGAGGGGACGCGCGTGGTCATAGCATCCAGCCTGTCAGCCCTTGAATGGTACCCCGCGACAAGGTTCGAGCCTCCAAAATACCTGCCCGTAGATGAAAAACACCCCGCTAACCCAAAGAATATCTACAGTTCGACTAAGCTGATGCAGGAAATACTGGGGCTTACATATTATCATCAATACAAAGTGCCCGTTTCATGCGTGCGTTTGACCGCAGTGGTCGGCCCCAACGGGCAGGGTGGCGGCAGCGGGTACAGGGAGATCGCCAAGGCAATGAAGGGGGGCAGGAGCGTGCAAGTGCCGCATTTCTCGGCGGAAGACACTTGCCATTACGTGGACATCAGGGACGCCGCGAGGCTGCTCATCGAGTGCGCGGAGAACCCGGCTGCCGATGGGGAGGTTTTTAACTGCTGCGGCGCCGACGCCATGACCTCCGGCGCCGACTTTGAAGCGATAATGAAGAAGCTCGTGCCCGGGATCGAAGTGGAGTTCAACTTCCCTTGGAGCATGGCGCAAGGCGGAGTCGTTTATTTTTCGATGGAAAAAGCAAAGCGTGTCCTGGGTTACGAACCGGTATACACGCTTGAGGACTCATTGGCCAGTATCAAGGAATGGTATGAGGCGGGCGGCCTGGAGGCTACGGAAGAACGCGCGGGCATCAGGGAAGGGGTTGTAAAAAACTAATGATCAGGACGATGCACGGTTTGTCGACTATGTACTGCAACGTGATGACGGAAGCGCGGATAGCGGCGGAGACCGGTTACGACGCCGTCGAGTTCCTGGAAAGCAAACTCGAACGGTTCATTGAAAACGGCGGCGACGTCAAAGCCCTGAAATCGCGCCTGGATGATTATGGCGTTAGGGCCGAATGCATCAATGCGTTAAAGTCGATAGAAAGGTATGGCCACGAGCGCGCGGGGCTCATGGAAGAAGCCGGGCTGCTCTGCTCCGCTGCGGAAACGCTCCGGTGCCCGACGATACAGCTGGTGCCGATCAACGGCCTGGCGGGCAGGCCGTATGAAGAAATACTCGATATAGTATGCGGGAATGTATCCGATATAGCCGATATCGGCAAAAAACACGGCGTGCGTTTCCAGATCGAAGTAGTGGCGTTCTCCCCTATCAAAAGCTTGAAACAGGGCCTGGAAATAATAAAACGCGTCGGCAAGGATAATGTCGGTATGGTGATCGACTTCTGGCATCTTTATGCCGGGGAGATGACCGAACCCGGCGAAGTGGCGCAACTGGATAAAGATATGATCTATGGAGTCCACTTCTGCGACGGCGTAAGGAAACCGAAACATGAATGCTGGGACGAGTACAAACTGCGGGCATACTGGCCGGGCGAAGGCGACATACCTGTGCAGGAGTGGACCGACGCCGTTAAGGCCACAGGCTACCGGGGCTCGTGGTCCCCTGAGCTCGTACACCTCAAGGACTGGGAGACGGACTTGAACGAATGCGCGAGGAAATGCTTGCTTAACATGAACAGCTTTATTGGGGACTGACTATGAAAGTCAAGGATACAAACGCCCTTGCTATGCTCGTCGCCAGGCTGTTCGCGGCTAACGGCGTTGACATGGGGCAAGCTATGGAAACTGCGGAAATATTGGTGCGGACCAATATGCTTGGCTTTAGTTCGCATGGAGTATACAGGACGAAGCAATATATTAATGAGATAAAGAATAATGGCATCGTCGCAAACGCGCCAATAGAAACGGCGTTCGAAAACGGCGCGGCAGCGGTGGTCGACGGGCATTGGAACTTCGGGCAGTTGACGGCAAAGGCAGCCGCAGCCAAAGCTATAGGGCTGGCAAAAGAATATGGCGTCTCGTTTGTCGGGGCCAGGAGGGCGAACCATATAGGGTCCCTTGGCATTTACACGCGGATGATAGCCGGCGCCGGCTGCGTGGCGCTGGGATATTGCGGAAACAATGGCGGCGGCCATTGGGTGGCGCCGTTCGGCGGGAGGCAGGGGCGGCTTTCGACAAACCCCATATCCTTCGCCTCCCCTGCGGACGGCGGGCCTATAGCGATGGATTTTTCTACTAGCATGATCCCCGAGGGGAGGATCCGCCAAATGAGGGACGCAGGGGAGAAGATCGCGCCGGATCTCGCGGTAAACAACAAAGGGGAAGCGATCACAGACCCGGGCGACTTTTATAACACATCGCCCAAGGGCGCCATCCTCCCGTTCGGGGGGGCGCAGGGCTACAAGGGTTTCGGGCTTTCGGTCATGAGCCAGGTGATGTCGGGGCTGCTATGCGGCGCGAACTGGCGCCCGGATGGAAACGACGACAACATCCGGGGCAACGCGGCTTCGTTTATAGCGATAGATATTGCCCACATCACCGGGTTGGACGATTACAGGCACGAAGTGGCCGCCTTTGCCGGGTTTGTGAAGTCTTCGGACCTCCTCCCGGGGCATGCCGAGATCGTCCTGCCCGGGGAGCTCGAGAACAGGAAGCTTACAGCAGCCGAGGCCGAAGGTTTGGAGCTTGACAGCGTCACTGCCGACATGCTCGAGGAACTGTGCGCCGCTCACAATATACCGTTCGAGGTGAGATGAATGATAATGCGCCGGCGTGTCATAGACGCCATAAACCATAAAGATACGGACCTGACCCCGTGGGATATTGAGCTTACGGGCGCATTTGACAGGGAGTTCAGGGAAAAGACGGGCTGCGGGAACGCGGGCGGGTACCTTGGCTGTCATATGCTGAGGTTGAAATATAAACAAAACACAAAGCTCAGCAATACTCAGGAAGAAGACATATTCGGCGTCACATGGGAAAAGACGAAGGATGGCGGCGACGTAGGGAACATCGTAGGCTACCCTTTGATCGACAAACCGCTTTCGGAGTATAAATTCCCCAGCCTGCGCAGGGAGTTTGCCGGTTCCCAATGCGATCTGTTAGAAGCAGACGCGGAACATTTCAGGATGTTCAGCATAACCATGTGCTATTTTGAGCGCGCGTGGAGCCTGCGGACGATGGAAGAGTTGCTGGCGGATATGCACACAAGCGAAACCGGGACCTTCGAGCTTTTCGAGCGGATACTCAACCATCACCTCATACTCCTGGATTTTGTTCTTGACAGGGACTTCGAAGCCGTATATTTCGGCGACGACTGGGGCCAGCAGCGGGGCTTGATAATGGGGCCGGCATACTGGCGGAAGTATATAAAACCCGGCATGGCAAAAATGTTCGCAAAAGTCAAGAGCAAGGGCAAATACGTTGTCCTGCACAGTTGTGGCGACCTGCGGGAAATAATGGGCGACCTTGTCGACATCGGAATGGACGTCTATAATACTGTGCAGCCCGAAATATATGACCTGGAGGAGCTGAAAGCCGGGTACGGAAAACACATGACCATTTACGGAGGCATAAGCACCCAGCAGTTCCTGCCTCGCGCGACAGCTGCCCAATGCGCGGAAAAAGCCGGGTGGATGATCGAAAACATAGGCAAGGGCGGGGGCCTTGTTTTGTCGCCGACCCACGCCGTTACGCCGGACATCCCGGTCGAAAATATTATAGCCCTGGCGGAAACTGCCAGAATGACGAAAAGGAAGGACTTATGATGCAAGACAAAAAAATCAAAGTAGCGATCATCGGCGTCGGGAACTGCGCGAGCACATTAGTGCAGGGCATGTTCTATTATGACAAGTTCAGGGAAAACGGGGAAGGCGCCCCGGGTATCATGAACTGGGACCTCGGCGGGTATACGCCCGCTGACGTCATCGTCGTGGCGGCGTTTGACGTTGACAGGAGAAAAATCGGCCTCGACGTGACCGAAGCCATTTTCGCCGGGGAGAATTGCGCCTACAGGCACGACTGTATAATAACGCCCCTGGGCGTGCCCGTCCTGATGGGCCCGGTGCTGGATGGGGTCGCCGCGCACACGAGGGAGCGTTTCCAGCCGGCCAGCCTGCCCCCCGTCGACGTGGGCAAGGCGTTGATCGAATCCAAAGCCGACATGGCGCTCTGTTTCCTCCCGACAGGCTCAGACGAAGCCAGCGATTATTACGCAGGGCAGGCTATAAATGTGGCGAAGATAGGGTGGCTGTCGGGCATGCCGTCAAAAGTGGCCAAGAACCCCAAGTTCGTCGCCGACGCGGAAAAAAACAGATGCCCAGTCGTAGGGGACGATGTGAAGAGCCAGATGGGCGGCACTATAACCCACCGCGCGCTCATCGACCTCATGAACGAACGGGGCATCACGGTAAAGCGCACTTACCAGGTCAATTACGCTGGCAACGGCGACTTCGCGAATATGGTGGACGATAAAGCAAACCGCCTTGACAAGAAGCATGTATCCAAGCACGCGGGGGTGACTGCGTTTCTAAAAGGCGGCACGATGAGCGCCGGGGCGGGCTTCGTGGAGAACATGGAAGACCGCAAGACGTGCGTGATCCATTTCGACTCATGCAATTTCGGCGGCGCGCCCGTCGGCGTCAAACTGATACTCGAAGTAGAGGACAGCCCCAACTTTGCGGGTACGGTAATAGAAGCCATCAGGTATATAAAGATCGCAAGGGACAGGGGTATCGGCGGCGTTTTGCCGACAGTGTCCGCGTTCTGCATGAAAAGCCCGCCGACGCAGATACCGGACCAGGAAGCGGTCGAACTGCTCAAGGCGTTTGTGAGAGGGGAGAATATGGGATGAACAAGAAATACCGCATCGGGCTCATAGGCCCCGGCTGGTGGGGCAGACGGCTTTTCGGGTATTTCAGTTCTTTGAAGCAGGTCGAAATGGCCGCTGTCTGCGCAAGGACGCCCCCGGCGGACCTTGACCTTTGCGGGGCGAGGCTGTTTTACGACCTTGACAGCTTCTTCAAGGAGTCGCGACTGGACGGCGTAGTCGTTTCTACCCCCCCGTCCCTGCACTTGCAGGCTGTAAAAGCCGCCGCAGAACATGGCGTCCACGTATTCTGCGAAAAACCCCTCGCAAGCACGGTCGGGGACTGCCAGGAAATGATCGATATATGCGCCGAAAAACAGGTGAAGCTTTTCGTCGCTTTCAAACACCGTTACGCCCGCGCGTGCAGGCATATCAAGGAGAATACCCCAAAATACGGCAAGCCGCTGTTCGCCATGTACACTGCCCCCCTCTTCCCCGTCAACGATCCGGGCTGGAAGTTCAAGCCCGGCTGGTGCGACGGCATAATCGTCGAGAACGCCGTCCACTATATCGATAACCTCCATTATCTCGTCGGGCCGGTGAAGCACCTGTACGCCGAGGGCGGGACAATGATGTTTGATACAGATATACCGGATACGGCTATATTCAACATCAGGTTCCAAAACGGCGCGATAGGGGCGATAGGATGCGGCGCGACTTCCGATATAGGGATATGCAAAGAATATCTTGACATCCATTTCGAAAATGCCGTTTGCCAAATGCATGGGTACCTGGACGACCCCTTCCATCTAAGGGTATGCTGGCGCAAGGACCATTTTGTGGAAGAGCATGACTTCCAGGGCAGCGACGGTATCATGGAGGAGATACGCCATTTTATAGAATGTATCGGGAACCCGGGTGAACAGCCCCTTGCCACCGGCGCCGACGGCAGGGAGGCTGTAAAAGTCGCATTGAAAGTCATTGAGTCGGTCAGGACGGGCAGGAGGCTGGAGGTTTAGAATTGGAAAAACTTGGGATAGGAGTCATAGGGCTTGGTAATATAGCCCAAAAAGCCCATATACCGTGGTATTGGGAAAACCCGGGCTGCGAGCTTATAGGGGCCTGTTCGGACGTGGCTGCCGAGGTAGGGCGTACGCAAGAACGCTGGGGCTTTAAGAAAGGCTACGCAGACTATAATGAAATGCTGAAGGATCCTGAGATAAGCGCCGTCAGTATCTGCACCCCCGTCTGGCACCATGCGGACATATCCATTGCCGCGCTGGAAGCAGGCAAGCATGTGCTCTGCGAAAAACCGATGGCGCGCAATTCTTCCGAGGCTAAAGCCATGGTCACGGCGGCGGAAAAGAACAAGAAGTTGTTGACGGTCGGATTTATGAAGCGCTTCAACCCGGGGTTCAAAAAAATCAAACAAATGATCGAAGACGGATGGATAGGCGACCTTTACCATGCCGATATCCATTGGAACCTGTACTTCCCGCCCGGTTCCCACGTCTCCCGGATCTTCTCCGAAGACAAGCGCATAGGCGGTGGCGTTGTAATGGATAATTGCAGCCATTATATAGACTTCCTCCGCTGGATATACGGCGAGGAAGTCAAAAGCGTTTACGCGGACGTTTCCAAAGTGGTGGAAGAGAGGCTTTATGAAGACCAGGCGCTCATCATACTGAGTTTCGGCAGATCCGGGACCGGCCTCCTCGACATGGGCTTCAACCGCGTCGAATGGGTGAGAAAATGCGCGTGGGACTTGCCGCACCCTTACTCGTATGAGTTTTCCGAACTGGGTTTCATTTACGGCACAAAAGGCACGATATATTTCGAAGCCCCGCCATTCGAATCGGTGGAAGCCGTTAAAATCAAAGTCTACCTCCTGGAAGGCGAACACAGCAGAATTACCGGGTGGCACGACATCGAGATCCCGGTCAGCCGTATGCCGGGAGGGCCCCTCGCCCCGACGCCCGTAGTGGGCTATGCGTATAAGGAACAGATCGACCACTTCGTCGATTGCTGCATGAACGGCAGCAAACCTGTAGTGGATTGTTATGACGGCTTGAGGGTGGTCGAAGCATCCGACCTGGCATACGAGTCGGCCAGGCAGGAGAAAAAACTATACACCGGCAAGTAGAGTAATAAGTAGTTATACAATGTAGTGGCACATGCCCCAGCTTTGTTTTTTCATTTTTTGCCGGCCCGGGCCGGAAAGGGAGCTAGCGTGGATTTTGTCGCGATCGGCCATATTTTATGGGAAACGCTGTATGACAAAAACGGCGACAGCCAGAACGTTTTGGGCGGTCCCCCGTCATATTCGGCGGTGGCTGCATCCAAACTTGGCGCACGGGCCGGGGTAGTTACTACGCTTGGAAACGACATCCCGAAAGGGATGATACAGGTTTTTTACGATAGCGGAATGGATCTGGGCGGTTTCCATATAACGGGAGGGTACACCCGGACAAACGAATTCGGCTATGACTCCGGCGGGATGAGGCGGATGCTGTCATATACGCGGGTAGCGGATAGGATAACGTGGGGGCATGTACCGGGGCGCTTCCTGAAATCAAAGGCATTTTTCCTCGGGCCATGCTATTTCGATTTCGGCCCGGAGTTCACCAAAAAATTGAGGGGTTCAACAGACGCTGTGATCTGCGGGGACATGGGCGGCCTGGGCGGAACGGGCAGGACGCCTGATACAAAGCCGCCGATGGTCGAAGACCCTCCCCTGTTAAGGCGGTATATCGAAAATTATGACTTCCTGAAATGCAGCGAAGATGATATCTGCTACGCATTTGGCGCCGAACGGCCGGATATCAACGAAATTTCATTGGAGATCCTGGGCTGGGGGCCGAAGGCCATCCTTTATACCAAGGGGTCGCGGGGCCTGGATATAATAACAAAGGACGGCGCTACCACTGTGCCGCCGTGCCGCGCAAATGCCGTGGACCCGACAGGTGCGGGCGATTGCTTCACGGCCGGTTTTATGCTAAGCTATATAAAGGACCCGGATATTTTCAAGGCCTGCCGTTTCGGCGCGGCTGTTTCGGCATGTGTGGTGGAAAAAACAGGCGGCGTGACGCTGGACAGGATGCCGTACCTGTGGGAAGCAGAAAAAAAGCTGGAGGGATGATCGATGGATCTGGGGCTCAAAGGCAAAAATGCCCTTATAACCGGCGGCGGCAGCGGCATCGGCCTTGGCATCAGCCGCGTGCTTGCCGGCGAGGGCATGAACATAGCGATCGCCAGCCGCAACCCGCCCGGCGAAGCAATAAAAGAAATAGAGGCGCTGGGCGTAAAATGCATAAAAATCAACGCGGACCTGAGCCATGAGGAAGACTGTTCGCGGATGGCCGCAGAAGCCGTCGGCGCGTTCGGCAGGCTGGACGCATATATCAACAACGCCGCGTGGACCTGGCATCAGCCCGTGACAAAAATAACCTCGGAAGCTTTCGGGGATACCATAAACACGAACCTCCGCGCCTGCGTGTTGTCATGCCGGGACATATCTAAACATATGATCGAAAACGGCGGCGGGAACATATGCATAATAGGCTCCACAGTGAGGCTTTTTGCCGCATACAGCGAAGCGTCTTACAGGATATCGAAGATGGGCCTCTCGATGTATATGGAGACCCTCGCCATAGAGCTGGCGCCGCATAACATAAGGGTCAATATGATAACGCCCGGTTTTTTCCGGACAAAAATGGTAGCGCATATCAGCGAAGAGGCGGTAGGTGACTTGATAGGGATGACGCCGGCGCGCAGGGCGGGGCGCCCCGATGAAATAGGCAACGCGGTCGCGTTCGTGATATCCGATAAAGTCAGCGGTTTTACCATAGGCAGGGACCTGATCGTAGACGGGGGGGTCACCCTCAATCCCTTGGGCAGGCCGGGGTTTGACGCTATAAAAGCAATGAATATGCAAGAGGAGGGCGTCAGTGAAGAGCGTTGAGCGTTTCAGGGGCGAAATAAAGAACGGCAACAAACAGATAGGGGCGTCGATCACCCTCAACGACCCTATGGCTTCGGAGATAATAACGCGCCGGATGGATTTCACATGGATAGACATGGAGCACGGCTCGCTCGCTGTCGATAAAGTGGAAGGGCATATATTACTCGCAAAAAAGAACGGCAAAACCGCCCTTGTGCGCGTGCCGGCGCTGGACATGGCCTGGATAAAGATAGCGCTGGACGCCGGGGCGCACGGCGTCATCATACCGCAGATATATACCCCCGATGAAGTAAGGTCGGCAGTCCGTTACACAAGGTATCACCCCCTGGGCATACGCGGCTTCGGCCCGCGCCTGTCGAACGCGTATGGGCAGATGGGTAGTTCGAGGGAATTTATCGAGTGGGCGAACCGCAACATTTACCTCGCCGTGCAGCTGGAAACCAGGGGCGCTTATGAGAGCCTTGACGAAGTATTAACAATAGAAGGCTACGACGCAGTGTGCATAGGCCCCGCGGACCTGGCCGTTTCACTGGGCTATTACGGGGACGCCGCCTGCCCGGAAATGAGGGGGATACTCACAGATATCATAAGCAGGGTCAAGTCGGCGGGGAAAGACGCCGGTATGGGGATGGGGGTCAACCGTGAGTTTGCCGGGTTTGCGCTGGACGCCGGCGTGGATTGGCTGCAAATAGGTTCCGACTTTGACTACATCGAACTGTCGGCGGGCAGTTTGATGAGCTTAAAGAAGTGACCGCCATGTTCACCTAAAACCCACGTTGGTGAAATCATTTTTGCTGCCGTGATTTTTCGTCTTATCGTGTATTTCGAGGTTCTCTGGTATTTTAAGTAAAGCAAAATTTGAAAGGTTAAGGGGAATTATAATGAAAAAGCTGCTTATATTGTTGTTATCCGCCCTGTTGATATTATGCCTGTTACCTGGCTGCGGGCCGAAGGAGGTAGTTACCGATTTTACCGTAGCGGGGACGAAATGGGTTTCCAAAGATCCTGATATATGGTTTCTCGGCGACTCTTATTGCCCGTATGAAGGCGAGTTCGTTTATCAGGGGGAGATAATAGATATCCTGATAAACGCGGGCAAGGCAAACCTCAATATTTTCCTTGACGGGGTCTACACCGGCATCGAGTCCCTGGACGAAGCAATGGAAGCGGATGGGCACAGCGGGTTGAGTTTTTTTAATTGCGACGTCAAATCATGTTCGAGCACAACGATCGTGCTTACAGTAACAAAGAATTTTATACCTGGTTTTAGTACGGAAGAAATCACATTTACAAAAGTCAGTTGACGAAGGATCTATACTGTCCCCTGACTGGCCGGATGGACGAATGCTACGACAAGACGGAGGACCTTGATATATGAGTGTCCAGGGCGCCGCGCTCAATATAGCTTACAAGCCCGCGAAAAAAAGCAATTTTAGAAGGATCATGGGGAAGTACTGGGTCGCATACCTCATGCTGCTCCCCGCGGTCATTGAAGTTTTTATTTATAACTATGTTCCGATGTTCGGCGTGCTCATAGCTTTCCAGGATTACCAGCCATCCGCAGGGATCGCCGGGTTCTTCGCCGGCCCGTGGGTGGGTCTGAAATATTTCAGTTTTTTGCAGGACCCTTATTTTTGGACTACGGTAAAAAATACGGTTTCCATCGCAGTCTTCAGGTTCTTTGTATCGTTCCCGGTCCCGATCATATTGGCCCTGATGATAAACGAGCTGAGGAGCAGAAAGTTCCAGCG
>Ga0123353_10008974_pt1 | contig 13735 bp, 13 predicted proteins | sample TergutLab28metaG_3_FD_92763 | JGI IMG/M metagenome (GOLD analysis project Ga0123353, IMG submission 92763) | Labiotermes labralis P3 segment gut microbial communities from Petit-Saut dam, French Guiana - Lab288 P3 | ecosystem: Host-associated > Arthropoda: Insects > Digestive system > Gut ... | reverse complement strand
GGCAAAAAGGGGTTGACTGGCAGTTCTCGACAGAGGATGCTCGCACTAAGCTCAAAAGGCTATATCCCATTATATGCAATATTTAGTTTTAACATCATACTAGAGGCCATGAAGCGGCAGGGAAAACGGGTAGACATAGTCCACATCGTTTTCAAAACTTTGCTGCCCTTCCTGCGTACTCCAGACCTCTATCCCCTGCCCCACGAACCATTCTACTACAAATGGCGTTTCATTTTGTCTGCGGCCAAGGCGGTCGAACATATATACCAACAGGATTTCAAATTCATGCCGCTCGGCGGCTGTCTTTAAATCCTGAATCGCGTCGCGATTCTGTGCCGCAACCTTAAATCCGGAGACGCCTTTTTCCGAAAATTCTTTTAGAACCGTCCAGCCATTGCGCTCCGCGAATTCATGGCAGGCTGTTTTCTGCATCGGAATATCATCCTTTTCCACCTGACCCTTGGTGGAAACGCGATACAGGCAATACGCTCTCTTCAAATCGGACACCTCTCCTTCGGTATTGTTTACCTTGCCGATGTAAATTTCATAGCCCCGGCGTAAAAGCTCAAGGAACACGACATTTTCAAGGATATGCCCCATGTCCGCTTTTTTCGTTCCCAGCAGGGCGTAACGCAGGCCGATGTCGGCGGCGTAATATTTATCGCCCGTTTTCAGGTATTGCTTGCCTTTGACGTCATAACGCCCTATTTGATAGAGAATAAAAGAATCAGTCAGAGCGGTCAAAAGGAAGTTCCCACCATTGCGGGTCAGGGCTAACGGAAAAAGATGTCCCACCCACCCAATAGGCGGTTCGCACTTCACCGTTTTCATCTGCATAAGTATTCGTTATAACCACATAAATATAGTTATAAACGCCAGAGGATTTATTAAGCATATCCTCTGTCATAAGTAACTCAATCTTTGACTCCGGACCGGTAGCAATGGGGTCACGGTCGCTGACGTTAGAATATATGGGAAAGTCATACCAAGTATAGCTCAGTTCTCCATCCACGCCAGGAGGTACTTCGGCTCGAACTTCCACGGTTAGCGTATCCCCAACAAAGACGACGGAAGGTGTTAATATCAGCCTTTTAAAAACAGGAGCATAGGGTCCTCCTGTTCCAGCCGCCATAGCGGGGATGAGCAGGGCCAGACCAAGCGCGAGAACCAGGGCAATGCAAAAAACGCGTTTCATGGCTTTCATGATCATCATCCTCCAAAGTTTGGTAAATTAATTATAGACTTAGAAAAGTTGAAAGTCAACACAAAAAGTCTTTAGCTTTACTCAAAAATCCTCAGATTCTTTTTTATAAAACCCGCGCAGGGTCTGAAAATAGGCGTCAAGGTTTTCCCAGTTCGCGTCGGCGGGAATGTCGCAGCCGGTGGAGAGCCGGAAACGCGGGTAGGGGCTGCAGCGCGCCAGAATCCCCAGCACCTCCCGCTGGATTTCCGCGGGCGTGGCTGTCCGGAAGAGCAGCGGATTCAAATTGCCCATGACAGGCTTGTCCTCCGGGAACAGGGGCAGGATTTTATCCAGCTCGATGGCGTTGCCGAGGTGGTAGATATCGGCGTCCATGCCCAATAAGCTCTCCGCAAGGGGAATCGTATTCCCGCAGTTGTGGTAGACAAACACAAAATCCTCCGCCGCGGTCTCCGCCCGGATTTGCTTCACATAGGCGGAGGAAAATTCCTCGCACAGGTCCGGGGACAGCAGGCCCGCCGCCGGCTCCGCCAGAATCACGCCGTCCGCGCCCGCCGTCTGAAAAGCTTTGATGTAGCGGATGGAAAAGTCCGCGCACTTTTGCAGCAGGGCGTGAATCTGTTCCGGCTCGTCGTAACAGGCCAGCATCAGCTTGCCCATGTCAAACAGGCGCCCCGCCAGGGAGTAGGGGCCGATGACCCCGCAGAACACCGGCGTACCCGGCATACGGGCCTTGGCCAAACGGACACCCTCGACATAAATCCCCGTCCTGCCCGCGCCGACTTCCGGCACTTGCATCGCCGCGATGTCGGCCTCGCTTTCCAGGATACCGTGGCGTACCGTCGGGTTTTCATGCTCGGATATCGTAATTTCCGCGCCGAAGGCCTCCGCCTCCACGGACAGGTCCATCATACTCAGGGAGGCCGCCACCGGGCAGCGTTTCACGATGGCTTCCATGCCCCGCGCCTGGTTTTCACTGTCGGAAATCAACTCCCGCACCGTGATGCCCAGCAGCTGCGTGGAGGGAAACGATAAAATCGGGATGGTTTTTGCCCGGTCCGCCAGAATTTCCTGTGTGCGTTGTTTCATGCATGAATCCCCTTGATGTAGGGCGTGACGCCCTCGGCACGCCGATTACCGGGATATTCGTTAGATATTCCCAGCGCGCCGGGGGCGTCGCGCCCTACATACAGTATAAATTTTTATCTATTGACATTGGGTATTCCTTATAATATCCGTCTGGCCGTTTCGCTCATGATTTTCAGCTTTTGCGGCGATACGTTCGGCAGCAGCGCCTCATGGCTGGGGGAGCAGATATAATGCGGGCCGAAAATCCGCCGCAGCCGCAGCACCTCGTCCTCCACAGCCTGTTCCGTACCGAAGGGCAGCAGCTCCTGGGTGTCCACCCCGCCGAGAAACATAATCTGCCCGCCGTAGGCCGCCTGCAGGTGTTCGGCACTCATATTTTTCGCCTTGGCCTGTATGGGGTGCAATATGTCCACGCCCATGGCGATTAAATCCGGGATGATGCGGTCCACGGCGCCGCAGGAATGCAGGGCCACTTTTTTTCCGTAACTTTTCGCCAAGTCTATGAGTTGCTGATAAAATGGGAAGATATACTGCCGGAACATCTCCGGGCTGATCATGCAGTCCAGCTGGCTGCCCATGTCGTTGCCGAAGAAAAAGATGTCCACCAGTTCGCCGTACTTCTCAAAGAAGCGCCTGTTGATTGTCAGATAGAACTCCGTCATTTTCCGCATCACGGCGAGGACGACCTCCGGGTGCGTATACATCTTCACGAAGCAGTTCTCCATGCCGAAGAAGTCCATCAATACGTGCCAGATGGGCGCCCAGGTGCCGGAAAACACGGCGCAGTCCCTGTCTTTGGCCTCGTCGTAGCGGATTTCAAAGGGCATGAAGTGAACGTAATCCGGGTTCGGCCAGCGTGAGAATGCCTCTATTTCGTCCACGGTTTCCGTCTCGGCAAACACGCCCGCCTGCCCGAGAGAGACCCGCTCTTTGCCGGCCATGGTGTCCCACATCGGCGGGAAACCCGGCGCGGCGTAGAATTCGGGCTGAATCCAAACCAAGTCGTCCCTCATCAGGCGGGAGAGCTCGTCGATGGAGTCGCAGCCGAAATATTCTTCATAGAGGTCCTGCGCGTCCAAGGTTGGGCTGCCCATCCAGAACGCGGAGCGGTCCACGTCCTGCCGGTTCAGAATGCGCAGAATCCGTTCCCGCCCGGTCATAATAATTCCTCATTTGCTATAATATTTTTTCAGGCAATTGCGAAATGCGCGGGCTTTATTTTTGGGCCTATCGGAGCCGCGTTCGTAATCCTGTGGCGTTTGATAACCGGTCAACTTTAGGAATGCGGAATTTTGCGGGCGCACGGTGTGCGCCCCTACCGGATACGGTGTTTTCCCATGATGGAAGTAGGGGCGAACACCTAAACATCATAAAAAAGAGCCCAAAACCTATAAAGGATGCTGAAATAAACTCAAAAACACCATATAAAAACTCCATAATAAAATCCTCCTCTCTGCTATATTCCGAGAGCCAAACACTTTCACCCGTTGCCAACGGTTAACCCTCGCTGGCAACGGGATTTTTGGGCATTCCCTTGTTCCCCGCAACGAGGGGTCAATTATTCAAAGAATGTAAGAATCGTCTCCGCGGCGGAGGCGGCGTCCTGGGTGTAGGCGTCCGCGCCGATTTCATCCGCAAAGCTCTGGGTTACGGGCGCGCCGCCGACCATGACCTTGACAGTATCGCGCAGACCGGCCTCTTTCAGCGCCTCAATGATATCTTTTTGCGACATCATCGTGGTGGTGAGCAGCGCGGAGAGGCAGACCACCGTGGCGCCGGTCTCCTTGACCGCCTTCACGATTTCTTCGCCGCCGATGTCGACGCCCAGGTCAATGCACTCGACGCCCACGCCCTCCATCATCATTTTCACCAGGTTCTTGCCGATGTCGTGCAGGTCGCCGCGCACGGTGCAGATGACCGCCTTACCCACGGGCTCCACGCCCTGCGCGACCAGCTCCGGCTTCAGAATCTCCAGCCCGGCGTTCATGGCGCGGGCGGCAATCAGCACCTCCGGCACAAAGACGAGGTTTTCTTTGAACTTGCGCCCGACCTCCATCATGGCCTGGATTAAACCCTCTTCCAGGATAACCTTCGCGCCGAGGCCTTCCGCCAGGGCCTGCCCCACCAGTTCCTTGACGTCCTTCGCTTTGCCCTGCTGCAGCTTTTCCGAAATGCTTGCCGTAATACTCATTGTTTTAACTCCTTTTTATTAATTTCTACTGGTATTCTCATTGATTTTATCATGTCACGAATTTCCTGTCAATCCGAAATGTCAAATATGTTTATTTGAGTATATTTTTTTCTCCTATTTCAGGGTCAAGATTATAATATAGTCGTTTAAATATGTCCACACCTGGCAAAAGACACAAAAGACTGGGACTGATTCTATGCAAATTCACGATGCCCTGCGCCGCGCGCGTACGTATCAAGACGTCAAGCAGACCGAGCTGGCCCTCGCGTTGAACACCTCACAAAGCCAAATCTCCATGTATGAGCGGGGAACCCGGGTCATGCGTGTGGATTTTTTAATTGACACCTGCAAGTACCTGAATCTGAGCGCCGACTTTGTTTTGGGCCTGTCCGACGACCCGAAACCCTACCCGGATAAATAAAAAAATCTATAAAAACGAGGTGCTTTTATGTCCACGATTTTGCACGCGCTGTCCGTCGCCCTGGATTTCATTCTGTCCGTCGCGCTGTTGGGTATCGGCCAAGTCGCCGTCCTGCTGCCGCGCCGGGACCTGCCGCCGGTTATCCCCGACAAGCCCGGCTTTGCCATGGTGGAGGAGATGGGCCTGGGCTGGAACCTGGGCAACACGCTGGAAGCCTTTAACCAGGGCGCCACCGGCCCCGCCGGGCTCGAGTCGGAGACCTGCTGGGGGAATCCGCGCACCAGCCAGGCCATGCTGGACCTGGTGAAGGCCGCTGGTTTTTCCACCGTGCGGATCCCCGTCACCTGGAGCAATCATTTTATAGATGATGCCTACACGATAGACCCCGCGTGGATGGACCGCGTGCAGGAGGTGGTAGATTACGCCTACGGCATCAGCCTGTATGTGATCCTCAACATCCCCCACGACGAGCCCTACGGCCTGATGCCCGACCCCGCGTGGGAAACCGCCGTCACCGCGCAGTTCAGCGCCATCTGGACGCAGGTCGCCGAACACTTCCAAGATTACGGTGAACGGCTGCTGTTCGAAGCCCTCAACGAGCCCAGGGTGATGGGCCACCTGTTGGAATGGGCCGGCGGCACTTACGCCCAGCGGGACGTCGTCAACCGGCTCAACGCGGCCTTTGTGCGGACGGTGCGCGCTTCCGGCGGCAACAACGCCACGCGCTGGCTGATGCTTCCCACCCACGCGGCCTCCGTCGATTGGGTGGCTCTGCGCCAAATGTGCCTGCCGGAGGGCGATGACCGTCTGATTGTCTCCATTCACTCCTACTACCCCTGGGAATTCGCCTCCGCCGGCTTCCCGGACGCAAAATACTATACTGAAAAAGAACAGAAGGCGCTCTATAAAATGCTCGGGCGCATCTATGACAATCTGATTTCCAAGGGCATCCCCGTCTATCTGGGGGAATTCGGCGCCGCGGACAAAGCAAATCCGGAGGACCGTATCCGCTGGGCCGTGGACTACATCAACTTCGCCAAACACTTCGGCATGCGCTGCGCCTGGTGGGACAATGGCCTTACGGTTACGGAGGAATTCAACGGGGAGTCCTTCGCCCTGCTCAACCGCTGCGCCTTGGAGTGGTATTACCCGGAGCTGGTGCAGGCGATGGCGGAGGCAAACGCGGAGTAGGGAACGACCCCTGTGTCGTTCCGGTACGCCCGGATAAAATTGTGTTGTAATGAGGAAACGCAATAGATGAAGAAAACCGCCAAACATATTTTAAAGGGCGGCGCGGCGGCGGCAGTCCTGGCTGCGGGAGCCTATTATGCCAATGACATGGCACAAAGTCTAAAAATCAAAGCCCTCCCGGACACGCCCTATCCCAAAGAGACGCACCAGCTGCTGAACGATCTGCTGTATTATCTGGAATATCCGCATCGGCAAGAAACGGACGGCGTCACCGTCGACGAAGCCTATGTTCAGCTCGCGCTGCACCAGGCAAAGGTCTATATTGACGCCCGGTACGACTGTATGGATTTTCGGATGCAGCCCCTGCTGCGCATTCAGTACACGCACCTGTATACCATCCGCGCCCTCTGCCCCGCCGGCCCGAAAATGATAGAGGACATGTTCCTGAACGCCAAATACTGGATGACGGAACCGGGAGAGGATTCCCTGTGCTATTGGTCGGAAAACCACCAGATTCTCTTCGCCGTCGGGGAATATCTGGCTGGGCAGATGTGGCCGGAGCGCATTTTCACGAACGACGGGGCCACAGGACTGGAACATATGCAGCGCGGCAGAAAACGCATCGCGTATTGGCTGGAGCACCGCGCCAAATACGGCTTTTCGGAATTCAACTCCAGCAACTATTATAAATACAACATCGGCCCCGCCGCAAACTTCATCCAGTTCGCGGCGCCGGAAGACGCGGACCTGGTACAGCGCATGAAAATGCTGCTGGACCTGCTCTTTTTTGATCTCGCCTCGAATATGTTTCGCTGGATTTTTTGCGCACCGACCTCCAGGGCCTATATTGACAACATGGCCGGAAACCCCAAGAAAGACGGGCTTCATCCGGTGACAAACATCCTATGGAACGGCTCCCTGCCGGAGGACCAAAATCCTACGGATGAGATGCTGCTGAGCTTCTACGCCATGCTGCGGGCCAGGGATACCCAAGGCAAACCATTGTATGAATTCCCGCCGGTGCTATTGGAAATCGGCAGGGACTGCTCCAAAAACGTCCGCAAATTCTCCTATGGCTTAAACACGGCGGAGCTGGCGGAGAAGGGTTATGTCGGCCACGGAGACAACCAGATCATGATGCAGATGGGCATGGAGGCCTTCACCAATCCGGAGGTCATCTACAACACCATCACCTATCTCGACAAAAATCAGATGTTCAGCAACAAAGCGGTCAACCCGTTTAAAATCATCAACAACAAGCTTGCGAAGACGCCCGAAAGGCTGGAGGCCATCAGCCGGAAGGGCAATCCCATGCCAAACGGCATCGCGTCACAGCGGGCCAACTTATATGTCTACCGGACGCCGCATTACCAGCTCGCCAACGCACAGCGCTACCACCCTGGCTGTTACGGCGCGCAGCAGATGCTGGGCAACGTCATTTTCGGCGCGAAATCCGTGGTGTTCACCGCCCACCCCGCGCGGCATGAGACGGCGGGCAGCGTAAGCGCCACCCCCGGATACTGGGCCGGCTTCGGCCGGGCCCCCCACGGGGTACAGCACGAGAATGTTCTGCTGCTGCTCTATCAAATTCCGAAGCTGCCGGGTTTTCTGGAACTGTATCAAGTACCGCAGTTTACTCACACTTACCTGCCGGAGGCCTATATGGACGAAGTTCGCCTTGCGGACAACTACGTCTTCGCGCGGACCGGGAAGGCGTATCTCGCGTTGATCGGCGCGGGAAATCTGGCCTACAAGCCCCACAGCAATTGCTCCGCCAAAGCGTTCGGCAACGATATGGACGCCTTCCCCCACAAGCGCTTCGACCTGATTCAGCAGGGCAACCGCCAATTCTGGATCTACGAGCTCTCCGATCAAGATACAGAGACGTTCAATATGTTCTGCGTCCGGGTCATGAACAACAAAGTGGAATACAACGGAGAGGATAGACTCCTGTACCGGAGCAGAGATAAGACCTATGAGACACGCTTCAACGGCGGCTTTTTCTTGAACGGCCAAAAGCAAGAACTGGAGCACAAGCGCTTCGACAGCGCCTATTGCCAGGCGGAACGGGAACAGACGGAGTTCCGCTTTGCCTGCAACGGGCACAGCTTGCACGTCGATTTTGAAAATCTGATCCGGGAGTTTGATTGACGAAAGGAGTTTCCTCTATGGCAAACACCGCGGCAAAAGAAGCCTACAAGCGCAGTTACGTCGGCAGCAGGGAATCCATGTCCTATGTCCTGTTCAGTTCGTCCAAGACTTTTCACATCAACGAGTTCCAACCCCGGTTTATTATCGATGTGCTGAAAATCGATCTAGATTGGAACTCCGTAATCAGCCTTGTCAACGGCATCTGGGACGTGATCAATGACGGGCTGTTGGGAACCCTGATCGACAAAACCTTTACCCGCTGGGGCAAGTTCCGGCCCTATCTTCTCACCTACGCCACCATAGGCACCATATTCACCACGCTGTATTGGGTAACGCCTCTGTTGTTTGACAAAAACCCGCAGAACATTACAAAAGCCGCCTTTTATCTCGCGTTGATCATGATCCTGGAGGCCTTTACTACCATACGGGAAATTGCGGAAACCGGCCTGATTTCCCGCATGACGCCAAACCCCAACGACCGGGTGCAGATGTACCGCAAGGCGGAGGTCATCGGGGCGATTTGGGAAAACATCCCGGGCGTCGTCATGGGGCTGCTGATCGATTTGGTCAACCACAACAGAGCGAGTTTATCCATGGACTCGGCCTATGTCTATATGGGCACCTTTACCATGGTGACCGGTGGGGTGCTGGCGCTGTTCTTCTGTATTCACGCCCGGGAACGCATCACGGAGGACACCGAAACGCACAGCTACCGCGACGGCTTGCGCACCATTCTGCACAACAAGCCGCTGTTGTTGAACTTAATAAGCGATTTCTTCAGCGCCTTTTCCGTGGAGACCTGGGAGCACCACTATTACATCGACGTGCTGGGCGCGGAATCCTACCGCAACCTGGTTATTCTCCCCGGAGCCCCGCTTTCCTTTGCCAGCTATGCCTATATCAATCAAATACGGGAACGTTTTTCCATAAAATGGCTTTGGATTGTCGGCTCGCACACGCGGCAGCTGGTATCCCTGATTGTTTTCGCGATCGGTTCCGTCGGCGGCACCTACAAAAAAGTTCTGCCAATGCTTATCATGTTCACATTACGTGACATGGCGCATAAGAGCATGCTGTCCGTGGCGAAGATCATTCCGAGAGAAATCACCCTGGACTCCGTGGATTACGCCGAGTGGAAAAATGGGTTTCGTACGGAAGGCACCATTCTGGCGACAAAATCTATGGTCGGCAAAATCGTGCGCAACATTGTGAACTCCCTCACCACGTCTATCATGAAGCGTACGGGTTATTCGCTGCAGGCGGGTTTCGGCCAGCAGTCGGAACAGGCAAAATACGCTTTGTTTTTCCTGAGCACCTGCCTACCGGCCCTCCTCGGCCTTTTAGGGATGATCCCGAAATTCTTCTACGATCTCTATGGCGACAAGCGCACGCAAATGTATGAGGAGCTCTCCGTCATGCGGCAGCTTCGCCAGGAAAAATATGATATTGTGCCGGAAGGGCAAGCCGGAGAAGGGTAAATCAAACATATGATCATTGACATGCACGCCCAAGTATATCCCCCGAAAATCGCGCGGAAGGCTGTCGGCGCCGTCGGGCTGTATTACAACATCCCCATGCGTCACAGCGGCACACCGGAAGATTTATTGGCGAACGCGGATGCCGCTGGTATCGATAAAATGGTCATCCACTCCGTGGCGACGGCGCCGCAGCAGGTTCGGGCGGTCAACGCGTTCGTGGCGCAGACGGCCGCCGCGTGTCCGGAGCGTCTGACCGGCTTCATGACCCTGCATCCGGACTGCGAACAGATTCCCCAACTGGCGGAAGAAGCGCTCCAGTTGGGGCTGAAGGGCCTGAAACTCCATCCGGATTTTCAGCACTTCGACTGCGACTCCCCCGCCGCCATGCGCCTCTACGAAGTCATAGAAGGCCGCATGCCCCTGTTGATTCACGCAGGGGATTACCGCACTGGCTACACAAAGCCCGCCCGCATCGCGCGGATCAAACGTACTTTTCCAAATCTGGACATCGTCGCCGCGCATTTGGGCGGCTGGTCGGAGTGGGGCAACGGCATCCGGGAACTGGCGGATCTGGGCATTTATGTGGACACCAGCAGCAGCCTCTATGCCATCCGGCCCGGGTTCGCGCGGTTGATTATGGATACCTTCGGCATGGAGCGCGTCCTGTTCGGCACGGACTACCCCATGTGGGACGCGAAGACGGAGCTGGAGCGCCTCCTGGAGGTACCGATGACGCCGGAGGAGCGGGAGATGCTTCTCCACGGAAATTGGGAACGGCTGATGGGGCCATATATTTAAAATAGTTCCAAGGAAAAGCAAAAAAAAGAACCCGGCACGCAAATTCAGCGTGCCGGATTTGTTTGCCTAAGTAAATTTTAACGGGCTGTGCTTTTACCAGTACATCCAGAACAGGAACAGGCTAAAGAAGCCGCCAATGAGGAAAGCGCCGAATTTGCCAAGTCCAGATACAATGCATTCCACAACGCCTTCAAACGTGATCTTGGGTTTGCATTTGCCGCAGTCGCCGTTGTCGCCGTTGTTGCCGTTGCCATCATCGCAAGTGCAGGCGCCGGGGCAGTCTTCGCAGCCGCAGTCGTCCACTAAGCAACCGCCGCACTCGTCACAGAGATCGCAAGTGCAGAAATCGTGTCCTTCGCAGTGTCCGCATTCACAATCGTCTTCCTCGCAAAGGCAGAGTCCGCATGTGGGGCACTCTATGAAGTTCGGGCAAGGTTCGTCATCCGCGCTGGCCATGAGGGCCATAGGAATCAGCAGCAACGCCGCCACAAGAAGCGCCACAAGGGTTTTCTTCATGGATTTGTTCCTCCTTCATTTTGTGAACTTTAGTTTCGGGTATTCATGATACCCGTTTCACATCCTATATGATAATACAAAGCCTCAGAAAAAGCAATACTTTTTTTAGTTTTTATTCATATCTTTTTTGTGCTTCGCCTATTGTGTCTATTATAGCACATTTTTCCCCTCCGTACTAGATGTTGTATGTATGGATTACCAAAAAACAGGAACAAACACAAGGGACGGACACAAGGCCCGCCATACTAGACGTCGGACGTTTGAGGTTAGACGTTAGATGATATGATTTTTTATCAACAACAAAATGGGGACGAGTTACAAAACCCGCCCCTTTGTTGTCTAACGTCTCATGTCTCATGTCTAAAATCTAGCTTAGTACATCCCGCCGCCCTGGGCCGCCGCCATGGCTGCCGCGTTGGCCGCGTCCGCCTGGGGGTCTGGCTTGTCGGTCACAAGGCTCTCGGTGGTCAGCACCATGCCCGCGACAGAGGCCGCGTTCTGCAGGGCGGAGCGCACGACCTTGGTCGGGTCCAGAATGCCCGCGGTTGCCATATCGGTGTAGACATCCTTCGCGAAGTCGAAGCCGTAGCCGATTTTGCCGGACTCCATGATGTTGTTCAGGATGACGGAGCCTTCCAGACCCGCGTTGAACGCGATCTGGCGCAGCGGTTCTTCCAAGGCCTTCAGGACGATGGCGACGCCGGTTTTCTCGTCCGCGTCTTCCGTGCCTTCCAGCAAAGCCTTCACGGCGGGAATGGTGTTGAGCAGCGCCACGCCGCCGCCGGCAACGGAGCCTTCCTCATAGGCCGCCTTGGCCGCCGCCAGGGCGTCCTCGATGCGCAGCTTCTTCTCCTTCATCTCGGTCTCGGTCGCGGCGCCTACCTTGATGACCGCCACGCCGCCGGAGAGTTTCGCCAGGCGCTCCTGGAGCTTCTCGCGGTCGAAGTCGGAGGTGGTCTCCTCAATCTGGGCGCGCAGCTGCGCGACGCGGGCCGTGATGTCCTCTTTCTCGCCGGCGCCGTCCACGATGATGGTGTTCTCCTTCTGGACCTTCACCTGGCGCGCATGGCCAAGCTGGTCAATCCGGGTATCCTTCAGTTCCAGACCCAAATCGCTGGTAATCACGTCGCCGCCCGTGAGGATGGCAATATCCTGGAGCATTTCCTTGCGCCTGTCGCCAAAGCCGGGGGCCTTCACGCAGACGCAGACAAACACGCCGCGCAGTTTATTGAGCAGGATGGTGGAGAGCGCTTCGCCCTCGACGTCTTCCGCGATGATAACGAGCTTGCCGCCGGACTGAATGACCTGCTCCAACAGGGGCAGGAGTTCCTGCACGCTGCTGATTTTCTTGTCAGTGATGAGAATCAGCGCTTCGTCGATGACGGCTTCCATCTTGTCCGTATCCGTGACCATGTAGTGGGAGATATAGCCGCGGTCGAACTGCATGCCCTCTACCACTTCGGACTCCGTGACGGAGGTCTTGGATTCCTCCACGGTGATGACGCCGTCCGCCGTGACCTTTTCCATGGCCTCCGCGACGATGTTGCCGAGAATCTCGTCCGAGGAGGAGATGGTGGCGACACGGGCGATATCGTCCGTGGTGGTGACCGGCTTCGCGTTCTGCTTCAGGGCCTCCACGGAGGTGTCTACCGCTTTCTGGACGCCCTTTTTGACGGCCATGGGGTTCGCGCCCGCGACCACATTCTTCATGCCTTCCCGCACCAGCGCCTGGGCGAGCAGGGTGGCGGTGGTGGTGCCGTCGCCCGCGACGTCGTTGGTCTTGGTGGCAACCTCCTTGATGAGCTGAGCGCCCATGTTCTCGAAGGCTTCGTCCAGCTCGATTTCCTTCGCGATGGTGACGCCGTCGTTGGTAATCAGGGGCGCGCCGTACTTCTTATCGAGCACCACATTGCGGCCCTTGGGGCCCAGGGTGATGCGCACCGTGTTGGAGAGTTTGTCAATGCCGGACTGGAGGGCCTTGCGGGCATCCTCCCCGAAAATAATTTGTTTTGCCATAACGCTTTCCTCCTGCTATTCTTCTACAATTGCGAGAATATCGCTCTGCTTGACGATGGTGTATTCCTCTTTGTCGATTTTGACTTCCGTGCCGGAATATTTGCTGGTGATGACCTTGTCCCCGGCCTCGACATACATTTCGACTTCCTTGCCGTCCACCGTGCCGCCCGGGCCCACCGCGATGACTTCCGCGATCTGCGGCTTTTCCTGGGCGGACGCGGCCAGGATAATGCCGCTGCTGGTGGTCTCTTCCGCCTCAATGAGCTTGACGACCACACGGTCTGCCAATGGTTTGAGTGTCATTCAAATACCTCCTAAGATTTGTTGCTTTCCGTTTCAATTGGCACAGTTATGCCAAAACGGGAAGGATTAGCACTCGCGCAATCTGAGTGCCAATAGTAATTATAACCATCCCGCCAGAAAAATCAAGAGGGTTTTCCAAAATTTACAGTTGGGTCATAATTTTTGCGGTTCTCTGGTTTTCTTTGCGAAAATTGCTTGACTTTTCCAGTCGAATAGGTAATAATGAAAACGTGAAAAAATATGAAAGAATAGAGGTATTAGCGTGAAAGATAAAATTTTATTACCCCCTTAAAAAAACGTACAGCAAATAAAGGCTACCTAAAAGCAGCCCAAATGGAATTATATGGTGTTTGCAGAATTAACTTACGGCAAGTTCCGAT
>Ga0123353_10008970_pt1 | contig 13737 bp, 16 predicted proteins | sample TergutLab28metaG_3_FD_92763 | JGI IMG/M metagenome (GOLD analysis project Ga0123353, IMG submission 92763) | Labiotermes labralis P3 segment gut microbial communities from Petit-Saut dam, French Guiana - Lab288 P3 | ecosystem: Host-associated > Arthropoda: Insects > Digestive system > Gut ... | reverse complement strand
GCGCCGCGTTCATTTCATCCTTGACGGCAGTCAGATAACGCGATATATTCCCGCAAGCGGTTGGAGAATATTTCTTGTCAATTTCTTCGCTTCACCCCTTGACTTTTATTTGCAGGACTCCTTGGTAGGCAATAGGCAGTAGGCAATAGGGCTTAGGCTCACGGATAAGGTGTGGACTGTTCAAGCAAGTGAGATTGACCTGCAATCCCCACTGCCTACTGCCTACAAAAAAAGGGAACGCTGTTCCCTTTTTTAATCAATTCCCCGCCGCCATCTTGGCGATCTCGTCGGCGAAGTTGTCTTCCTTCTTTTGCAGGCCCTCGCCCATCTCGTAGCGGACGAAGCGGCGCACGCTGATCTTCTCGCCGATCTTCGCGACCTGCTGCGTCAGCAGTTGGGCGACGGTGATGTCCGGGTCCTTGACAAAGGCCTGTTCGAGTAGGCAAACGTCCGCATAATATTTCAAGATGCGGCCCTCGATCATGCGGTCGATGATCTTTTCCGGCTTGCCCTCGTTGAGCGCCTGCGCGCGCAGGATCTCCTTTTCCTTCTCGAGCTCGGCAAGCGGCACTTCCTCTTTCGTGATATAGGTAGGCTTGCTGGCGGCGATATGCAGGGAGATATCGTGCGCGAGGGTCTTGAACTCGTCGGTCTTGGCAACGAAGTCGGTCTCGCAGTTGACCTCGAGGAGCACGCCTATCTTGCCGTTCATGTGGATATACGCGTCCACAACGCCCTCGGCGGCGATGCGCCCGGCCTTTTTCGCGGCGGCGGCCAGGCCCTTCTCGCGCAGAAAATCGATGGCCTTCTCAAAATCGCCGTCGGTCTCGATCAATGCCTTCTTGCAATCCATCATGCCAGCGCCCGTGCGTTCGCGCAGGGTGGCAACGTCTTTGGCTGTAAACATTTTATGTGGTCCTTTCGTTTGTTTATGGGATTCATTCAGTTAAGAGTTAAGAGTGAAGGTGAAAATGCCTGCGGCATTTTATATTAAATTGGAAATTCCGCAGGAATTTCTACCGCAATTCTTAACTATTCACTCTTAACTATTCACTCGTATTTTACGCTTCCTCGTCTTCGCCAGTTTCCTCCGTCTCACTGGCTCCCTCAAACGATTCCCCCTGCTTGCCTTCCAGCACGGCGTCGGCGATCTTGCCGGCGATCAGCTTGACGGCGCGGATCGCGTCGTCGTTGCCCGGGATGGGGAAGTCGATTTCATCGGGGTCGCAGTTGGTATCGGCGATGGCGATGATGGGAATCTTGAGCGTGCGGGCTTCGGCGACGGCGATATGCTCCTTGCGCGGGTCGACAACGAACAGCGCGCCGGGCAGTTTCTTCATCTCGCGGATGCCGCCGAGGTTGCGTTCCAGCTTCTCGGCTTCGTGGCGCAGTTCGAGCACTTCCTTCTTGGGCAGGATATCGAAATCGCCGTTGGCCTCCATCTCCTCGATCTCCTTCAAACGGGTGATGCGGGTCTGGATGGTCTTGTAGTTGGTGAGCATGCCGCCCAGCCAGCGGTTGCTGACGAAATACATCTCGCAACGCTTGGCTTCCTGCTCAATGCTCTCCTGCGCCTGCTTCTTGGTGCCGACAAAGAGGACGGTCTTGCCCTCGGCGGCGATCTCGCGCACGAAATTATAGGCTTCCTCGATCTTCTTGACAGTCATCTGCAAGTCGATAATATGGATGCCGTTGCGCTGGGTGAAGATAAATTGGCGCATCTTGGGATTCCAGCGGCGGGTTTGGTGGCCGAAATGGACACCGGCTTCCAGCAGCTGCTTCATGGAAATGACAGACATGTGTTTTGGGTACTCCTTCTTTTTTGTTTTTTGATGTGTTTCAAATGAAACACGTCCCTCCGCCTGCTTCCACTGTGCCGGGAACCAAAATTCACATTTTGGCACAACCCAACACATCCGCAGGCGTGCGGAATGCGCGTTAGTATAACAAATGGGGGAGGGGAATGCAATAGTTTTTGGTGGATATTTCGTAAATTGTGTGCATAGTGAAGAGTTAAGAGTGAAGAGTTATGGAAGAAATGCCTGCGGCATTTCAATAATTTTAAGAATCGTTTGCAATTCCCAACCGTACCGATACATCGGCACGGCGCAACTATTCACTATTCACTCTTAACTATTCACTAACAAAAGATACCCCCTCTCCGGCCCAATCCCGTTCTTCTGGCCGTAGGCAATGAGCAGGCGCAGAATCTGCGCGCGCAGTTCGGGTTTGAGCACGACTTTAGGAATATCACTCTCGGGCAGGAGCAGCACGCGGCGCAGGGCCTCCAGGGTCGTGGGCGTGGTCGGGGTGGCGAGACGGGCGCAATTGCCGCAAACCGCGCCGCCCTGTTCGGGGGAAAAATACAATCGGGCCGTGCCCCGCAGATCCGTTTGGCAGGCGGCGCATTGAGTCAAAATGGGGCTGTGGCCCGCGAGATGATAGAAATGCGCGAGGAAATAAATCAAGATATCCTCGTGGTGCTGTTGCGAATAGGCCAAGTGGGAAAGCGTGACGAGGAGGAGATGGAATATGTTTTCGCAATGCAGGCCCTCGGGCGCGGCGGCGCGGGTGATGGCGGTGATGGCGAGCGCGATCCGGTATTTCTCCGCGCTGCCCCGCAACGGGAAGAAGGTTTCGGTGATCTCGCAGTTGCGCAGGGTATAGCGCCCGCGGCTCTCGTGCAGCTCATATTCACCGCAGACCAAGGGCTGGGTGGCGGCCAGCAATGCCGCGCCCGCTTTACGGGAATTGTGCGCGCACGCAGAAATGCAGCCGCGCTCGGCGGTGAGCAGTGTCACCATGCGGCTGTTTTCGCGATAATCGGTTGCGTCGGCCAAGAGCGCGCGGAGGAGGATGGGGGGCATGGGGGGAGTATAGCATATTGGGAGTGAATAGTTAAGAGTGAAGAGTGAAGAGTTATGGAAGAAATGCCTGCGGCATTTCTGAAACTAAAGCTTTTATAAAAAACAGCTTGCTGTTTTTACCACAACTATTCACTATTCACTATTCACTCTTCACTCAAATTCACTCCCCCTCCCGCTTCTCCGCAATCTCACGATACCGCATATACGCGGAGAGGGAACCGGTGCGCACAAAATCCTGCCAAGCGGCCTTTTCGTCGGGGCTGTGGGGCATGGGGTGAACCTCCTGTCGTTGATAGGAACAGTATGGACGGAGCGGCGCGGAGATATACCCGGGACAATGCAACAATGCAACAACGCGCAATGTTCAATGTTCAATGGCGGATAAAAAGGGATGCCCCCGGCATCCCAACAATCATTGATCATTGTGCGCTGAACATTGAACATTGCGCTCTACTTCCCGCCCCGCTGCTGCACAAGCAGCTTATACGCTTCGTGCGACTCGCCGTTATATCCCACCAAAATCTCGGGTTTGTAGGCGAAAATCTGTTCCATCAGCTCGACGGCGGCCCGCTCGTTCTTCGCGGGGATTTTGAGCGTGGCCTTGGTGTCTGTGAAGCAGAGCATGACGGAATAGGTCTTGCCTGCGGGGACGCCATAGGCGCGCTGCTGGAGTATGTGCTGATACATCCAGAGCAGGTCCGTCTTCGGGAGGGCCTTGTAGCCGAAGTCGGAGGTCTGCACGATCCAGTTCTCGGTCAGGCGCGTATTCTTGTGCGGTTGCAGGAGGGGTCTGTCAAACTCCTCGCCCAACTGCTGATTCGCGAGTTCTGCCCTCTCGGGGTCGTCGCCGCCCATGCGCAGGAAGTCCTTCGTGTTGTCATAGTTCCGCATGGCGGTGATGGCGCGCACGAGGAAGAAGAGGGCCAGCAGGGCGGCCGCCGCAAAGAGACAGCAGAAAATCTGGACCTCCAAACGGTTTTCGGTCATATCGACCAGTATGGGCCTCGCCGTCGGCGCGGTGCGGAACCAGCCTTCGATTTCCGTGCGCGTATACAGGGGCTCGTTTGCGTCATAGGTATCCTCGATGAGATCCGAATACAAATCATACCACTCATCGGAATCGCACTCGCGCGCGGTGCCGAGCACCGTAAAATGGGGGTATTCCCCGTCCAAATACTTCTCGGGCATCTTGACCATGATAAACGCGGGATCGCCCGTGGGGTTTATGTCAAAGACATACCACCAGGCCACCACCTTGGCGGTGGCTGCCTCGTTCCCCTTCTCATAGGTATAGTAGTTATACCCGGACCAGAACAGCAGGGTGGCCTCGGCACTCACCCAGGTCTCGCCCGCGTCGTGCAGGTCCCGCAATTCCTGCGCGCTCGAAAAGCTCTGCGCCGCCGCAAAGGGCTTGGTGTCGAAATATATGGCGGCGGATACACCCAGCGCGAAGACGAGCAGGAGCGCCAGCCAGATAATCTTGTTGCGCCGCGCGCGGGCGGCTTGTTTTTGTGCGAAGTTCATGTGTTTGTCTCTCCCCTTTTTTGTTGTAGTTCGTTAGGTAAGAAGTAATAATGCAGAATGCAGAGAAGCGGTCAAAAACCTATTGCAAGCCATCCCGTCGTGCAAGAATCTATTACTTATTACTTCTTACTTATTCCTTATTCGAGCCCTCCGTCATCCTCTTCATACACCGCCGCCTTCACCGGCTTCATGCCCCGCTCCTTTTCGAAGCGTTCGGCCAACACTTTGGTCGTGAGATAGGCGGAGATGGCGTCGATGGCCATGATGTTCTTGCCGCCGCGCATGATGGCAAAGTCCGCGTCGTTGATATAATTCGCGATATATTGCTCATACATGGGCTTCACGGAGTCCATATACTGCGCGGAGATATTGTCTATGCTGCGGCCGCGGAACTTGATGTCGCGCTTGATGCGACGCAGCAGGCAGACGTCGATATCGACGTGCATATAGACTTTCAGGCTCATCCTGTCGCAGAGGGCAGGGTTGTGGAAGACGTGTATGCCTTCCAGAATCAGCACCTCGGGCGGCTGTATCAAATCTTGCGTGTCGGCGCGGAGGTGGTTCGTGTAGTCATAGCCCTTGCGGGTGATGGCCTTCCCTTCCGAGAGATCGCGCAAATCGCCCAATATCTCCTCATAATCAAAGGCGTCCGGCGCGTCATAGTTGATGCGCATGCGCTGCTCGAGCGGCAGATGCGGATAGTTCTTATAGTAGCAATCCTGTCCGATGATCTCACAGCTGCACGCGAGATTGTCCGCAATGCGCTTCGCCAGCGTGCTCTTGCCGCTGCCGCTCGCGCCGCATACTCCGACGATGATCATGGGTACCTCCTGTTATTAGGTGGTTAAGAATGAATAGTGAAGAGTGAATAGTTGCACCGTGCCGATGTATCGGCACGGTTAGGAATCGCCCGCGATTCCTTAAATTTAATTTTGGAAATACCGCAGGTATTTCTACCACAACTCTTCACTCTTAACTCTTCACTATGACGGGCGACTGCATCACCCCCCCAATTATGCCCTTTCCCGCGCCTTTTGTCAAACCGAATACACAAAAAATCTTACCTCTCTACGCGCCTTTACATGCCCTCCGCAAAATGCTATCATACCCGCATACAAGATACGTGCGCGGGAGGTATTCGTGCAGCTTTGGGAAACCTTTATTATCGCCGTCGGCCTGTCCATGGACGCGCTGGCCGTTTCCGTCACGCAGGGCTTCCTGCTTGCAAACCATAGGCGTAAATGGGCGCGCGTGCTGCTGATTGCCGCGTTTTTCGGGCTGTTTCAGGCCGTGATGCCGCTCATAGGCTATTTTATCGGCTCCACCTTCGCGGGCGCCGTGGATCGCTTCGGCGCCTGGATCGCGTTCGCGCTCCTGCTCTTTTTGGGCGCCAAGATGATTTGGGATGCCCTGCGCTCGAAAAAGGAGGACGCCAAATCCGCGCAACACGCGAAAGTCGGGGAACTGGTCGTGCTCGCCATCGCCACCAGCATAGACGCCTTCGCCGTGGGCATCACCTATTCGCTGATGAAAACCGAAAACATCTGGGCCAACGTCGCCGTGATCGGCTGTGTCACGGCAGCCATCTCCTTTGTCGGCGCGGCGCTGGCCCTGCGCATAGCCCGCGCCGCCGCGGCCAAAACGGGCCGCGACTACACAAAAATCGCCGCCATCGTGGGCGGCGCGGTGCTGATCGGGATAGGGATTAAGATTTTGTTGGAGTCATTGCTGTGATGGCGCATTACACCGCCTGATAAATAATTTGCCCCGTCCTAAAAACGTGTTGCACAAAGCCACTCTTGTCGTCGCTGGCGTCGAGCAGATGCGGTTCTATGTCGTAGCTTATGCCGCGGCACAAACGCCAAAGCAAGGACGCCGTTTTCAGCCAATCGCCCGTAAAGCCGTCAAACACGACGGCAACGTCAATGTCGCTCTCGTCGTTTGCTTCGCCTTTCGCATGCGAACCAAACAGTACAATGGCGGCAGGCGACAACTGTTTCGTAACCGCATCGGCATATTGCGTGACTGTATTTATAACTGTGCCTTGATCCAGCATAATAGCTCCCCCGTTCTCTGCATGAGGTTTTGGCAGGTTGCATGATCCAGTGTTTGCGCGATGCGTTCTTTATATTCGGGGTAACGCGCCTCAATGTTCAGCGGATTTAATTCCGTCAGGAAATTTTGCTGTTCGTCATTCATAAGATCGGCAAGTTTTGCGCAGATGGATAGCTTAATCAAGTTGTGGGTCTTTGGCGGCATCTCACCGTCGGCGCAGTCGCGGGCGATCATCGCTTTGAGTGCTTTTTCTATCGTTTGGTGACACATAAAGCCGACGTAGATATAACGCTTTGTTACCAACATAGCCTTGGCTGTTTCAAAATCATAGTCGGCCATGCCGAACCAATATGCAAGCCTGCCATCCATAAACCACGCCGCCTTTCGAGACATAATTTCACAAATGATATTTTCACATAAAACAGTCCGAAAGTCAAGAATCACCGTATGATGCACTTTACGATTTATTGTGATATACTGCGTATATGAAACACGAAAACACATTGCAAAAAAACACGGAAATCACGCTGGCCATCACCGCCCTCGGCAGCGAAGGGCAGGGCATTGGTCGTTTGAACGGTCTGGCGATCTTTGTCCCCTATACCCTGCCGGGCGAGACGGTGCGCGCGCTGGTGATCAAGGCAAGGCCGAACTATGCCATCGGCAAGCTGGCGGAAGTATTAGAGCCCTCACCGCATCGCGTGACGCCGCGCTGTGCCGTGCATGAGAAATGCGGGGGCTGCGGTTTGCAGCACTTGGCTTATGCGGAGCAGCTCATTGGCAAGCGGCAGGCAGTCACGGACGCGCTGACGCGCATAGGCGGCTTTGCCGCGCCGAGCGTGTCCGAATGCGTCGGCATGGAGAACCCCTGGCACTATCGCAACAAGGGCGCGTTCCCCTTCGGCAGCGTGGACGGCAGGCCCACTCTCGGCATGTTCGCGGCGCGCAGTCACCGCCTGATCCCGATCACCGACTGTCCCTTACAGGGCAGGGCCGTGATGCGCACGGCGATGCAGGCGGGCGTCTGGGCGCGGCGGAATAAAATCCCCGCCTATGACGAAAGCACGGGCGCGGGCATACTGCGCCATATCATCGCCCGCGAAACGCCCACAGGCGAGGTGATGGCCACCCTCGTCACCAACGGCGGCCCGGAACAGGCCCGCGGGTTGGCGGACGCGCTGCAAGCCGAAAGCCTGTATCATAACAAGAATACCAGGCAGACCAACGCCATCACGAGCGAAGAATACACCCACCTTTCGGGCGCCGCGAGCCTGCTCTTCCCCCTGAACGGCCTGATTTTCGCCGCCGGGCCGGCCTCGTTCCTGCAAGTGAACACCGCGCAAACGGAAAAGCTCTATGCCCTCGCAATCGAGACCCTGAACCCCCAACCCCACGAGCGCATAACCGACCTCTATTGCGGCATAGGCACGCTCACGCTTGGCATAGCGCAGCGCGCCAAGGAAGCCATCGGCATAGAATCCGTGCCGCAGGCGGTGGCCGACGCACGCGAAAACGCGGCGCGCAACGGTATACAAAACGTCCGCTTCCTGACAAATACTGTGGAGGAGGGCCTGCCAAAGCTCTTGCAAGAAGGCCCGCCCCCGGACGCCATACTCCTCGACCCCCCGCGCAAAGGGGCGGAGCCCGCCGCCCTCGACGCGATCGTGCAAAGCGGCGCCGCCCGCATCGTCTATGTCTCCTGCAATCCCGCCACCCTCGCACGCGACCTGCGCATACTATGCGACAACGGCTACACCCTGCAATCCACCACCCCCGTAGACCTCTTCCCGCATACGCCGCACGTGGAGACCGTGGCGTTGTTGGGGCGCGTATAACCCACAAACCGTGCTTTACGAACCCTATCTCGTTCTTGAACTCGCGAAACCGCGTCTCCACGCCCCAATGCAGGGTGTATAACTGCGCCAAGTCGGTGTCCGTAACTTCCTCTGCGCCAAGATTCGTTACGAGATATTCCATCTCGCAGAAGGTCTGCCCCTCGGCGGGCGTGCTCTTCCCGAACATGGTCAGTTCCTTGGATTTGGGCAGCATAAACAGCGTCAATCCCCAAAAGCCAATAGCGGCCTTTATAGAGCTTCACATCCTTCATTTTCAGAAAGAGTATGATTACTTCTACAAGCTGAACGGCGTTCTACGCCCCCTGCGCATAGTGGGGATGAAGAAAGAGACGGCGGCAATTGCCCAAAGCGCGCGAAAAGTGAGCAAAAAACAGGAAAACGCCGTTCAAGCGGATGCGGCGGAACTGAACGAATATGTCGTGCCGGCAGCGTCGATAGGCGACACGAACGAGCAGATACTGGAACTATACCGCTTGCAATGGCAGATAGAACAGGTATTTTACCACCTGAAATCGCTGTTCGGATATGACGATGTGCCAAACAAGCGGGACGGCACCGGTACAAACGTGGTTTTATATATCGCGCCCCTACATATTTTAGCGTTGCGGCGCATACCCGCCTTTCTCATAAATCCGCACCCAATCCTTGAGCTTGCTGAGGAACTCGTCGTTGGTGAGCGTCTTGCCGAGCATCGTGATAAACTGTTCGGTGACGGAGGTATCCGCGCCGCCCGAGAGGACGCGGCGCAGGGTATGCACGCCCTCGAGTTCGGCGGGGGTCAGCAGTAGGTCATCGCGGCGCGTACCGGACTTATAGATATCAATGGCCGGAAACACACGGTGCTCGGCCAGCTTGCGGTCGAGGTGTATCTCCATATTGCCCGTGCCTTTGAACTCCTCATAGACGATATCATCCATGCGCGAGCCCGTCTCCACCAGCGCGGTGGCGACGATGGTCAGACTGCCGCCGCCCTCGATGTTGCGCGCGGCGCCGAAGAAGCGCTTGGGCTTGTGCAGCGCGCCGGGATCCATACCGCCCGAGAGCGTGCGCCCCGTGGGCGGGATCACGAGGTTATAGGCCCGCGTCAGGCGGGTCAGGCTGTCCATTAAGATCACGACGTCGCGCCCCATTTCGACCAAGCGCATGGCCCTGTCCTGCACGAGCTCCGCGACGCGGGTATGGTGCTCGGGCGGTTCGTCGAAGGTCGAGTAGACCACCTCTCCGCGGACACTGCGCTTGATATCCGTCACCTCCTCGGGTCTCTCGTCGATGAGGAGGACGATCAGGTGCGCGTCGGGGTTGTTGTCGGAGATGCCGTTCGCGATCTGCTTCAAAAGGGTCGTCTTGCCCGCCTTGGGCTGGGAGACGATCATCGCCCGCTGCCCCTTGCCGATGGGCGCGATCAGGTCAATCAGGCGGCTGGCCAGCGTGTTGCGCCGCCCGGTTACTTCCAGGGTATAGCGCTCCTCGGGGAAGATGGGGGTCAAACTCTCGAAGGCCACGCGCCGTTCGGGCGGATCCTTGGGCTCGTTGCCGTTGACCCGGATGATTTGCACCAGTGCGGGAAACTTGTCGTTCGTACTCTTATAATAGCCCCGGCCCTCCACAAAATCGCCCTGCTTCAGACGCAGGCGATAGATCTGCGCGGGGGCGACATAGATATCCTTATTGCCCGAATAATAGTTCTCCGTGCGCAAAAATCCGTAGCTGTCCACAATCTCCAGCACGCCCGCGCAGTCGAAGCAATCGTCGGAGCCCAGAATATCGTGCAGGGAAGGCGCGGGGTTTTGGGGCGCGTTATTATCCCGCGCGCTGTTGTCGCGGTTGTTATAGCGGGACTGTTGATTCCCGCGCTGCTGGTATTCGCCCCGTGGTTGATACTCCCCGCGCGGTTGATACTCGCCGCGCGATTGAAAATCGCGTTGCGCCTGCGTATCCCGCGGATGGAACTGCCGGGGTGACTGGGTGCGGCCCGGTTCGCGCGGGGCAAGGGATTCCGCCGGGCGGGGTGTAGGCTCGGGTGCAGATGAGCCGTTTTTATCCCCCCGCGGTCGGCCGCGATGCGCGGCGTGCGCCGCTTCGGGCGCGGGTGCAGGCGCGGGAGATGCGGGTTCGGGTTCCGGTGCGGGCGCAGGTTCGGGTGCGGGCGCGGCGGAAACAGGCGCGGCGTTGGCGGACTTCCTGCCGCGCTTGCCCACGCCCTCGTTGCCCGCGCCGGGGTCGGCGAGGCGCGCGAGTATGCGCTCGATGAGCACCGGCTTGCTCTTGCCGGTCAGGCTTTTCAGCCCCAAATCCGCGGCGATTTGCTGCAGTTCGGGCAGTTTCTTGCTATTCAGTTCTGCTTGGGTCATGCTTCCTCCAAAATTTGGAATATAGAAAAAGAGTGGGGATTGGATGCGAGGGAGGGGGGGAGAAGAGCGGATATACGAAAGATTGTATGTCCAGTATACATATTTTTATGCATCTGTCAATATTGTTATCTGAAAGAACATGGCAGGACGGGAGGAACGGCATGGAACAGAAAGCGGCGCACAGCATCGCGCTGGAAAACAGGAAGCGGTTGAAGGTGACGGGCGTCGCCGAAGTCGAGAGTTTCGCCGAGCAGGAAGTGCGCCTGACGACGGGCGCGGGCGCGCTCCTCATCTTCGGAACGGATATGCACCTCTCCCGCTATAACCCTGATGAGGGCCTGCTCCTGCTGACGGGCGAAATAATCGCGATAGAATACCCCCCGCCCTCGAAGCAGAAGAGGGGCGTGCTGGGCAAATTCAAAATGTAGGGGCCGTTTGCAACCCATAAACCCGTAGGGGCGAGGCATGTCTCGCCCGCGTAGTGAAGAGTTAAGAGTGAATAGTGAATAGTTTCGGAAGGAATCGCAAGCGATTCCCGATAATAATATTGAAATGCCGTAGGCGTTTCTACCATAACTTTTAACTCTTCACTGCAAAACACCCCTCCCGAAAGGATTGTATACAAGATGATCGACATCTTCTCCCAACTCGCGCAGGCGGGCGTCATGCTCTATGGCGGCATCGCGTTCGGCGTCCTGTACACCATGTTCCGCCTGCTCGGCTATCCGCCCCAAAGCCGCGCGCTTGCCCTGATCCCCGACACCCTGCTCATCCTGTCCTTCTTCGGCCTGCTCGCAGTCTCCCTGCTGATTGCCACGGGCGGCATACTCCGCGCCTACGCGATGCTGGCCTTCGGCGCGGGTGCCCTGCTCAGCATGAGCGCGTTCTCGGTATTGCGGCAAGCCCGCCCCCGAAAGGCGCAAAATGACGGATAAGTTCCGAAAAATCAAAAATTTCTGATTTTTCTTGACCAAATAATCAAAATCACCGCATATGCATTCTGCAAAAAGCTGGACAGCGCGCCAAAAAGGGTTTAGGATACACATATAAAACCCTTGATACCGAAAGGACCACCTCCATGATCGGCTTCCGAAACGACTACGGGCAGGGCGCGCACCCCGATGTATTGCGTGCGCTCTGCGATACCAACCTCGTGCGCAGCAAAGGCTACGGGATAGATGCGTTCTGTGACGACGCGGCGGACAAAATCCGCCTTGAATTCGCCTGCCCAAACGCCGCCGTACACTTCCTGCCGGGCGGAACCCTGACCAATCTCACCGCGCTCTCGGCCTTCCTGCGCCCCTACGAGGCCGTCATCACCGCGCATAGCGGGCATATCGCCGTGCACGAGGCGGGCGCCATCGAGGCGACGGGACACCGCCTGCTCTCCCTCCCGTCATCGGACGGAAAGATCACGCCCACGGATATTGCCGTCGCCTGCGCCGAGCACGGGGACGAGCATATGGTCATCCCCCGCTTGGTCTATATCAGCAATTCCACGGAGTTGGGTACGGTCTATTCCCTCGCGGAACTCACGGCCCTGCGAGCCTGCTGCGACGCACATCACCTGTACCTTTATATGGACGGCGCAAGGCTGGCCCACGCGCTGACGAGCGAAGCCAACGACGTTTCCCCGGCGCAGATCGCCTCCCTGACGGACGCGTTCTACATAGGCGGCACCAAGAACGGCGCGATGTTCGGCGAAGCGCTGTTCATCACAAATGCCGCCCTCATGCCCCACTTCCGCCACGCGATGAAGCAGCGCGGCGCGATGCTGGCCAAGAGCCACCTGATGGGCGTGCAGTTTGCCACGCTGTTCACGGACAAGCTCTATTTCCGCCTGGGCAGCTATGCCAACGCGCTCGCCGCGCGCCTGCAATCCGAACTGCTGTCCATGGGCATAGAATTCCAAACCCTCTCCCCCACAAACCTCATCTTCCCCATATTGGACAACGCCGTCGTCGCCGCACTGGCAAAAAACTACGATTTCGAAATCTGGTGTCCCATGGGCAACAGAACCATGATACGCTTGGTCACGGGTTGGGCAAGCACAGACGCGGAGGTGGACAAGCTGGTCGCGGATTTGCGGAGGATGTTGTAAGTTTTTGCAGGTATGCTGCACGCCCCCCGCTGTCAAGAAGTTTTGGCATTATACTTCAGAAACCAATCAAAAGCGCAATGTTTTAGCATTGCGTTTCTCTTTTTTCTCTTGCACGGGAATCATAACCCTTATCAAATATTTCGCAAATAATTCGCGGCAAGGCAGTTGCAATAAAGATATGGATGCCATAAAATATGTTTCATAATCCATGAAACACGTGAGAAAACCATTGCGTCTGAACTGAGGTGGTTGTCATGAAAACGCATAAACGTATTATTAATCTGTGCTTGCTGCTTCTATTGGCGATAGCGGTTATTGCTTTAGCGTTTACGCCCCAATGGTTTTTCCCAAAACTGTTTCTCCCCAAAGCGTTTTCTCTGCACGCCAAGGAACCTTCGCCCGTTTCGTTGGGAGAGGGAAGCACTTTTCACCATTTTGAAATCACCGACGGCAAAGTGATTATGACCTGCCGGATTGAACTGAAAAACAGCGGCAGCGAAGATATAATGGTTAGGCTGTATGGGTATGCGCCGAGAGACTTTGCACTTGAACTGCTTAAAAGTCCCGAATTGTTTGTCTTCGATGAGAATGGAAAAAACCGTGTCTTTATAGTCCCGGCAAACACAAGCGTAATATTTGATGATCTTGCATTCTTTGGGGAACATGCCAGAAGTTACATGAAAGCGAACAGGTTATTGCCCGATATTATCATCGAAATGGTTGAGGAGGGAGCGCCATGAAGAAGTTCGCCAACGCTAGGGGTGTCAAGGCCAGGTTGCTTCCTGTAATAAAGCGCGCTTCTACTACTTGAGAATGAAAGGATGATGAAAATGAAAAGAAGAAACTTAACGATAGTTGTTTTAGACAGTGTCGACACAAGATTGACGCGGTGACATAATAATGATAAAGTAGACCCATAATCACAAGTGCAAGGACGGGTATTATGAGCAGAGAACAACATAGGCATGATATTTCGGATAAGG
>Ga0123353_10008969_pt1 | contig 13739 bp, 6 predicted proteins | sample TergutLab28metaG_3_FD_92763 | JGI IMG/M metagenome (GOLD analysis project Ga0123353, IMG submission 92763) | Labiotermes labralis P3 segment gut microbial communities from Petit-Saut dam, French Guiana - Lab288 P3 | ecosystem: Host-associated > Arthropoda: Insects > Digestive system > Gut ... | reverse complement strand
TCTACGACACGCTGCCACATCACCTAATATATATAACGACGTAATTTTACCGAGTGTTTTAACAGAAATATAACTTTAGCCAGGCACAGATAAAGCTCCCTGATGATGGTCAAAAAGGACCGAAACATGTAGAAGCGATATTATTGTGTATTTTAATGTGAATTTGAAACTTTTAACCAAGTTAATAAATAGTGCATTTTTTGGTGTGTGAACTACGTTGATTTATCTACTTTTTCAAAATAAATGTTTGTTCTACTAGGGACACATTTTACACACACACACACACACACACACACAAACACACAAAGAGTTACTCCAGAACATATGCCTGTACCCAGTCCAGTCAGAAGAGAAGCTCCAACAACCACTAAAATATGTAAATATGGCTTTACTGTATCTCGTCAACTGAGCAACATACAGGCAGGGCGGCGAACGATTCCAGGAACAGGGGAGGACAAGGGTCAGCGAAACAGCCGTGGTAGCCAGGGCACAGTACAATGTATGGGTGCATTGGTTTCATTTGTGGTCACACTTCATGAGACGAAAGGTGTAGAAGTAATGATGGTAATGTAACAATACTTGATTACAGGCTATCGCTGCAAAGTAGATAAGAACTGCGCTCCTCTGGGCTATTACGCAGCGAGTAGTGGTAGTTACTTACTGATGTTTCGGGACAACCTTTCGGTCTCATCTCCAAGGTTGTCCAGAAATGTCGCAAGGAATTACCACTACTTGCTGTCTAACAGACCAGAATAGCGCAGTTCTTGTAATGTAACAATGTTACTGATTTCCAAAGGACCGCAGAAACGTTCAGTACAAGCACTGGTGTCAGCAACATAGCTACCAAGAAAGGGGATGTCTGTGGGTTGGAATTCCAGTTAATTCTCAGATCACTTACAAATAAATAATGTCTCTCTGAATTAAAAAAGTCACCATTTAAAATTTAAAATATAAGTACGCATTGAAAGCTGCACCGCAGTGATTTGAGAAAAAAAAGTACTTTCCCTTATTTATTGTGTACAGTCATAGAAAGGAAGCAAAGCTTTGAAGAAACCTCTGCCTCAACCTTCAGGCAGCAACTTTACCCAAGTTGTCGTAACCCAGACGATCCTAATCTTAATACCATCTGCTATGAGACCCTCAAATGTCAGACACAGTAAAACTTACAGTTTTGGTTCGATCATACAGAAAGTTCAAGCAAATTTTCTTTCCTGTCAATTAGAAAATAAACAATAAACACAAAAGCTCTGATCCACAAAACGTTGCCCAGATACAACCTAGTGCATGTATTCTCGTCTGAACACAACGCACATGCGTGTTTCACAGAATGCAGAACAATGAGCGCGGCGGAGAAGAGGGAGAGTGGGGAATTTAATGTTTGTTAATTAAAGTGTAAATCCCTCTCCAGTATGGCCTCTACATCACCCTTCAGCCGACAGCCATTGATATTCCACTCGGACCCTCCAGTCTATCCCCATCTCTCACGTACACACGAATAGAATTTCATTTGTACTGATTTGGTGATGTACTGCGATGATCACTCGCAAACCTTTCAAGTCAAAAAGTTCTTTATTCCAAGAGAACAAGAAAGTTTTGTTCTTTTTAGAGTTATTTTGAGACCAATAATCCCACCTCCTTCGGCAGTCTACACTTTAGTACTAGCCACAATAAATTCTTGCCATTGCTAATTCTGTGAATACCAACGCTACAATTTGCATGCATTCGCTGCCAATTTCTCAGCAAATGATTGCACAAGAGACATAGCATTTATCTGTAAAGAGCGAAAATTTGACGAAGAGGGGAAGAGAGATCTTTAACGACCATCCCTCATTACCTCGAAGGTTTCTTCTTTCATTGGTTGATTACTGTACCTACAAAGTCCTGCTAGTCATTGTAACACCTAACAGACGAACGTTTCTATAAGATCTCTTTTATTCATCCGTTAATTAACTCCACGGAGCTGAGTCAAAATGGAGATGACAATATTTTTATCGACGAGATTCCCACTTTTAATGAAGCCCCAAAGTTCACAGAATCTCAAATCTGAACACTGCTTTTTGACATTTTAGTTCAAATATTAGCCCATAGCCAGCCAATTGAATCAGCCACATTCTTCGCGTTCCCTAGCACAGTCGCCAGCCAGTCTTTCGACAAAGCCATCTCGACTCCTGCCGCTATGCTGACCGCGAGTCGCCAGAAAGAGCCATCTTGGTTCGAGTCTGTACGTACACAACCTGTAGGCAGTCAATCGACAGAACCATCTTGACTTCCTTTCCTTCGTCGAGCATGTACCCAGTCGCCCGACAAAACCATCTTCGACTTTCGTCCCTCAGCACAGTCAACAGACAGTCGCTCGGTTCTGATCCAGGGACACAACCCTACTGCCTCATTTCGATGAATGCACGCGACTGAATTATTTAAATTGTTTCTAGCCAGTCGCGCTACAGAGCCATGTTTGCTCGGAGAAGCCAGTCGTCCGACAGCTCAGTTGGGTCGTGAGCCTGAAAGGTATAGTCTTTGTAATTAAACACAGAAAATAAAACAACTCAACGAAACTCTAGTCCTACACAAAAAAAATAACGTTTACCCTAGAACAAGCCACGAAGGCCCAGAGGGGGAGTAGAAGTATTGTTCTACTCTTTCTTTAACCTCGGCACTAGATGGGGATAGGTTGTCAACGCCACCCCCCGGCTGCTTTACCTCAGGGAAAGACCCGGTACCCATTGTACAGGAGGCTGGGTGGGACCCAGGGCCGTTTTGGGGGGGAGGGGTGCGGAAAACCTCGCCCCCATGGGGCACCGGGATTCAATCCCCGGATCGTCCAGCCCGTAGCGAGTCGCTATACCGACTGAGCTATCCCGGTCCACGTAGTCCTAAACAACCAAGTTTTATTTAAATTATCTTGTAGTTCTGACGCTGTTACTCATGAGGAGCTAGGCATGAGAAGGCTTAAGCTGATAAAAGTTTTATTATGAAACAACGAAAAATGTAAGATTTGAGGTTCTCTAGGCGGTCGATATGAAGATTATTATCTTCTTGGAAGTGACATCATGTAGTCTGGTTGCAACGTACAGACGTATAGGAGGAAACTAACTGGTATATAAAGGCCGAAATATGTCTCTATTTAAACTTAAATACTTTTATGTACTAATCAAACACTTTATTATCCAACTAATGTACAATATATAATATGTAGATAAAATTAACATTATAAAATATTTAAAAGTGCTCCAACAATCAATCATTCTTGTAATTTTTAGCCAAGCACTGTACAAGGCTCCCTGATGAGGGATCCTCTGTGAACCGAAACATGTTAGAGCACTTTTAAATATCTTATAATTTTAATTGTATCTACATATTATATACTGAACATTAGTTGGATAATAAAGTGTTTGATCATCAATGATTCACAGTGTAAACATGAAGATTTTTATCTACTAAATTTATGTTAATGCTTAAGAAAAAGATCAAATGCTATATGCTACTCTTCAAAGTGTGACAGCCTGCGATTTTCAAATAAAATTCAATTTTTTTTTCGCAGGAAACCATAATTTTTATGAGAAAGTTATCAGATTGCTAATTAAACGTTGGGTGAGTGGATAAAAATGGAAATTCGTAATTAAACCCGAAGTCGACAGCCACTGTTGTCCACTTATTTAATGGAATGAATATATGTTGTGCTATATTTTTTTATCTACAAGTTGGTATCTGTGTCAAAAGGAAAACAGTACTAAATGAAAAATTGTAAGGGAGACATCATACAAATGAATTCGAGAGGAGTGATGCCGTAATACGGAGGATTTCGCTGTCTGCCATTAATGCATAATTTCAAATCGCCAAGTTTATTACATAATTTAACATTTCATTGTCAGTTATCTGTCATTTACCAGGCTCACATTCTCAGAATTTCTTCTTGCTGGCAGGATCAAATTCAGTATCAAACGTAATAAAACACGCCGCTTCAAAATGGTGTTTTTCTGCGTCCCCGTCACCGAGAAGCATCTGACAATTCGGTCGCTAGAATGCAGTGCTGCCAAGCGTGGGTTGGCTGGGAGTGACGTAATAAAAATGGAGACAAGTATTTTTAATTAATTACAGATGACAAACAATGTCAGCTTCAGAAGACCTACATATCAGCGTCTAAAACCCAACAAGGCTCGACATAACAGCAACGACATACTTTTTGTTTAAAAATGCTCCCGACAACAAAAGGGTCATTAAAATGTACGTCCAGAGGTGAAATATTACAACATCGCGTGTAACTTAATGGACATTGTTAAGGAATTGTTGGGATCACAAAGGATAACACACAGACGGCTATTTGAGTATCTCGAATATTCATACGTAATTTGAAACAGAGGTCAGTGGAGTGGCTACAATCCATACGCATAGGGTTCGATTCCAGGTAGGAAGAGAGCTCTTCCTGTGCCAATCCTTGTGCGGTACACACCCTGCGTGCTCTCAAACGGGCCTCGGTGGATTCCTTGCATAAAGATTTGGGGTACAGCGGTGCTGATGAAGACTCAAGTCTTCTGAAACGACGCCATGCCAACTGGTAAGTAGTTGCCAGCGTTTCGAATGAGCTGTTGCTTCTTTCTTCGTGGTCCAAGTAGTCCAAAGAGAGTTTGTTTTTTCGGTCTCAAAATTTTTTATTAACTACGCATAAGTATAAACCTGATTACTTTCGAAACAATGTAGCTTCGAGTACGGCAGCATTCATTATTACTTTTCTCCCGTTCCAGTGAAATGAGAGTGTAAGCCATTGCAGTACACATTCTGACTACTTTAGAGCGGGTATAACCGCCTGGAAGAGCGAGATAATGTGACACGATGGAAGAACAATACTACAGACGTTTACGGCATACGTGATCGGATTTAGAACTCTGTGAAGTACAGTACAAACGTCGGAAGTAATGAGGTCCAGAGGCAGCGCCTCTAAAACGGAACAAGGGGAAAGAAGAGCGACGTTAAAGAGACAGGAAAGGAAGAGAACGTGAGAACACTGCATAAGGAAGATTGTGGCTGCGCACACACAGTCTTGGTTTGTGGTCACAGACTTTGGAACTCACAACAGGTTCATCAACAACAGAAGCCGCTTCACCTCTTAAAGGGTGTGGAATTCTATGGGTTAAAAGTGAGAAATTTAAAAACAGGTTTACCCAAAGGATTACGGCACGATTGTTCCAGTACATCTGAAGATCAGACCACTGTTATAGTACAACCTATCGCTTTGTGGCTCCTGTAAGACTCCGACATAAGAAGCGTGACTCTCACTGTGAAAATAACAGTTCTAAACCTACGTATATGCACATGTGAGAGTAAACAGTCGCGTGTCATACTGAGAGCATCTAGCTACAACTGTAAAAAATGAGAGTTATTCCTTGCGAGCCGGCTCTCGGCGAGTAATCTGAGAGCAACGAACTCGCGGGAACATTTTATAGATTACAAAATTTTCTTTCACACATGCGAGTGAAATTCTGAGAGCAAGAACGTGGCTACGACCGGATCAGCTGGTTGTGAACAGACAAGAGTCAGATAAGAAATCTCAGCACCGTTCAGTCATTGACCAGAAGTGGCTCGCCTTCGCGGATGCCATATAAGTATTTATTTATTTATAGCGTCTGCTATGTATATATATATATATATATAAGGTAAAGTGATCCCGTTACAGGCCCGGAGTGACCCAGAGGGTGGGTAGAGGTATAGCTTTACTCTTCCATGACTGCGGCACTAGAAGGGGATGAGTGGTCAGCAGCACGCCCCAGCCGCAATTTACCCCGGGAAAGACCCGGTACCCATTTTACAGGAGGCTGGGTGGGCCCCAGGGCCGGTCTGGACGGGCGGAAAATCTCGTACCCACCGGGATTCGATCCCGAATCGTCCAGCTCGTAATCAGTCGCTATACCGACTGAACTACCCGGCCCACTATGTGTGTGTGTGTGTGTGTGTATACACACACACACACACACAGATGATAAAAGAACTGCTGCTTGAAAGCGCCTAGTTTTCTAGAAAATTTGCAAGGAAGTCAGATGTGGAAGTTGAGAGAATTGTGAAAATTCTGGCGAGGCAAGCAGAATACACAGATGAAGAAAACAAGTTCAGTGGAGGAAAGGGTGAAGGTTACAGTTCGCTTTCTGGCAACAGGCAAGTAGCGAATTGATTGTTCATTTACCGAGAATTCCAATTTCGTGTTGGCACTGCACAACACCTTACACTATGCGTCCATGCCAGACTAAGAAGGAGGAGTCCCTTTTGACAAATCGATATTTCCGCAATTGGTCAAGACATTTCCTGAACTTTACGAAGATTCATTACCATTTTAATAACAGCCCGCAATTTTATGGTACTGTGAGACAGCTGAATGCAGCCCACACCTACACCCACCCAGCTTCCTTAACTCTTATCCTGTTAACGTGGAGAATATGGTGAGCTCCTAATAATGCCAGCAAATGGCAGATGGGATTTATTTCGGCCTTTAAAGGGTTAATATCAATTTAAACACAACCAGACACCTACGTCTAGGCCTCCCCAAGTTGTGTCTTCCTTACACATTTTCCGAACGTTAATTGCGCATTTATATTTATCCATCCATGCATTCTACGTGCTCTTGCCCCCAGCCCTCCCCCCCCCCCTTCATTTCATTCCTCTAATATAGGATACACTATTTGTAGAAGAATAAAAATTATGAGATTTCATTCTTTCATTTTTTCTGAGTTTGGCTCAAATTTGTTATACCAAACTTCTTATAAATCTAACCATTATCCTGTTCTAGAACACCTTGACCTTTACATGGTTCATGATCCGTGCTCCGCGCGTTTTTTTAAAACTCTATTCTAGATATAGGCGAGTAATCACAGAAGAATAACGCACTCATTTTACGGGTGCCATGACGAAGACACTTTTCCTTCTTGAAAGACGTTTGTTGAGGGAAGAGGACTGCGTGTGCTATCCGAGCTGATCCAGTCGCAGCCATGTTCTTGCTCTCAGAATTTCACTCGCATGTGTGAAAGAAAATTTTGTAATCTATAAAATGTTCCCGCGAGTTCGTTGCTCTCAGATTACACGCCGAGAGCCAGCTCGCCAGGAATAACTCTCATTTTTAAAGTTGTTGCTAGATGCTCTCAGTATGACACGCAACTGTTTACTCTCACGTGTACAGCCAGAAAAGAAAGGCGTCGCAGGAGTTTGAAAATCGCTTGCCATGACACACGTCAATATGTATTATGTACGATTTAAAGATTAAAGTCACTAAAACCTCGAGGCATGCTTGAAGTACTTGAAGATTTTCTCTGACTGTCATCAGGTAGATAAACATCTTTCAAGTCACTTTTATCGTTAATACTGCGTACAAAAATTCCATACAATTCCGAGTGACTTCTTAGACAAGAACGTGAAGATTACCGCTATTGTTTCTTAAGCCTTCCCTACACTGCCTATACCCCATACAAAAAACCCAACAATTCGTTAAACACAGACTGTTACTTGGATTAAAACAGCGGCTGTAACATGGCGATTTGAGGCTCCGCCCGTAACAACTAACGCACGTTTCTGGCGCTGAGCGACGTGTTCCTGTTTGCTGATGGCTGCACACAGAAGTGACTGGTGTGCCGCCGTAAGCACACTGACCTCATCTCGCCACTAGTTGGATTCTTCTTGAAAGGTTCTTGAAAATCGAAAATGTCAAACCGGTTTGTACGCAATCCAGACTGTTGCTCGGCCCACACCTATTATTATGTTACTCAGGGGTAACCAATGGCTTGCGATTAAACAAACCATTCGTCGCGATTCTTTTTAACATGTTTCTCCTTGGTTGTACTGATTGTGAACAACTGCTCGTATACGCGGCAAAGTCCGTTCTAAGCCGCTAAGACACACGCATAAACGTGATGCCATAAGCACAATACATGTGCTTATAAACTAAGAAAATCAAGTGAATAATACTGGAAAGGAGAGAGGTCTACTCCGTCATACGTAATACAAAATCGACAATGGTGATCTATAACGTTTATGAAGCTTATTTAAAAACGTAGATAGTACGTCTAATGCTAAGCCTCTTATAGAATTTCAACAAAATTTGTGGAAGAATTATCGGCTACATTTACAACCTAAGATATTATGGACTTTATTGTAAATTAATACATCCTTTACGTATACTTTGTTCTAAGACATTTCAACAAAATCCGCGGCTTTGTTTACACTGAACACCCGTCTATCTGACACGACGGGGAGGTGGGTCGAAAACAGGTCGCCTTCTTAGTCTGTTAGCACAGAAAAGATAAGGAAAAGTTACGAAGTCAACTAACCAAACCGAGGCACGAGAATAACATTTACGACACAATTTTAAAATAGAATAAGAATAAAAGCCCTAAAACACATTGTAATGCCAGCATTTGCGTCAGGTGCATACACCGCATAGCGGAGATTCACCTATGTCGTGTAGGCCTAACCAGACCTCATTTAGCCTAGCCTAACCTAACTTAACCTAATCTTCCTTCACCTTCACCTGTATCGTGTAGGCCTAACCAGACCTAAGCTAGCCTAGGTTTTCTGACTTTGTAAATTAGTTCTGTAGGTTGCATTATGGGCCCCCACAAATAACAATGCTACCTGAATGCTAAATTCAAGTATTGACACGCAGGGAATTGGAATCGCTCTCCAGTAATCATTTTGAAGATGCAAAAAGAAGCGTCAGTTAATGCAGGGGTCGGTTGATTAAAACTTGATTGAAAGGGTTCGCAGTATAAGGAAAATTCTGTTGATAGCCTATTATAACGTCGCTTTATTACGAATTAGTAAGAATGGAAATCGAAAATCACGGGCAATTTTTTCGCGAACGTTTCCTTCATCGAATTTACAAATCGATCCAAAATTTACGTTTTGACGTATTTCAGGGAAAGAGAGAGAGAGAGAGAAAGAGACGCAAGTAGCCTTCATATAATGCGTTCCACTGTAAACAACGCCACAGAAAATGGTAAAAAGTGGGTGGCATATCCTCGCTTTCAACGGCTGCACTGACTTTGTGAGGATTTAAAAGCGACTGTGGTCTACGTAAAGTCACGTGAATAGGGGTGAAAGTCTCTCCCACACGTTAACCGCATAAACTGCAGTGAATCACAAATCATGCAATCACCATGCGTTTCGGAAAGCGAAAATTTAAACAAGTCTACACATGTGCATGTCAGTTCATTCCGTGTCATAAGCAGTAATGTTAAATAGCATAGATTAATAATGATAATAACAATAATAATAAGTAAAGGTAAAGTTCACCCTAGAAAGGCCACGAAGGCCCAGAGGGGGAGTAGAAGTGTAGCTCTAATGTTTCTTTAACCTCTGCACTAGATGGGGTGGGTGATCAACGCCAACCCCCGTCGCTTTACCCCTAGGAAAGGTCCGGTACCCATTGTATAGGAGGCTGGGTGGGATCTGGGCGAGTGCGGAAAATCTCGCTCCCCACTGGGATTCGATCCCCGGACCGTCCAGGCAGTAGCAAGTCGTTATGCCGAATGCGCTATCCCCGCCCAATAATAAAAACACAGTTTTCCCTAGACTAACAACGAAGGTCCGTTGGGGAGTGAACGTAGAGCACCACTAATTCTTAAATTCGGCACTAGATGGAGAGGAGAGGTTAGCTTCACGCCCCTGAGGCTTTACCGCCTGGGAAAGAGCCTCTTGTACCCTGGCCCCAAAGGTGGTCTGGACGCTTTGCAGAAGAGAACAATCTCTTGCCTCGGCCAGGGATCGAGTCACGATTCCTCGGTAGTCCTTCTCGTAGTCAGGTCACTATACCGATTACGCTATCTCAGCTCAATAGCATGCATTATCAGTAGTAGTAGTAGTAGCAGTAGACGTAGTAATGATGGTGGTAGTGCTAGTAGTAATAGACTCAGAGTTCGCAGCTCTCCTGACATCTATAAGCAATGTCTTCTCGGGGAATCAGCCGCAAGAAGACTGACACGTGTATTTGTCTCTACTATCATGTATGGTGTGCAAGCCGCTTGCAGCCTTCCAACTTCAGCCTCCAGAACGAAAACAGCTACTTACCAGTGGACACTGCGTCATACCCTACAAGAACTGAAATCTCCCCCATAACCGGCTGTAGTAATGACACCAAAGCACGCCGCTGATTACACACCCCTGGTATATGCGACCGACACTAGTGAAGCCTACGCAGACATCTAACCTCACTTTATTGATAACCAGTCGCAGCAAATGTTTTGGCTGTTTTCAGCGACCTTGGAAGTAAACGTGATCTAAGTGACTATTATATTATAACTGTCGTTATCTACTGACCTATATGCAAGGCACGCGCATAGAATTCTAAATATTGCAGGAGAACTTACGAACAACGTACTATCTTAGGTACACCTTGTAAAACCTTCTCACGAAGCCGGCGCACTGACGTGTTTCATTCCTCAACTCTTGATCTGCTCCTAACAAACCTGACATTCCGTCTGCAACATTAACTGGAAATATCTGAAGTGCCGAGGTTGAGAACGAATGAATAACGTACAGTACGCCTTCACTCCGCCATATGCTCGCATGGCTTGCACAGGAACAACATTACTTGTACCTTCGTAAGTCTACAGATATATCTGACGTGCTGGAGAAAGTGGTTTTGATGGAAGAACATTCTGAGCTCCACGTGTTCCCATGAAATATACTTGTACATTTCTCTTCAATAAAGTTACCTCAGTGCAAGAAATATGCATATAAAGTATAGATCTTAGGACGAATATAAAACGAATTATTTTATCTCATACTATTCATGTAGACAATCCCGCAACATACCGGGTACATTTAATCGCTGTGTTGTAAGGAGGCGAGTAAAATTACTTTATGTTCTGGCCGCCTTTACCTCCTGGAAGAGAAGCCCCACTGACCGTTAGTAAACATGTTGTGTGAATCACAAACTGCTGTGGATGCGATGAGGAGAAAGAAATCAAATATAGCCACGGGAATTGAACCCCTACCGTTCAATCCATATCAAACCAAATCGAATCCAATTTGCTGTGTTTATCTTCGGTTTTGACTGTTAACGCCAGGTTTTTACCAGTACAAATACATTATACTTTTTACAAATGTCTTTCCCTTATCTTACACTATTTGTTCTCTACATAAAAGGTTCTATTATTCTACACAATAGAGCACTTTTACTTACAGAGCTTCCTTTCACGCCTCCTCTAAGTTTGCACACTTTTTCCACTTGATTTTCCAATTTAAATGTCGTTTTGTATAAAAATTTGCTTACATTTTTCAGCTGTATAATCTTGATACAACTAAACAACTTGGTACAGCTAAACATTTACCTGCACAAATACCCTAGTAATTTCGTCCAATTTATTCTTCTTGTTCACACGAACTATGAAGATGGAACAGTGTTCGGAAACATCGGCACATAAAATTCAGATACCGGGGAATCACCCAAAAGAAAGAATGCAACATTCACAACAAGGCGAAAGTTTGAAATCAGGACTGATACAACTAGTTATCTTCCGTGCGCTACTTCTTCATTGACTTGCACCCTTTTCTTGTTCAAAAATTCTTCCCTCCATCCTGGCGTATCTTTACCTTTCAACGGTATACGTACCACATTTTCTTCTTCTTTATACGCCGACCATCTTCCCTTTCCTACACCTGTCCTTAAACCTCTCAGTTTCCAAATTCCCAATCTAAACCACATTACCCCATTTTTTGTCGTTCTTATTATGACAATGCATGCAAAATTGTATCACGGTGTCTAATTTAATGTTCCAGTACGAAACTAGGAATCCCAGTCCGTATCGCTTTCTTTTGTGGCTTATTTTACGACGATGCTAGTAACTCAGTTGAACACAGCGTCGAACGGTAGGATGATCAGCAATAAACTACGAGGGATTCAGAAGGTAGCGATGGTGGCCTAATGGAGGAAGTATCAGGGAATTTGCCCAAACGAACTGAGAAAAAACACAAAAACCCTCAGACTGAACAACCAGGGACCCGACAAATGTTCGAACAAACAACTCCAGAATACAAGTCTAGAGGAGTACCGTTACGCCAGGTTCTTCGATCAGTGCACCTACTGACAATGCTTATCCGTATATCGTCAATATACGGTGCAGTAGGAGCTGCTGTAACAGGAAAATGAACCTCCGGGCTCCATATATGGCTGAGAGACTGATGACTAGCTCAGCGAATCTCAGATTCTCAAAAAAAAAAATTCTATGTTATTTGAAATTACTATTGCATTTGAAGGAATAAGCAAATGGGAACCCCTTCCCTCCCCCCCCCCCAAAATACATGTAGATCTAAATTATGAAAACAGGATTCTCATATTTTTTACCCTGACCGAATCGTAAGCAATTCAGCTGAGTACTTCGAAAGTTCCTCTATCGATTGTCAGCCCGGAGGCCAGCTACTTTGATTAAAATATTTGTTGCTTTTCTCAGCCCCTCTACCGACCACTGACAGCACCTTAAAACGACCACAACCACTTCTATGAATATTTCAGCCTACTTTTCTTAGAAAAGGTAATCACCATGCTGTCAGCGACACTTTACATATCAACGTTTGAACCAGTCCAAAAAGATTTTCACTACACTTAATATGAAATGTATGCCACTGGAAAACATCCTCTGTCGTAATTTCTAATTTACACCAAGCAGTAAGAACAACATGGCGAAAGAGCGACCTCTAGAGACGGACCGAGACCAGTGACACTTGTTGTCGGGTCCTGAAATGACGTATAATAATAGAACTCGGAAACATACACAATTCTTTTTAGAGTGAACATTTGTAGAATGTAAAATAACATTACACGGCATGGCACAATTTTATTTAGCTTTCAGTGTGTTGAGAATAGCTAATGACCCACTGATGCTAGGCAAACAAAACAGACAAAAATGTCAGACAATAAACAAATCTACACATTAAGTAAAATATTTTGTTTGTAGGTCAACAAATACAAACATGGCGACGATACGAACATTTAAAGCTTTCAAGTTTATATCCAGTCAACTGAAAGAATAAAGAATGTGTACTTAAGTACAGTAAGTTCATCAAACAATGTATGTATATAAAAGTAACACTACCAACAGATATAGGACTATAAATTTATACACGAGGAAAGTGAGGTGTTACTAATATAGCTTATAAGTTCTTCTTTCGGAACTCATGCTTCATAATGATCCCGCAGTTGGTGTCGTTAAATGCATACAGCTCTGAAACCGTCATTTATAAAATGAGAACTCAGGACGTCTTAAGGGCCGCACAGAAATAAGTTTAATATTTCTGCCTTCATATTGGACAAAACTGCAAAATTTATTTTGCTCAAGCGGAAGGATTTAAAGTAATATTGACATCAAATTTTACAGGTGACGGAAACAAACAAACACATTACATACATTTAATTAGCCACAATGACCACACCGTCTCTCAGTTCCGTCAATACTATGTTCAGAGAGAACAGACTCCTAACGCGGGTTGTCAGCGGGATAATGAATATTTACAGCTACGCTTTGGTTAGCCGTTCATGCACAAAGCCACTTGTTCCTGTACAATACAATACACCAGGAACAAGAGGGAATATATAGGGGTGCTGATAAGTCCTGAGGCCGACCAGGAAGGAAACAAGCTAATGTTTCTGTCATAATGGCGTGAATTTCCTTCGGCGCCTTGCCTTGCAGAAAAAAAAAACCTGATGACAGCTCGCGTCTCGATGTTGTTGAAATGGCGCGCGTCCCTGACATGCTTCCGAGCTT
>Ga0123353_10008968_pt1 | contig 13739 bp, 10 predicted proteins | sample TergutLab28metaG_3_FD_92763 | JGI IMG/M metagenome (GOLD analysis project Ga0123353, IMG submission 92763) | Labiotermes labralis P3 segment gut microbial communities from Petit-Saut dam, French Guiana - Lab288 P3 | ecosystem: Host-associated > Arthropoda: Insects > Digestive system > Gut ... | reverse complement strand
TGTTTTTTCCTTTATGAAAGTATTTACATCTTTAAATACTGGTAACATGATTAATATTCCAGTGTTTGTAGATTCTCTTTTTAAAGTCAACCCTTTAATCTCGTCCTCAAACAATTTTGTTATTAAGTCTGGAACAGTAGTATTTTTACCTTTACAATAAATGCTTATTTTTTCCATAAGTGATTTTGATAATCTAAAACTATAGGGTTTTTTATCTGGATACTTTTTCAGCTTTTTAAGCATATTCTCTATTCCTTTCACTAATATTTATTTATTAGCTAATTTTTTTATTTAAAAGTTGAGTATAGATTTCCTTTTCAATGGCTATGATTGTTTAATAGCTATAGCTGTTTAATAGCTATGAATTTAATAATTTTATAGGATTTATGGTATTACTAGAATTTATAATTATTTTTTTTTATAAATTATTATTTTTATAAATTTTAAATAAATAATTGAAAATGAAAGTAATTAATAATGAAAATAATTTTAGCTAAAGTTTTAAGTAGTAATTTATATAATTTAAATAATATAATTATTATAATATAATTATTATTAAGATATTTATTTTACTGTTGATGATTTATTATAGGAATTTATGAAGATTTTTATCTCAATGAGGGCCTGTGGTCTAGCCTGGAATATGACGCGGGACTTCGGATCCAAAAACTATATTAACCCACTACTTTTTATACTATAAGTAATAATAAATATAACTATGTTATCACAAAATAGTTTAAAAAATTCAAAAGTGAATAACGACCCTAAATTACTTCAAATATTCACTAGAAAAAATCTATCGGACAGTAGAAAGAAACAATATAGAACTACTTTTAATGAAATATACATATTGACTCAAAAAACACCTTCACAATTATTAAATGAAGCGAAAAACGAACAAAAACCTTTTTTAAATAATAACAATCTTCCAGATATTAAAGAGATTGAAGACAGGTTAATAACAACTTATTATTACAATTATTATGAATTTTTAAAAAATAGAGATACTTCTGATTCTACTATTGAAAGTAAATTAGCAGTATTCAGGGCATTTTACAATGAATACAATGTTGAATTACCAAAGCCTGTGAAGCTTAATATTCCTACTAAGATAATTCGTGAAGGTGATATTCCTAATATTGATGATATTAGGAAAGCTGTTGAAAATGCACCATCACTACGAAACAAAGCTATCATATTATTGATGGCCTCTTCAGGAATTCGGAGTGGAGATATTAGGAATTTTAAAGTTTCGGACTTCACCAAAGCTACTTCACATTATCATGATGGAGATACAATTGAAGATTTATTGGATAGTAGATATATTAATAATATAATTCCTTGTTGGGAATTTTATCCAGAAAAAACCAGAAAACAAAATAATTTCTGTATGACATTTAATACACCTGAAACAACATTAGCTATCATTGAATATTTAAAAAAGAGAAATAATTTAAAAGAAGATGAATATTTATTCACATCACAATATAAAAATCAAATGGGAAAATCAGGAATTATAAATCTCTTCAATTTCATAAATGATAGATATTTCTACAGAAATGATGAAGGAAAACGCTTTTTCCATGCACATTCTTTAAGAAAATTTTTTAAAAGTACAGCAATAGAACACACATCTGATTATAAAAGAGTAAACATAATGACAGGACATAAGCTAGATAAAATAGAAATAGCTTATGAACAAATAAAAGAAAATGATATGAGAAGATTTTACACCAATATAATTCCTTATTTAAGTATTAAAGACACAAAAGTTAGAAATGTTGATGATATTGAAATAATGAAAATGCAACAGAATATGGAAGAAATGCAAAATAAATTTTCAGAACTTGAAAAATTCATGGTAGAATCAGGAAAGAGATAACAATAATAATTTATTATATTAGGAATATAAAGATTATACAATTATTAAATACAAAATTTGGGGTTAAAAATGTCTGAAAATCAAGAAGATGAAATAAAAATAAATGATGTAGCAGAATATATTAAAGAAAAAATAAATATGGGGAATCATATAAGAAAATCAGAAGAATTAATAAATTATTTTAAACAAGAATTTAAAAAAGAATCAGTTTTTATTGAAAAAAAACTATTAGAAGAAAATATTAATTTAATAGGTAGGGATGATAGTGAATTATTTAAAATAAAATACACTAGAAATGATTTAATAAGTGATATTGATTATTTTGTATTAAAAGATATTATCAAAGATGCCATTAATCGGATGAAACAATATTCTGATAAATATACAGCAGAAAAAATTATTCAATATTCTATAGAAAATAATAATATAAATAATATTCCTCATGAAGATGAACAACAAATAATGGAAATATTAGCAAAAAACAGCTCAAATATAATTATCATTGATAATGAGTTATATATGGATTTTTCTAGACCAATACGAGATTATGAAGTTGAAAATTCTCGTTTAGGTTTAGAAACAAATATAGTTAATGAAGACTTAAATCAAAAAATGATTATTTCGATTAAAGGAAACACGGATAAATCAATAATATGGTATGATATAGTAATTTCACTAGAACCTCATCATAACGGACCAGATTCAGTTATATTTGTTCATTTAGATTTAAAATTAAAACCAAATGCTCCTATTAAAGATTTTATAAAGGTATATAAAATAATATAAGATAAGATGAATAATTTAACTATTCAAATTCTCTTTTAACTTTTTTTAATTATATTCAACGAGCACTGTATTTTCCATTAAATACACACTTAATAAACAAGATACACATTAAATTAACTTTTATTAGCCCATTCTTTTAGTAAAATACCAATATCTTCTTCAATAAATGAGTTCCACTTAACATCTCCATCAACATCCCCTATAACATAATTTTTGCCATCTTTCTTAAACACGAAAACAAATCCAGAACCAGTGTAACCAGTATCTAAATATCCTTCAAAGCCACCAATAGTTGCCTTTTTAGTATGGTCACTTGCTTCTGATTTTGATAATTTTACATAATTATCATAAGCATCATCGGCTGCAGTACCGAAATATATTTCAATAAAACTTCTTTTAGCTAATTTAACATAAAAAGTGCCTTCTTCTGAATTGTCTGGGGAATCAAATGTGTATTTATCTAATTTAACATTCTTAACATTTAATATATCTGTTGTTATATAGTTATTATCTTCATTAGATGTTTTATCTTCTGTAGGTTTTGATTCTTCTTTTTTAGGTTCTATTCTTTCAATTGTTAAAGATATTGTATTTTGAGATTTATTCTCGACTACTGCATCTACTCTAATCTTAGCATTTTTAACAGTCTTAGGAATAGTTAAATTATATTGGAATGAACCATCAGAGCTAACATTTAATTTGGTGAAACTCATGTTTAATTCTTCAGAAATACAACTAACATTCGCTCCTACTTCTGTAGTTCCTTTCATAATATAATTTGTTGTATTTTCATCAATCTCAGCATGATCTGTTTCAAGTGATAAAGCAGTTGTTGGACCTGAAAATATCATTGAAATTATTATCAAACCTAAAAAAAGAATGATTCCTGTTTTAAGCTTACTTATTCGTCTTTCGTCTGTTTTTTTATCATTTTTATAAAATATTTTATCTAATATTTCTTTTATATTCATATATATTAAACTCCTAAATTATTTTTAAAATTATAATTTTATATTAATATTAAGTGGTATATAAATAGTTCTTATGAAGATTTTATATGGTTTTTAAAAATATAATGTGAGATATGTAATTATTATAATATGGATAAAGATATGGTTAGTATTCTTGGATATGTTAAAACGTCTGAATATCGCAAGAAAACATTGTTAGAATTAACAAAAGGATATAAAATACCTTCTGAAATAGCCAAAGCTACTAATATAAGGGTAACTCACATTAGTAGATCATTGAAACATTTAAAAGATAAAAAGCTTGTCGAATGTTTAAATGAACAGGATAAACGAGGGAGAGTATATCAATTAACTGATAAAGGAATGAAAATAGTTGAGAATTTATAATTTAGTTATTTATCCCAATATTAGCTTTTTTAGTTAAAAACCTATGAAAATCAGTATAAATATAATAACACCATTAAAATTTAACAATGTAAATTTCAATCTTTGGCACCATAACACAAAAATGAGAGACAAATATATATTAAAATATGAATAAATGCTAATTTAAGCTATTGAACTTGATAAATCAAAAGGACAGCTAATAAAAATACAAACCAAAAAATTTTAACAAATATAAACATGACTTTTCATGGTCTCCCAGCCTTAATATTTTTTAACACTGTAAAAAAATTCATAGTATACTCAACAAAAAAATACTATGGTTGAATATTATTAGATAATAGATTATAACCTTTTAAATTTTAATTAGTTTCATTACATACTACTAATCATACTATTCAAGATTAAATATTATTAAAATAATAAAAAAATCTATTTTATACTATTTAATTTATATTTAATAAAACATTAGCATTATTTTAATAATTTAACAGTGTAAAGAAAAAAACCAATACTTAACAAATTTCTTTACAACATAATTATAAATTCCCTCAATATTCAAACTCAAACAGTGATAATTGCTTTATTTCATTATTAAATAAATAACCAATAATATAGTTCATTATTTAGTAATATACTATTTAATACCTTTAAAAAAGTGAAATAACAAAATAAAATAATATCAACAAATACAAGTTGCAATTTTTAGTGTAAAAGAAGAGACGAAATCTAGCATATTTTTAATATTCCTTGGATTTTTATAACCACTATCTTTTTTAATAAATAGGGGTTATGAATAAAACAGAAATATATAAATCTTTGATTCTGTGTTTTAATGTATGTTATATATAGTATAACCACTATTTTTTAATGTTCATGCTTGGAAAAAAATAAAAAAAATAATATAAAGAGTATATAGCATATTGGTTATTGTATTTTATAATTCTTAAATTAGTTATATTTGCTAAAAAAGAGATGATTTAATTATTATTAACTACTATTAAATAAAATGAAAAGAGTGGTTATTTTTCACTATTCAAACTATCCCAAGTATCAATTTTTTTAACTAAATTGGGATAATATTTTTTATTTTCATTTAAATAATCATTTGTGCTTGTATAACTTCTACCACTCTGGTCTTTCCAGTCATGCAAATCAAAATTATCTTTTATAGCATTTACCATAGTTCTACCATCTATAGCTCCATCATTTCTTAATTTTATACTTAATCCCTTTATTTCAGCTAATTTAATACACATTTCATTGAGTTCACCTGCATACACTTTATCTTCCCCATCCGTGTCAGGTATTTGTGAATCATGTCTAACTAATTCATTGATTAAATAATGAATAGGTTTACTGTGCATTTCAAACTTAAATTTATTTGTTTCTAAGTCTTCTTGCAATATAAATTTTCTATCATTTAGTTTTTTGTTTTTATAAGCTTCTATACAGTCATGGATAAATCCTTCAACTTCTGAATCTTCAAAACCTTTATTATAATCCTTTTCTTTATTTGTACCTCTAAACCTATGTTTAAATTCTATAAATACTGCTGTTTCTTGAAATGCTTCATCGATACCTTTGAATATTGGCATTTGGTTACTTACTAATATAAATTTTGGTACTTCCTCTTTAGGTATTGTTATTATGTCCCTTCCTTTAGGATTTACTTGTAAATCTTCATAACCCCTGATTTGTTTTAATAAGCCAATGTTTTCCACTGGTTTTGTGTCTGAATCTCTAGCAATGTTTAAATGTTTTCCTAGTAAGCTGGCTGTTGCATGAGTATTTTTATCAGGGTCTTGTAATTTCATATCACTTACTTTTTCATTTCCAAAAATGTTAGATATTAAATTAGTTAATGTACTCTTTCCACTTCCAGGCACACCTACCATAAATAACATTATTTGGTCTTGGTTTCCACTACAAAAGAGATAACCTATTAACTCTTTAACTCCTAAAATATATTTTTTTGTTTTTTCTGGTGTTTCTTGAGCTAAGCTAGTGGTTAAAAAATCTGTTATGGTTGGATATTCGTTGTTAAAATAGTTATATTTAGTTTCTACTACTGTAAAAATAGATTCATTAGTTTCATTTAGTTCAAATGTATTATAGTTCATAATACAGTTATTAAATTTAACCATGTTGTAAATCGGTTTTAATTTTGCTGGAGAATGACTTAAAGCCGTTTCTAAATCTCGTGTATTTATTAAATTTTCACCTATAAGATTATTAACTTGTTCATGCACTAAATCAAAGTTAATAGATGTATATCCATTAGAAATTTCATCTAACTGATATAATAAATGTGTTATATGTTGTTTTCCTATTTTCAAATGATTAGTTAATAAAAAACTTAAATCTAAATTACTTTTAGATATTTTTTTCCTTTTAGTATAATTAGTTTGTAAATCTCTTATTATTTCTTCTTCCTCTTTTTTTTTAATAAAATCTCTTCCATCAGTTATAATATCTTTAAAATCCCCCATTTCATCTTCTAAATCACCTACACAATTATTTTTATAACCATAAAGAACATCATTTACATATTGAATATGTTTATAGGCTATTTCTTTTTCAAATGTTTCATCTGGATTTAAATCCAAGTCATATTTTAGCCCTTCAATATCTAACTCATTTAGTTTATTTACTATATTCCATCTTAATATTTGATACATATAAGAATACTTAATATCTATAGAATCTTCCAATACTGCTGGTTCAGAAGTCATGATTACAGTTTTATAATCTTTTTTATTGTTTATATGATCATGAATTAACCAATAATAACATTTTTTAGGTAAATAAACAAGACAAATACTTATTTTATTTTTCAATGTTTCCCATGGTGATACTAAAGGTTCTTTTATATCCGCCACATAATTATCATGAATATTCTTATGTTTTAACACTAATTCCATTGTGTGTCCTCCTAAGAATAATCAAATAGATTAAAAAATGCTGAAAAAGAAAATTGCATATATTAAAGAATAAAGCATAAACTAGCAAGATACTTTATGCAATCTTGTGTTGTTGGCTTATAAGTAGATAAATATTGAATTTTTTTCATGGCATGAAAAACTAAGTTAACAAACTGATTTTCCATGATTTAACCAACATTTTTAATCATATTCGCTTTTATTAAATTTTAACATCTTTTTTTATTAATTTAAGTGTATTTATTATCTCTGTATAAAATCACTTCATTATTTTTCAGATTCATTTTATCAAAATACTCTAATATTTCAGTGACTTTTTTTTCTAAATTTTTATAGTAATTAATTTCTTTTTTACTCAATAAATTTCCACTAAAAGGGGCTTTTTCCCCTTTTTTAACATACATTCGAAAACCTCCAAAATTGATTAATTTATACTATTCTTCTGTTTAGTGTGTTATATAAATCAATTTATTAAACAGTTACACTTAATAAAAAGCTGTAAATTGAGAATTAAGGCATAAAAATTGAGAATTTCATATAACTATTTCCAAAAAACATATAACTTTACAATAATTCATATAATTTTTGACTATTTTCTATATACCTTTATCAAAAAAATTATATACTATTATAATGTAATTATATTTGAAAACCAACCTTTTTTTAAAAAATGATTTTATAGTGTTTTTATGGTAGGAAAGCAACAAATATCCTTTAAAAAGCATTTAACAAAGAAAGAACTGAACAGTAAGATTAGCAATAAAAAAATTCAGGTTAAAGTGCTAAATAGATTAGAATTCATTGAAAAACTCTATAACGGATTATCTGTTACTGAAGCTTGTAAAAAAGTCGGAATTACCAATCCTACAGGTTATGAATGGCTAAAAAAATGGAATGGTAGAGGTTATTTTGGATTATTTCCAGAATATAATTATCAAAAGAATGTTTTCGATGAAAATGATTATACTGTCATTAATTTAGAATTATTAAAGATTAAAAAAGTTACTGTAAATAATACAAAAGAGATAATAATAGATAATTTTGGGAGAACCCTCTCTGATTCTCAAATTAGAAACATTTTAAAAAAATTAGATTATGAATATAAACAGTTATTAGAAGAATATCAAAAAAAAGACAATTCAACATCATGATATAAATAAAATATTCTATTTAATTATCTAATCATTCAGAAGTAATGTTACTAGATATTTTAAACAACTTAAAGAAAAACAATTAGTAATATGAAAAATAAGATTATAAACAACTAAGATTATATAAAATAACATAACTTGGAAAAGAAATTTTAAAATATATTGAATAAATAGATTAAAATTCAGCATGGGGTTTATTATGGGAATATATGATGATTTTTCTCGAAGAACTGAGTCAGCATATAATTTTAAAGGTAATCCTGATTATCTTAAAAATAAATTCATTTTGAAATGGTGGAATGAAAAACATGATAAACTATTAAAAAAAGAAATTTTTGAAAAACAATGGATGTATCCATTGGATATTTCAGCTGAAATTGTAAAATTAACTGGAGAAGAAGTAATTAGCAAATGGCGAGAAGAAGATCCTATTTGTAAACAATATGCATGGTACAATATTATAATGTATTTTGCAATTTCTAAAGCTGAAGATTTAAATTTAACAAATTTAATAAGAACACCACAAATAAAAGAATGTTCTTTATGTGGTGAAAAATTTAGTGAAGATTCTTTGCCATATCCTTTAGTTAAAATTCTAGGAATAGATAATTTAGATTTTTGTACAATATGTTTAACTAAAAGTATATTTTATGAAGGTAAAAATAAGATTTCTAAAAAGAGAATATTAGAGTATATTATTGAATTAAAAGATATTATAAATAAAATACCTTCGCAAAGTGATGGTACAATTTATCCTTCAATATATAATTTATCTGTTGAAGAGAAGATAAATATTTTAAAACTTTTAAAAGAAAAACCATCAATTAAAGTGATTAAAAAGAAATTTGGGTCTTGGTTCAATGCTCTTGTAGAATCTGGTATTTTAAATGATGATGCTCAAAAAATGAGTAGAGGTATAAAATGTTTAGCTGAAGATGGCGATATTTGTTTATCTCTAGGAGAAAAAACAATCGATGATTTATTATATTCTTTAGGAATTGAACATGAAAAAGAGCCAAAATATCCAGAAAAAAACTATAGAGCTGATTTTTTAGTTAATAATATATTTATAGAATACTTTGGTTTGCAAGGAAATCCAGATTATGATGAAAAGACAAAATTAAAAAAGAAAATTTGTAAAAAACATGGAATTAAATTACTAGATTTGTATCCAAAAGATTTAGAAAATTCTAAAAAACTTGAAAAAAAGCTTTTGAACAACTTAAAGTAACTATTTAATTAATAAAATAGTTTTAAAAATGCAATACCGTATAATTTGGTAATAATATATTTTTTTACATAGTGATATTATGTCAAGTAATTTAAATAAAAAAATAAAAAAACTTATCAGGATAATCCATTATTTTCTAGATAAAAACCCTTTTGAGCAATTTATTATTTATTCTTCACCAGAATGTTATAAATATGTTTATAAAATAGATTCTATAATTTTTAAAATAAGGTATAAACTATTTGCAAGGAATTCAAGCGATTTTAATAAAAATTCATTGACATTAGTTTCTATATTTAAAAAAATATTTTTTAGTATAATAGCCTCTTTATTGATTATCTCACTAATAATATTTGTAAATAATGTTTTTGATATAAATTCATACTTTATTAGATTTTTTGATTTAGATAAGATTAGCACGATTTATTCAGACATTTTAATTGCATCTATACAAGTTTTAGGTGTTTTTTTGGGTTTATATTTCACAGTGATAAGTGTAGTTTTAAGCACTTCTTATGCTAATGTAACACAAAGAATTCGTTCAATAATTTTAAGCGAACAGATTGGAAATACTTATATAGAATTAGTTTCATATGCAGGTTCATTTTCTTTAATACTACTATTAATATTTTTATCTTTTAATATTATAAGTAGTTTAGGAATATTTATAGTTTTAATATTATCAATATTCTCTTTATTTGGATTTTTGAAATCTATGATTCATTTTTTTAATTTACTCAGTCCTGCAAATCTCATGACTCAAATTATTAATAATATTAAAAGAAATATTCTAACTGTGTCTTCAGATAGTAATCAACATAGTTTCAAAGAGATTCAGAGTGTTTCTCAAAAAAATGTTGAAAACTATTTGCTCGCTATATTTGACATATTAAGAGATATTAAATTGAATAATAAGTTTGACAATGATACTATAGAAAAAATTTCATCTGATTTAGTAAATTTATTGTCATGGTATTCAAAAATTAAATTTAAGATTCCTTTAAATAGTGAATGGTTTAGAGTTAAGTTTGAAGAAAAAAGTTGGACTATTTATGATTTTAGGACTTCTACTGAAATTGAGATAGCAAAAAAGGCTAAAATTGCTACTTCCCCAGATTCAATGAATGATTTTTTTTGGTTTGAAGATGATATTCTAAAAATTTTTGACTTTGGCTTAAATATCCCAATTAAGAATGGAGACTTTGAAATCGTGGGAAAATTGTTTTATGGGCTGAATTATTTTATTAAAATATATATTTTACGTAATATGGGGTTAAAATCATTTGATTATTTGGAAATGCTTGAAAAATCTATTGATAGAATCGATTTTGAAAAATACCATAATAAGAAAGATATTAAAAATTTAGTTCCAATAGTTGATATTTATGGTTATTTAATTGTTGAAGCAGTGATCTCACTCAAAACTAATTTATCTAATTTCACTGAAAAGGATTTTTATAATCAATTATCGTCCGAAATACTTTTAGATGCTCAATTAAAAGGATATAATTATGCATTACCTCTTGAAGTTATCAAATCATTAGGTTATCTTTCTAAGTTTTTACAATTTGAAAAAGATGTTGAAGGTAAAATTGTAACTCCTAAAAATACTATAACTGAATTATTAGCTGCTTCTTTTTCTCAATACTTTAAAAATATTTTATATAAGACTATGGATGAACTTGATGAATTGATTTTGAATACTGCTAAAAATCTTTTTGAAAAAAACAATATTTTAGCAATAACACTAATTTTTAGAGGGATTGAAGCAAATGAAAAATTTGATATTGAACATACGAAAATCTATTATGAAAAATTGAAGAAACTGGATAGATTAGGAGTAAATAATTGGCAAAAGATAGATTGGGAAAGTTTAAAGAATAGGAAAAAGGAATTACAATATAATCTTTTAAAGAATCTAAGTGATATGATATTATTAATAGATGATAATTGTTATGAATTATTAGGTGATTATGACCTTCCTGATTATTTAGGGATGTCATTTGTATTTCTTTCAGATGATTGTTACTATAGTATGGAAAACGATAATTTTGAGTTGTTTAAAGAGATATTTCCTAAAACTTTCATGCTTTCACTATTATTAAATAATGAGATTGTTAATAATAATGAACTCTCAAGTATAGATAAGAAAAAATTATTTAGAGAAAATTTAATGAAAATTATTCATTTATTGTCATATGCAGCCATTTATTCTGAATTATATGAAAACAATTATTGGGGAATAGTAGAAGCAGTATTAGACGATTATTCTAAGAGAAAATTCAATGCTGATGCTGAAAAAATGATTGAATTTTTGGACGAAATTATTGAGGCACGGCCTATGGGATTATCTGCACAATCAATTGAAAGAGGAGAATGGGAACAGAACTTTAAATTTAAAATTAAAGATTTAATAGGGGATTTGGTTAATATTGACTATTCTTGTCATGAAAAATCGATTGAACATGAAAGTTATATAATAAGAAGCTTAATAAGAAGTAAAATTGATTATCTCATGGATATAAGTAGATATTCAATATCTAAGTATCTGATAGATAACCCAACTCTTAATCCAAAATTAAGTGATAGAACTGTTAGTTTATTAGAAAGATTAAAAAAGGAGAAAAATAATGAAAAATAATTCAACACAAAAATCAATTCCTTATCCTCCTGATTTCAACCCCGATGTCAAAAAAACAACAAATTTTCATGAAAAATTTTATTCAGGAATATTTTTGAATGATGTAGATTTATTTATTTCTAATGATAAGTTTAAAATTAAATTAGAGAATAAAGACGATGAATTGGAAGAAAAAATAGTAACTTCTCTTGAAGATGAGCTTAGATATCCCAAAGATGATTTAGATGGAGTATTAAAAGATTTCATCAAAACATGTGCTTCAAATATTCTTTATTTCAATGAATGTGATTATGAAATTGTGTTTACTGACAATAATAGTTTTAATTTTGCAAAAATACCATTCAATACATTGAAAAATGAGAATGGGAAAAAATATCAAGTTATACATGATGAAATTGTTGATGAAATGGATTTGTCTAATAATAAAATAGAGTTGGAATATGATAAAATAATATCATTTAAAGCCCCAAAAGAGTATAATATTCAAGAAATTATGAAAAAGCTTTTTATAATTAGTAATTTGAAAAATAGAAAGGATTGGGTATTTTTCACTGATGCAAATAGACAAAATAAACCAAGCATTGAATATTTAAGATATTTAGAAAAGGTAGCTGTTGCAAATGTGACAAAAGATATTGGGTGGAATTTTAGAATAGAATTCACCACAGAAGAATTTTTCTTGGATCATTACTACTATCATAGGTTCCTTTTATTTCAAAAATTTTTAACAATTTTCAGAGAGAGCATAATTGAGGAATTTAATCATGCTTTGAATATTATATGCAAGGAGGTAGGATTTTCCAATAAAATAATAATTGAAGGAATTACTTTGGATGTTGTTGATAATATTATAAATGAATATGAAGAAGGGAAAATAGAATATAATAAAATTACCAGTATATTTTTTTGATAAATCTATCACTACTATTTGTTATAGTTGCAGTAATTTATTATATTGTAGCTATATACTCCTCCTGATTAAGTAAGGTTATAGGAGTTGCAAGTTCAGCACTTACAATTTATAATCATTAATATATTGATAATAAGCGGACCTGAGGGGATTTGAACCCCTGCCCTGAGGATCCGAAGTCCTCCGTCATATTCCAGGCTAGACCACAGGCCCTTAAAGATAAAAATCTAATATTAAATCGTGAGCTGATTATAACTCTATTAAAATCATTTATAGAAGTAAATAATTAATTTTATATATTTAATTAGCAAAAATACTTTAAATTTTTTTTACAAATATGCATATTATAATAAAATACTATTTTTGTTAATTTAGCTTAAATAATTTTTCATAAGATACAACATGAAAAAATAAAAAATCAGAACTTCCAGTTTTGATTTTCAAAAAATTGATTAGTATTTAAACAATTAACTCCTAATTCATTACAAACAAAAGGAATTCTCATTTCACTCCTTTGATTTTCTTGAGTAATTACAGTATAATCATTATGTAGTCCTACACATATTAATATTGGGTCAGCTAATGATTCTCCATCACACCATAATGTATCATAAACTTTAAAACCTTCTAATTCCTTTAAATTGTCCATTTCTTCATTAGATGCCTCAATGAAAAATTCCCCAGTCATGTCGTGAAAAGTTGTCCAAAAATTCTTATCTTCTGTTGATAATTCAGTTTGGACTTCTTTAAGTGAAATTAATTCTTTATTCAATATCATCTCTTCAATATTATCCCATAAACTTATAAAAACATTAGTAGGATAATTCCGTTTTAAATTTAT
>Ga0123353_10008967_pt1 | contig 13739 bp, 8 predicted proteins | sample TergutLab28metaG_3_FD_92763 | JGI IMG/M metagenome (GOLD analysis project Ga0123353, IMG submission 92763) | Labiotermes labralis P3 segment gut microbial communities from Petit-Saut dam, French Guiana - Lab288 P3 | ecosystem: Host-associated > Arthropoda: Insects > Digestive system > Gut ... | reverse complement strand
TACCTCCCCACTGTATACAACACACACAAGTCGAGTATAGCTGCTTACTAAGCTTTTTCATTTATCAACCTGAAGATGGCCAAAGAAAAGAGCCGAAACATGTAGTTGTTCTTTATGCAATAAATTCTATACATATCTCTACCATCATATAGTTGTGTTAGACAGTACATACACTCCAATCTAGTTTAATTATAAACACAACGGGGATGACGAACCTTATGATTGTAACTCGATGTTTTTCCTTCGGTTATTTTGGTATTGTTACTCAAAGTATGTAGCTGTAAACACAGTAACCACGGAGAGCGACAAAGATTTCCAAACACAATGAAAGTCACACGCAACGTGTAAGGGGTACCGAAGGTGAAGAAGTGGGCGTCTTTCCGTCAGCAAGTGGAACATTTTGGGGTGTTGGTATGTTTAGTCATGTAAGTTATATATTACAGTAAAACAACACACTTTCCACTGCAGAAGGGCCAGTTCGTGCTAGACGCCCGAGCATTAGCAGCTGATGCTGCTCTAGGCGTAAGCAGTCCAAATTGCATTGCCTAAGCTTCAACTTTGTATTTATTCAATTGTTAATAAATATTGTTTAGCATATTTAACTTTAGTTCTTCCAACCGTCGCTTTACGAAGGTTTCGAACCTAATGCTCCGGCGTCTTAACATCCAATATACGCTAACGCGAAATCCCGAGCCATATTGGGATACAACAAGCCTTACATTAGAAAACCGATGTCACATTCTGACGTCACGCTGCTAAAACACCATTTTTGAAATGATATATACCTTTGTACTGAAGGAAGCGGACGGAAGACTGGGATAGTTGTGTAAAATCATAAATTTAAGTTAAGCAGTTAATATCAGAGTTTCTGTAACACAGTACAGTGCCTTGTTAAGATCCCTCGAGAACCGCACTATCCAAGTCTGGGGCACTGCAAATACGAAGTACATGAAAAGCCTGCAACAGTTCTAAATAATTGTGTAAATACCAGCACTGCCATAGACTATTGCACGAGTTCCACAGAGCATCAAAAACTGCCACGGAACACTGCACGTTATCCACAGAACATTAAAAAACTGCCATGGAACACCGCACGTGCTCCACATACCATCAAAAACGTCAATAGAACACTTCGCGTGCTCCACAGAACATCAAAATTTCCATGGAACACTGCACGTGCACCACAGAACATCAAAACTTCTATGGAACACTACACGCGCTCCACCAAAACTTCTAAGAAAACTCGATATGAACATAATCTGGAATATTAATGTTCAGTTTCGTCCTCTGCTTTCTACAAACCCATGTGGTCATCTTAGGAAGACTGTTTCATTGTATTAGTGAAGTATTCCAGTTATGAAAGCGATGTTAAAAATGAAGTTTTGTCCACTGCGAAAATGATAACCTTAATAGTTTGTTTTTCTTAGGGTAATTATATATATATATATAATTTCGTAGGGTAATTACATATTTATCTATATAGTTATATTGCTCACTCAAACCTTTATGTTGCATGAGGAATATACACACACATTACCCTATAAGAGTGAAGGTGCCATGGATTTAATCTTCACCTTGGGAGAAAAAAGTAATATGACTTTGAAATGCACATATTCACGATTTATGATAAATCATACAGATTGCAGTGAATTGCCATATTTATACAATAAAAATAACACAAAAATGTTTTATCTTTAAGACATTAATGCTTATAACCGCAAACCATTTTTATCTTGAAATGTTAATCCCGTTTAACAGTACTCTGATCACTTGAAGATTTGGATTAAAGCTCTTCCTGAAGATGACCACATGCACTGTGGTCTACTCACAAGCTTGGCTATGAACTTGGCAGTGGGTGCGCACGTGGGGTGGGGGGTGGTTGTGTCTCCTGCGCGCGACTTAACACTGTTAGTTTCAGCTGTGTCCTACCTGGTCAGAGCTGTGCGCAGTTATGACTTGGGGCTTACCAAACCTGAAAGCCTAATAAATGGCGACGGGTGGATTGAAGGGTAAGATAGCGAAAAATGAACCATGTTAATCGCCTGTGCGGACGAGAGTAAAGCATAGTGCTGTGGTGTGGGAGTGATAAAGGCAAAGCTATCCCATACAGGTCTGGACAGGCCCCTAGGATACTTGGGGTTTGAGGTTCCCCGATTTACAGACAATCGGCACATGGTAAGCTTGTCAGCCCTACTCACCGGCCACCTTTACTCCCAGGAAATATTCCTATTACTCATTTCTGTTAAAGGCTGAGTCAACCCCAGGGCCTTAGTCCGGCAGGAAGGATCATGTCAATGAAAAATTCCAATAATAACATCGGAAATCGAACCCGCGACCTTCCGGCCGGTAGCGCAGTGCCTTAACCAACTGCGCCACCGGTGTACGAACGACAACAGTAAATATCATCAGAACGGAAAACGACAGAAATTTCGGAAGCCCTTTAAACGAACCAGGAATGAGGAGTTGACAACCGGAACGAAGTGTAATTACGGATGATTTTGATTTGTGCGGGGTCAAATAAGAGAGTCATGGGGCTTCTATGGTGAAGCCATAATTGCAGTCTTAGAACAACTGTACTTGCCTGGGCTAAACCGAAATATTTTGTCAGATTCAATTTTGTACGTGTGCGGAATTCCCATGTTGTTCGCTCAAGTTAAAAGAACGCGGAATGTCTTCGGTAACTAATGCGGCTGACGAGGCTACTGTCACCTTGTGATGACAATAGAAGTAGTGTATAATAAAAAAAGACGACAATGTTTCTGATTTGACGCACAGGTTCATCAAATAACAGCCAAATAAAGAAACCTTTGTCCGGAAAGGGAGAAGCAATGATGTTATCTGGAATACGAACTCAGGTACTTCACGCTATGGCTATCATATCCCCTGGAATAGACTCTCGGTAACTACTTACTCACTCCAAGGAGCAGAGCCCTTCTTGAGAAGCCAACCGCTTTTCATCTCGTCAAGCAATTCCCCGCATTTTATGGAACCCAAAGGTTTACCACCGCATACACCAGTGCCCACCAACTGTCCCTATCTTGAGCCAGCTCGATCCAGTCCACACCCCCACATCCCACTTAACATTCCAAGTACCAAATCTTATGTCCCTTTTTCGTTACTTAGGCCGTACCAAAGTATCAGTCCAGGTCCGAAGTTTTATGTGAACATTTTGTAACACTTTAACGTTTCCACGGTGAGGAGTTATTAGCACCTCGCCCAAACCTCAAGATGGAGGACCACCCCTTGTCGGCTGCCCGCGGTTCGCAGCTACCCTCCATATTGGAGGCCGTTCCTCCATCCGCAACCTCAGGACGCGCCATGCCGTGCTGACAAGGACCCAGTTATCACATCAGTAACTACAACAAATTTAATAAAATTTCACATGCCGAAAAAGGAACCTGAACCAAATGGCTAAATTGCGAAATCCATCACCGTCAGTGAGGATGTTTCAATATTTCCATTGTGTATTTCATCAACTGAATTGTATTTCTTAAATAAAACGACGTTATTCAATTACAGAGGTTTACGTCTTCAACGCGAGGCTAGCGCGGAGATAAATAAAAACTACCCACGCTGCCAAGGTCAAAGTCGCTCTCTTGAGTCATTGATAGTATGTGAAACACGTCGAACACAAAACTGAACATCTTGTGTTCGAAAAAAAAGTAGCCAAAACCGAGTAGGTAGTAATACAGGGTGAATCAGAAAGGACTGAACATTTTCAAAAATTTATTACTCAGTAACATAGTGTCATATTTATTACTACTATTATTATTATTTATTGGCAATCAGAGAGAATACAATTTATAAGGTAATGTGATTATTATACAAGTACGCTACGATACCATGTATTAATATGACGTGGTAGGGTATTCATCCAGCGATGTCACCTAAGGTGCCTTGCAAGTCTAAAGGCCAGCATCGTTTTAGTCTCCTAGTGTTTATGGGTTGTAATAGTGGCTATAATAGTTGATTGGGATGGGCTTCCAGTAATACTATCATATGAACGTCTATTATGCACCAAACTGTAGACCTACCCTTAATTTTGTCCACATTTTGGTGCTTTGAATTTGTATGTGTTCCATGTGTTTCATATGACTCTTAGCTACCGAGTAATAAATTAATGAAAGTGTTCAATTCTTTTGACCACCCTGTACGTATGGCACCATTCTGGAATTTATTAGACGCCTGGCATGTCAATGTACTCCCTATATCTTTATAGCTGCACCCGTTATTAACCTCGGAATTCGATAGAATTGACAGCTCAATTTCAAGCACCGGCAAACAGTCCAGGTACCCATTGAACAAAGTGTAGATGGGTCCCAGAGCAGGTCGGGAGGTACTGGTGACGAAATATACCTCTTTCGCCTGCTAGGATTTGGACACTGGACCGTCCAGCTCGTAGACTTAACTATACTAGATGATCTGTGGACTTAACGGTATACAAACTACGCTACCCCCACTCCGGAGTACCCCTACCACATTAACCCTTCCCGCTCTGTAGACACTCACTAACTTACTCCATGGAGCAGAGTCCTTCTTGAGAAGTTAACAGGTTTTCAGCTAGTCAAGAAACACCTCGTATTTTATGGAAACCGAAAGTTCATTACCGCATTCACAAGTGTCCGCCACCTGTCCCTATCCTGAGCCAGATCGATTGAACCCACATCCCCACATTCCACTTCCTGAAGTTCCATTTTAATATTATCCTCCCATCTAGGCCTGAGTCTTCCAAGTGGTCTCCTTCCTTCAGATTTCCTCACCAAAACCCTGTACACGCCTCTCCTCTCCCCATACGCGCTACATGTCCCGCCCATCCCATTCCTCTCGATTTGATTTCCCGAACAATATTGGGTGAGGAGTACAGATCATTACGCTCCTCATTATGTAGTTTTCTCCACTCCCCTGTCACCTCGTCCCTCTTAGGCACAAATATTCTCTTCAGCACCCTGTTCTCAAACACCCTCAGCCTACGTTCCTCCCTCAATGTCACCGACCAAGTTTCACACCCATACAAATAACGCTCTGTGGACACTCAGCTTACGGAAGCCTGAGTATCACTGGTCGGCTTCCCGGAGGTCCCGGTCCATCGACTAGGCTAATCCCTACGCAGGATCAGACCACAGCTCACATCACCATGCGCTAAAGATGGCCATTAAACAGCGTACATATAGTTAGAGCCGATATGACCCACACAATGGTCAGAAACGGAAAAGACAGGACAGTCCTATACGATTTCGCACCTGGCCGAGTTCTTCGTGGTATTTGATCGAGGAAACGTTCTACTAAAGCCTGCTACTCTTCTTCTAGAACCTAAGCACTAAATCCATAAAGGTGTATAGACAGCGTGGAAGTAAACCGGTTTAAGACTAAGAGTCAGTTTCTCGCTCCGAGCGAGCCTCGAATAGGTAACTCGTGGGACACACAGAGCTGGTATCCGCCCGACGGCTAAGACATTCATTTGTTGATGCATTATTATCAACTCCAGCCACGCGCCCGCCATATAGCGGGTTGCAGTAGTATTCACGCGCTACTCCACGGCCTTTGCATCTTTCGTTTCACTATCCTGAAAGTAAATGAGTCGGGTAGCTCAGTCGGTATAGCGACTGACTAAGGACTGGACGGTCCGGGATCGAATCCCTGTGGGGACGAGATTTTCCGCCCGTCCAGACCGGTCCTGGGGCCCACCCAGCCTCCTGTAAAATGGGTACCGGGTCTTTCGGGGGGGTAAAGTGCGGCCGGGGCGTGCTGCTGACTACTCACCCCCTTCTACTGTCGCGGTCATGGAAGACTAGAGCTATACCTCTACCCACCCCCTGGGTCACACCGGGCCTGTAACGGAATCAATTTACCTTTTTATCCTGAAAGTAAACCAAGCGTTATCCCTCGGGGTGCTACCAACTGGTTGTGCTACCCTGTATTATATGCTCAATTTTCAGCTATTTCTTCAGCCTCATCAAGTACAGCACAGAGAACAGTGTCTTAATTTTGACAAACATTTCTTCGGCCTCAGCGTGTAACTCACAGAGAACAGTCTCTACATTCATCGAAATAAAGTAGCAACTCAATCAGTACTGATTAACGATTATTATCGATCATAGACGCGGGTAGATTACTGTCCATTGTTATCGCTCGTAGCCGATTACCACTGATTACAATCGACCTAGGTGTAACTCGACGACTGGAAGGGAATTAGGAGTACTATCGTTTGTTAAGAATCATTATCAATTATCTTTTTTTATCGACCCGGGTTCCAGTCACTCACATCAGCAATATCCATGCGCTGCTGCGCGGCCTATTTCAATGGTATCTTTTCATTCTTACAGCAAGACTTAAACTTATCTACCGGTGTGGTACCACCTAATTGTAATACGTAAGTGCTTATCTGTTTCTTCAGCCCCAGCTCGTACCTCGCAGAGAACACTGTCGTATCACTTGCTCGATTCCCAAATGCTTTTCAGCCTCAGCGTACCTCATAGAAAACAAAGTCTTTCGCAATAATGGAGAGCGAAGTCTGGCGTAGCTGATTGCCATGACAATCGGCGTGTGGCACACTAAATCAGAATGGTATTACATAACGTAGATCATTGTATATTTTTGTATCTTTGTATATATTGTTGTATGTACGCTTGTATTTAATTTTGTAAATTATGTATTCTTATTGTAATGTAAGTTCCGTTGTAGGTACTCTGTTTCATTGTGTTGTTCAGTGTATTGTTTGTGTGTAAATATATGTACTGTACTACTGACACCGGGTGTCAGCCCAATTGCAGTTAACAAATACATCATATCATCATGATCGTCAGGGTCATCATCATCATCATCGCCATAATGGAGATTTCAAAGTGTCAAGCTATAGGCCGGATGACCGCAGTAACCAGCAGGTGTGAAACAGTGTCATTGCCACGGCTCACCCAACCTACTCAAAGGGTACCGGAATAAAGCATTGATAGCGAGAGGTTGATCAATCACCTCGTCCTGGAGTTCAGGTTAAGAGTGACTTGGCACTAATCCCTCAAACTTGTTCACGTCCTGTCCGGACACCAGGGCAGGTTTATATTGTATCCATTTCGCCGCTAGCTTTGCTTGGGCCAACATATCCATGAGTGTAGGCCAGAACATTGCTGCACCCTGCTTGATTATTAACCCTCTTCGTGTTACGCACAGGGCAGGCTATCTCGCTTTAGACTAAACGAGTTTTCGCCTTTATTTGTACCCTCTCAGACTCTCATGTCGCACCACCTCTGAAAACTCAAGGCGAAATATTCAAGGTTTTTCAACGTGGAAATTATGATTCGTATCGTGCCAGCGACTAGACTCTGCTTAACATGCAGGTGAAATACTGTAAGCTGCTTGTAGAGAACTCCTCCTGATGGTGAATAATTCTTGTAGAGAACTCCTCCTGATGGTGAATAATTATTTGTTCGAAACATGTCGAGGACAATTTAAGTGATATAAATTATTAAGAAAAGTGTGCATCTTGTTGGTCTTTCTCATGTATGGAAATGTTTATATTTTTCCTGTGCACGCCATCAGGCGTATGGCGGAGTGAAAGTAGAACTCCACTCATTCTCGACCTCGCTACTAGAGGAAGATGAACGGTCTGTTTCACGCACTTGGCCGCTTTACCTACGCAGAAAGAGCCCCCGATACCGAATGAGTGGACCCCAAGGCTGGTCTTAACTTTTTGGGGAAAACACAAATCACATATCCCTGCAAGGAATCGAAGCAAAGTCCTGCGGACAGTTAGCACTCAGCCTAGTCATTATACCGACTGCGCTATACCGGCTTACAGAAATGTCATGTTACCACACAAATACACAAACCAACACGAAGAAACAAGCAGAGAACCCATCAACAAGGAGCTGGTGTACTGATGTGTTCAAGCTAACAGGAATGCTCCGACGAAACTCAGTGTGCTTTAGTTGTACACATATGTACTCCATGAAGGCGCACAGGGGGAGCAGATGTACTGCTCCACTCATTCTTAACCTCATAATTAGATAGAAATAAGTGTTCAGCTTCAGGTCCCGACTGCTTTTACCTCCGGTAAGGAACTCGGTACATAGAGCCGGTCTTGACGCTTTGGGGAAGAGAAGACGTCTCTTGTTTGCTCTTGCCCGGTTTCAACCCCGATCGTCAAGCCCGTACCCTAATCACTATACAGACTACGATACAGGTTTTTGACGTGTGTTGGTTAGACCGTGCATCATTGTGATGACTGAAGAATAGCCCGGACACTACTCCAGCCTACCCGCACCTAACCTCCAACCTACAGCAACCCAAGAACGAGACGACCAATGTGGTAATCAGCACTATAGTCGTGAGCTCCTGATGTTGGGCATAGTAGTGCCTGAAACATGTTGAGCCTATAAGAAGTACAATAAAATAATAAGTAGCATCTAGTTGGTTCTTATACGATACAGGTGTTTGTATTCCTTTATGCTTTCTTAGTTTCTAGGCTTCTGTTCGTAGAACAGACGAACATGTATGTACATATGTCGTATAAAGGACACCCCATATAGTTGCGGTGGTCGTAAGTTCATTATGTGCCCATGAGGTATCTATTTCCCTTGTTAATATCCTCCCATTTCTGAACTTCCCTTTAGAATTTATTGCCCTGTGTTAGGGATATGTTGGTCTATCCCAGTAACACACTATATGGCCTGTTACATGCTACTATAATATACGTTTGACTTCGTGTATCAACTTTGTTCTATATTGCATTTTTAAGATCGTAACAGTAATAAGGTTTATGCAAAGGTCACAGAAAGAAGCCCCATGGATCGACAATCCTGACGACTCCCTCTTCTTCTTACTTTTCCACACTCATTTAATTTCTCTAAATTCCGCACTAGTCGTCTAGCCACTCCGTTCACACTGATATTGTTAATGGAAACATGTAGCAGCGACAAGGGCTTTGGGCTGGTCGCCAGACCATTAGTGGCAGGGAGGGTGGAAGGCACCGAGGACGGTCACCCCCACGATCCATGACAGTGCTGGTTGTGACGTGGAGTTAGTTGCTGTTATTAATTTATGACACTGCAGTGATGGTCTGCCCTCGCCTAACGCCGCGGCTGCTGCCTTCTCTTACTGATTTCTCAATGTGCGATGGTTTGTTGCTTTCCAGACATTCGGCTTACTCCGACTGGTGTCTCTTGTTGTTGCTTTGACCTTGCATGCAACATGCAGCTCCACGTTTATGTATAACCTTATCCATTTAAAGCATAGTGGTAAACACTGATACTGACCGAGGAGTCCGCAGTTGACCTTGGCAGTTGTGTGCACTGGAAGAAGCCGACTGGCCTTTGTTTCTGACCAGTAACCGATGTATTCAAGATAAAAATATATTAGACTGAAATGCAGTCGCGCTTTGTGCGTGTGAAACAATAAAATTACTTTCTTTTGTGTTCTCTGTTGTTAGAGTTTGAAACCTGTTATAAACGAAACACAAGCAACCATTGGAAAGGTCATATAGTGATAGAGACTCATGTTTTTGACAGGATCTATATGTTTTCCCCCCGACCGTCATCGCGAATGTTAAGGACGCTGTGTTGGCCAACTGCAGTCCGTCAGTAGCACACAGTACATGCACCACCTGCTACAATTGCAAATCTTTGCATTTTCCCGGCAGAGTGTATGTAGGCCGGGATAGCTCAGTCGGTATAGCGACTCGCTATGGGCTGGACGGTCCGGGGATCGAATCCCGGTGGAGGCGAGATTTTCCGCTACCGTCCAGACCGGCCCCGGGTCCCACCCAATCTCCTATACAATGGGTACCGGGTCTTTCCCGGCGGTAAAGCAGCCGAGGCGTGGCGTTGACCACCCACCCCATCTATCCCCGAGGTTAAGGAAAGAGTAGAGCTATACATCTACTCTCCCTTTGGGCTTATTCTGGAGCGAACTTTACCTTTAACTTTACCACACTGTGTATTTACGCGTTTCGTTTGATCCTCACAGTCCAATGCGGCTATTACCCTGCACAGAAGCAACTACCTGTGACGCAGGAATTCCACAGGGTTGACGTTTGAAATGACAAACGAATTGCGCGATTCGTTACCTTGCTGTTTTATCCTACACTCGACTGATAATGCAGCCCTTAACCATGACGATGTAGATCCTAAGCCGTGGGTGGACGACCGCGGGTAAGAAAGAGAGATTGTTCACTTCTCCGAACCGCCCAGACCGGCTCTACAGCCCACCCAGCCTCCCATTCAATGAGTACCAGAGACTTCCCTCTGATTTAAAGCGGCAGGGGTGTGAACTTTAACTTCTCACCTCCATCTAGTGCCAAGGTTATGAATGAATAAGACACTACCTTGCGTGATTTCAGGCTTCCGCCGCAAAGTAAACGAGAACTGCGCTGTTCTATGTCATCACGCAGCGAATAGGGGTAATTCCTTACTGACGTTTCGGGATAACCTATCGGTCTCAACTTCCAAGTATCAAAAAATCCAACTTGGATTTCTTGACCTTTCAAGATGGGCTCGATAAATTGTCCCAAAATGTCGGCAAGGAATTGCCGCTGTAAGTTCGGTAATATCCCACAAGAGTGCAGATCTACAAAGTGTACCTTTACTACGCCATAAACCTTCATGGCGTGCACAACGAAGGCTCTATATTAAAGGCATTAAGCCTTCTGATGTTCTGTTATTGCGTATTTGAACTATAGCAAAATTAATAACATACCTTTAGTGAAATAAAAGTGCCTATTCACGATCAAATTTCACCCGTTTTCATATGGCACACAAACACATTAATATCTCTCTGAGAAATACGACCAGCAAGTGCGTATACTTCTCATAACGAATCCTCGTTGTATGGTCATGATTCATTTAAAATGTTAATATCTCTTGCACTTACTCTCAACCTTCCAGTCAAATATTTACGTATAAAGTATTTATTATATATATTCTTCACAACGTCGCTAAAAAGTAACACAGCTTAGGGCTCTAAATACATTTACCACAAACGTGACGTATATTAGGGCCCTATACGCATGTACCACTACGCACGAGGCACTGCGCTACAAGCCGGAAGGTCGCGGGTTCGATTTTAGATTATATCAATGGAATTTTTTATTGCCATAATCTTTCCGGCTGCATTATGGTCCTGGAATCGACTCACCTTCTAACAGAAAAGAGTATGAGGAATATTTACTGAGGAGTAAAGGCGGCCGATGAGTAGGTCTGACAAACTTACCACCTTCATAAGCTGAATGTCTTGAAATCTGGGAGTCTCAGTCTCCTGGTAACGTCAGGACTTATCCAGGTCTGTATATGGATTGCTTTACCTGTCCATGTAGCAAAGACAGGACGGAGCTTAGAGCCCTATACATATATACCACAATTGTGACATAGCTTAGAGTTATATATACATCACTAACGTGACACAACTTAGGACTCTATACAAATCTAACAAATCCTGTCACATCTGAAACTACGCGTAATTACACCGATCGAACATTTTGTAATATCCGAGCAGTTCTTTCTCAAGCAATAATTTACGTTTATTTTGAAGTCGTAACGATTCCTCTCAAATTCCTAATTTTCTACGGAAATTAATCACCATCGTTAACGATGCCCAGATGGCTTCAGGAATAGGCCTAACACGAAGAGTCAAGCAAATAGATAGACAATCGCACACAGACGGACAGACACATGGATCTGCCTGACATTTCCAATCAAAATTCCGAACTTCCGTGTACATTGTTCTCGTGTATATCCGCAAAACTGGCATTCCTGATGTCACTACTGCCACCCCCCCTCCCCACCCTCACTCCAGCTTGTGTAGCTAAGGTACAGCAGCTCTAGGAATTCCTTCATTATGTTTATGTCTCTGTAACAAGCACGACACTGCATAAAGTGCATCGGGTTTCACTTTCCATGTGAGCATTCGCTTTCTTCTTCACGCATTACGACCACAGATCGTTCTCGCTCTCGTGTCCACTGTTTCTCCAAACGCGGTGTTCAAGGATGCAGCCACCATTGAAGGAACTTGTGTTACATAAATCAACCAGATTTGGGCTTACGCCCAACTTCGCAGTTGGCATCACTGCGTGCCATCACATCTATTTTTATTGTTATACAAAACGAAGCGCAGCAAAACGCATTGCGGGTTGCTTTGTTGCTACGCTCTGACAATGATTCAAGAACTAACAACACTTAAGATCTTATCGACATGCTGCAGGCTCCTTGCATTTTTTTTTTCACGTCCCACACTTGCATTGTTCGCAAGAAAGGAGCGCGTTATTTCGGCTTTCGCTTCTCTCTTAACTTGTCACGTCGAATGTTGCAAACTCAACAGTACTGTTGATTAATCAACAGAAAAAATTAATAAGCTGAAAGAAACAAAGGGAATTTTTTGTGCATCATTATACACCACGCTAAAAACTCTTTCAAGTACAGTAATATATCATCAGACCCGTATTTTATAACCATCATTTGTCTCTTCAAGGCAGATTTCTTTTCTTCCGGCAACAAAAAAAATAAATTGGAGTTTGGTTACATGTAAAGAGCGTATGATAGACAAGTGAGAAAGGAAATGAAACAAGACAGTCAATGTGCGTACAAACGTAACAATTAGGCGCGTTCCTGCAACCTCTGTTGTAGTGGAAAAGCAATAAGTATTACACATTCTGAGTATGTGTGTGTAGCCTTAGTTATCCAGCATGAAATGCGCATGTGCTGTTTAGTTTGTCATCTGTGGCCTGCCCCGTTCCACCATATTTTTCCACATTGTCACATTAAGGCGCGACGTTCTGGAAAACGTTACTGACAATGAAATACGTGTTGTGATTTTCGCTACAAGTTTCGTCTGAAACATTCCTCATTCCAAGAAGAACTGAGGGAGATATGATCAAGAATGTATATTGGTCTTCATGTAAAATACGCGTTACTCTTCTCCGATTTCAATCAGACTTGAAGTTTCTGGACAGATATTTTTAAAAATACTCAAATCCGCCCAGCAGTGGGAGCCGAGTTTTTCCATGTTGACAGACAGTCAAGACGAAGCTGATAGTCGCTTTTCGATATTTTGCGAACCAGCCTAAAAATTTTTGACAGTTTTAAAAGAAACGTGTTGAAATTTTTGAGAGGTAAGAAAGGACGCACAAACTGGTTGATGGATAGACGTGAGTGCGTTCATTTGTTCGTAAGAGTACACACAGTATCACTGCACTATCGTTGCAGATGACACAATAACAAGGAATGTGTAACGCATTTCACACTTGCTATAGGCCGGACGGGAAGACGATTCAAGAAAGAGATTCACTGAACTTTAATATTTCCGATACCTCGGACTAGGTTCTGACGAATTGTTGGTCCGCTTAAATTAACTGATAATTGTCGTCATAAGGTCGCATTTCGTTCACTTACACAATTCACTCCTTCACATACCTTCATGTCCGGCTCTTTTTACTCCGAGCCATGATTTTAATTGTTTCGTTTTTGCCTACGAGAAAGTTGCGGGTCTTCCGAGAAACGTTCCCATGCAGACAGCCGGATCTACAGAGTGCCGCCATCACACAATATTTCAGGTAAAGCCACGCGTTACAGTGCCGCCATCACACAATATTTCAGGTAAAGCCACACGTTAAAGTGCCGCCATCACACAATATTTAAGGTAAAGCCACACGTTACAGTGCCGCCATCACACAATATTTCAGGTAAAGCCACACGTTACAGTGCCGCCATCACACAATATTTCAGGTAAAGCCACACGTTACAGTGCCGCCATCACAC
>Ga0123353_10008966_pt1 | contig 13739 bp, 12 predicted proteins | sample TergutLab28metaG_3_FD_92763 | JGI IMG/M metagenome (GOLD analysis project Ga0123353, IMG submission 92763) | Labiotermes labralis P3 segment gut microbial communities from Petit-Saut dam, French Guiana - Lab288 P3 | ecosystem: Host-associated > Arthropoda: Insects > Digestive system > Gut ... | reverse complement strand
GTCAGAATGGTGCTACCGCACCATTTGACTCTGGCAGTTCCTTACCGCATGCGACTTCTGACTCCTGACTCCTGACTTCTGACTACTTCCTTGCTCCAGAATGGGAAAGGGAAAAATTGACCAATTAGTTTCTGGCGAAAGCCTTACAGGATTGACAGGGGAAAATCATCCAGAAAATCCTGTCAATCCTGTCAAAAAAATGACCAATTTGTACCCGTTTGAAGTATATGCCTCCGTTCAGTCGCCTCGCTTGCGAGATTTTGCTCTTGCTTTGATGGGGGGAAAATTGTTATCATCCCTGTGGGTTGTTTTTTCGATTGTTGTTTTTGAACACGAGGTCAAACCGTGAAATACTTTTTTTACACGTTTCTGTTCGTTGCTTCTCTGGGAACTGCGGGAGCGGTCATGAATCCCGCGCTCGTCCAACAGGGTGCCGCTCTCATTGGTTGGAAACTCCCGCGAGGGACCGCCGATACGGACGAAAAGACCTCCGACGAAGATCAACTTTCCCAATTTCTGGCGCAATATCCCTTTGCCAACAAACAGCACCGTTCCGAAACCGTTGTCCCCCCCGAAGTGGTCCCGCCCGTGGTGTTTCCGCCTGCGGTGTTTCCGCCCGCGGTGGTTCCACCCGCAGTGGTTCCACCCGCAGTGGTTCCGGCAGCGACAACCGCCGCTATTGCTGAACCAGTCCCACCGCCAAGTCCGCCAGATTATGCCATCCCCGCCGTCCTCGAATCGCCCGCTCCCCCCTACTCTTCCCCCTGGGACAGCACCGTCGCCGTACCAACCCCCTACCCACCCACCCCCTCACCGACGGCGGACTGGTCGGGACCCGCACAACCCTTCCAAGAACCGACACCGGCTCCACTCCAGTCCATTTATGCAACGGTTCCCCCTCCCCCCCCTCCCCCCCACGCGGCTCCGCATCAGGGCTGGCTTGATCCCATTGCTTCGGTACAGGTTGCTCCGTCACAGGAAATGTTCCTTCCTCCCGCGCCGCCCCCCCCACCCCCCCCGCCCCTTTTCGACTTTGAACGGCAGGAATACGCACAGTCTGTCAGTCAACCGCCGCAGCCGATGCCCCCGACGCATAGCGCACTCCAAACGCAAGCAGTGTTGATTGAAGACGTGCCAGTGTATGGAACCGAAATGGTCGCCCGAGTAGGGACGCAGGTGATTTTGATGGGGGACATTCTGCCGAAACTTCGCCGCGTTGCACTGAAGGAAATCTCGGAAAAAATCAAACAGATGCCGGAAGAGGAACGAGCAAAAGTCGCTCCCGCAGACATCGAACTGGGCGTCAACATGTACATCGAAAGCCTATATCCCGAATTTTTGCAGGAACAAATCCTCTGTGCTCTCGTTTACGGCGATTACGAAAGATCCAAAAGCAAAGCGGAAAAGGACATGTTCAATGAGAAAATCGGGGAAGAATTTGACCGGAATGAAGTTCCCGAAATGATGAAGGAATTCAATGTCGATACCGTTGCTGCCGTCAAAAGGTATCTGGAAACCAGGCTCGGCAGTTCGCTGGAACGTGAGCGGCGGCTCTGGATCAGGGAGCAAATTGTGCGGCAGTGGATTCAAATGTCGGTGCAACACGCAACCAAGGAATGTACCCACGACGAAATGCGGGAATTTTACGAAGAGAACATGGCGTTGTTCACCTCCCCTGCCAAAGCACAGTGGCAGGAAATGGTCGTGTTTTTCTCCAGCCATCCCACCGAGCAGGAAGCACTGCACAAAATCCGTTGGATGGGGAATCAGGTTGCGGGGGGGGCACCCTTCGAGGAAATTGCCAAAGCCAACTCGGATGGTTTTACGGCATCGAAAGGTGGTTTGTGGGATTGGACGATCAAGGGAAGTCTAGCCTCGGCAGAGTTGGAACAGGCGATTTTCTCGCAGCCGCTCAGACAGCTCAGCCCGACAATTATCAAGAGTAACACCGGCTTCCACATTATCCGGGTCGTGGATCGACGGGAAGACACCGTGGTTCCGCTCGTCGACGCACAGGGAACGATTCGAGAGAAAATCAGGAACCAACGCATTCAGCGGTATCAAGCCGAATACTTTACCGATCTTCGCCGCTCTTTCCCGATAGTTGTCGTGAAAGAACAGATCGATTTCAACATCAACAGCCCCCGAACGGCGAATGCGGCGAGGTGACGCTTTCGCTGGAAAGTTTTGATCCATTTTTGTGGAATACAGAAGTCAGAAGTCAGAATGGTGCTACCGCACCATTTGACGATGAAACTGCTGCGCCGCTTGCATCTCCTACCTCCTACCTCCTGACTACTCCACGTGCCGCTTGCAATTTTTCTGAATTGTGCGTAAAATAGAGAAAACTGAGCGAGTACGAGAATATTTATGTTCGACATTTCGGACCCACAGAAGCGAGAACGGTTACTGGTCATTGTTGCAGGTATTTTTCTGTGCGCGATCGTTGTGCTGGCGATGCCGATGATGTTTCGTGAAACGACAAAATTGCAAAATGCCAAGAAAGGCTTGGAAAAGCAGATCGAGGAGCTTGAACTTCATGCCAAAAACAAAGAGGAAATCCGAAGTCGCTTAACGACCTTTGAAAATCAGGCTCTCGCTTCTTCGGGAAATGTGGCTCGGTCCCGGTATGAAGATTGGCTGGGGGATTTGGCGATCAGTGCGGGGCTTAGAAATAATGCCCTTACGGCTCCGCAACGGACTGCCCTGAAAGGTGCCGGAATGAAGCATACTTTTACGGTGACGGGAACGGGCAGGCTAGACCAGATTGCGGAGTTCCTGCGCCGTTTCCATCGGACGGAGTATACGCATTTGATTCAAAGTGTTTCCCCACGTCCGTCGACGAGAACTCCGGGCGAATTCGATGTCACTATCAAAATCGAGACATTGGAACTGCCACAAGTCCGCTCGGTCAAAGTTCCCAGTATCACCGATGATGGCACTGCCATCACCGACGAGGAGACACAGATGTTGGCAACGATCCGGGACCGGGCGATTCTGACTGCCTATACCCCGCCAGTTCCCCCCCAACCCGTTATCGCCCAGAGTCCCCCGCCAGAGCCGATTAATTTCGACGACTCGCTTTTTTGCTTCGTCAATGGCATTGTGGAAGTCGATGGGCGACCGCAATGCTGGATTGATTACCGGACAGCGGGGAGAAAATACTATCTCTTTGAGGGGGAGTCGTTCAGGCTGGGTTCGGTCACTTGTACCATTAAAAAAATTGAGACAAAGGGAAATCGGGTGCAGATTGCGGCTGCCGGGAGCGTCTATGCCGTAAGTCTCGGAAAATCTTTCGGGCGAGCCGACGATGCGTGTTATTTTCTTACCGGGATCGTTGATGCAGAAGGACAACGATGGACACAAGACAGTACCGGCGAGCCTCGGTGCGTGATCGTTTATGGTTCCGAAACGGAAGACGAAGATGGGAATTCAAAGATTATCGAAAAAGAAAAATCCATACTTGCCAAAGGGGATTCTTTCCCGATGGCAGAAGTTCTCTGTACGATCGCAGATATTGCCCCGACACGCAATTGGATACAAATCGAAGCCGCCGGAACTGTTTATGACATCCGGGTCGGTGGTCACTTTGCGGAATTCGGGGCGGAGTAGTGGTTTGTTCGTCGCCCCCTAATACTACAACGCAGTAAAAAAGTCGAAAAACCACCTTAACCATTTATGCGCTAAGGGACTATGTGCCGCAGAAACCAGTGTGATTTTTGGGATTTTTTCAACCTCATTTTCACCTCATTTCCACAAACAAAACAACCTCAGTAGCATCAGGCATCCCTGATGTCTGACCTCATTGACCTCATTTCGCTTTTTGCGGCATGTCGTGCCAAAACGCGAATGAGGTCAATGAGGTTGGCGAGGGGGAGTGCCACCGGGCTACTGAGGTTGTTTCGTCAGAAAAATAAGGTAAAGATGAGGTTTATCTCCCACGCGATTGCGCTGTAGTACTAAAGATGGTAACGTTACAGTCTTTTCAAAACCAACATGTTCAAATAGCCACGGATAACACGGATGTTCACAGATAACATTTCCGTGTTTATCCGTGTCATCCGTGGCAAAAGGGTCCAGTATCATGCTCGACATTTCCAGTGATCCTCCACCGAAAAATCCAGAGTCGAAAATTCCAGAGGAGCCTATTCCGCCAGCAAAGAAGGAACCGCGAAAGTTCATCGGCGTCAAGTTCAACTGCTGCGGCATTTACGTGCGAATTTACATCAACAAAGAGGGCACAGGCTATGAAGGACGTTGCCCAAAATGTTTCCGCCCGGTGAAATTCAAAATCGGCGGCGATGGGGTGAGCCATCGTTTTTTTGAGGCTTATTGACCTTGCCTCCGTTGCGGTTTCAGAGTCGCTGCACGAAATTCGTAAGTGACTCCCTCGTGGAAACTGCTGAGGTCGAACCGTGCTTTTGTGCTGGTCTCTTGGGGAACAAACGTGAACGAAAACGTTTGCCATTCTTTTGTCAGTGTCATTTTGTCTCTGAACCCGAGACAGCCGTAGTTGCCCTCGTCCCTCGTGATACCGACAACCAGCGTGGCAGGTTTGTTCGCCTTCGCCTGGATCGAAAAGGTGTAAACTTTTCCTGCCTCGAAAGTGTGTGTTCGTGAAATGAGAAGCGGATGCCACGATTCCTTCCCGTTCTTTTCGACTTCAAAGCGGAACACTCCATTGATTTCCCTCTTCCGGCACACGGTCTCCTCATCCACTTCAGCAAACCATTTTTGGCTCTCCAAATTTCCGTAGAGCATTTCGCGTGGGTCGTTTTGAATTTTCTCCGCACCCTGCGGTGCGTCCTCATCCTTGTTGCTCTGCTTCAAGAAATTGCTCCTTTGCCATGCGGCGGTGGGCTGCGCGAACGTCGTCCTTTGCAGGATGGCGGAAGAGGCAACGAACATTTCCCTCCCGGCGGCATGGGAAACTACCAAAAAGGAGAGGCAAACCAAAAGAAACGCAATACATTTCATCGTAGACCGAAGCCGGTTGAAAATTCCTGAGACCGAATGTTTTAGCCCGACAACGAGAGACCCGATGCGGGCGTGGCGGCTGCGCGAGGGCGTAACCGACAAACGACCCGCTCCGGGTCTACCGAAGCCGGTTTCTCAACCAATTGTGTCCTTTGTGTCTTTGTGAGAGCCAAAAAATGACAAAGCATCAGGCGAGAACCGCCACCGGCTGCCGTTTTTGGAGTGATTCCATTTCCTTCAACGCAATCAGCAAGGCATCGCGGGCAAGGGTACCGCCGAGGATGGGAGACACTTTTCCTTGACTCACCGAGTCGGTCAACTCCTTGAGTTCGCTTGCAAAAAAGCCGACATCATCCAGCGTTGGCAATTCGGCGGGGAGCGATTTGCCATCTTCCGTCAGAATCGTCGTGCCGGAACCGTCCAGTACGAGCGTTGCCTTTTCAAAATGGACTTCGCTCCGTGCCATGAAGGGGCGACCTTGTTGGAAGATACAGCCGCTCGTTGCCGTCACGACTACATTCGGGTCGTTGAACACAAACTGCGTACTGAAATATTCCGGCACCTCTCCTCGCAATCGACCAATGCTCTGTACCTGTTTTGGCATTCCGAAGAGCAAGCGGATAAAGTGCGCGTCGTGAATGTGCAGATCGAGGAGCGGACCGCCGGTTGTGGACATGTTGTAGAAATCTTTGAGCCAGACCGGATCGGAAATCACGCGGTCAAAATGTCCGCCGATCAACTTGCCATACTTGTTCGTTCGGACCGCTTCATAGACAAAGGCGTAGGCGGGGAAGAAGGGGAGAACATGCCCGACCATGAACAATTTTTTATTGGCTTCGGCGGCAGCGGTCATGGCATCGGCATCAGCAAGTGTGAGGGCAATCGGTTTTTCGGTGAAAACGTGTTTCCCGGCTTTCAGCGCAGCCATCGTCATTTTGGCATGCAGATTCGGCGGCAGGCAGATGTCCACCAAATCGACATTCGGATCGGCAAAGAGTTCGTCGGCTTCGGCGTAAGTTTTCACGCCGGTTAAGTCCATCTGCGTTCCTTGCGGACCGAAATTGCCCTTGATGGCGGTCCAATCACCTTGTCGCCTTTCCGGCAACGATTCGCAAATTGCCGTGACTTGCACTCCGCTCAATCGTTGATAAGCGAGATAGTGCATCATTCCCATAAAACCAAGACCGTGAATACCAATGCGTAGCATGTGAAATCAAAAGGGTTAAATGTTTTCTACAGGAGCATGAGTCTAACATCCCTTCGCCGCTACGTCAATCGGAAGCGACGGGGTGCATCGAGATATCGAGGCTGTCACTGGACAATTTCCTACCCTCGGGGGGGAAAGTAGTCCGCCAGAGCCGTCATTGATTGGCACGAAGTTCAATTCGATTCGCATGCCAAACACAGCAGCAATTTTTCGGAGCACTGGCAATGGATGTCCCTCGTAATCGGCACCCTCATAGTCAGCACTTTCGAGACGATCAATCTCAGCAGCTTTCGTTCCCACTTTTCTTGCCAATACTACTTGAGTCATTCCCGCCTGCGTACGCAAATCGTAAATCTGGTTGCCGATGAGAATGCGTTCGAGTTCCTCGACCATGTACGCCTCCGATTCCGGGCTGCCAAACCGTTTCTGCAAGATGGCGATGGCATCGGGTACCGTGCCGTTCATCACCACGACCTGACACGGAAACAACTCCGGCACGTCACTGGGTTTTTTGTTGCAACCACAGATCAGCAGGAGGACAAATAGGAAAAGGTATTTTTTCATGGAACTGGTTCAATACGTAAAATGGGTAGACCCGCTTCGCGTCTATCACGAAGTGCGTCTCTGGAATGTCCAGCGACCAAGTTCTTTTTGTCCATTCAGTTCATCGACAACAACTTCCATCGTATTCCCTGAAGCCTTGCCGTGAATGACGGTGATTTGTCCATTAGGTTCGTGCCCGCCGCCGACAATCTGCGACCACGTTCTCTCCGCCGTTGGCGAATCATAGCGAAAACGATGACGATGTGCCGTAATCAGAAGTTGAACGCCGTATTGCGTGAGGAGCGGTCCCCACAAGTTGCCTGCCTGACGTTGGAACTGTGCCCAGTTTTCCAGCACGTCGCCGCCATTGGCGTTCGGGTTGGCATCGAATATCGGAATATGGCAAAACGCAACCACGAAAGGAGCCGTGGCGACGGGCTTGCTCTTCAGTGCCCGTTCCAACCATTTCTGCTGGGCAATCCGGTACGGCTCAAAACGAGCAAGCCCAGCCCAAGCAGGATGCCAGTCTGGCTTGTCTTCGCCGGTATCCAAACCAATCAAGGCGAGTGGACCACGCCGAACAACGAAATTCCGCACCATTTTTCGATCTTCCGGGGCATCGTGTTCCCAAGTCGGCAGAGCGAGCGACAGATTGCGAGCCCATCGTCCCCGATAGTCGTGATTGCCGGGGACAAAGAGCACGGGACGTTCTGTGGCAAATGCCGAGCCACCCGGACGGAGAACCCCTTCGACCGCTTGGTCGGCGTTGTCGAAACTGCCAATCAGGTCGCCGTTCCATATCGTGTAATCAGCACCCACTTCGGGCAGTTTGTCCGTGAGTCGCTTTAAGGTCGGCTGGTTGTTATGCGTGTCATTCATCACGGCAAAGGAGGCGGTATCCTTGTCGGGACCGGGAGTCTCGAATGAAAAAATATCACTGGCGACTGGTTCCCCACGTTCAAGGCTGTGCCCTGTACGAAAATTGAACGGGGCAGTGATCGTCCGATAGTAGTACCGTGTGTTCGGCTTCAATTCTTTCAGCCGCACTTGAAGAAAACGATCGTGATAGGCATTCAAACCCAGCACGTCACCCGTTGCCGTCTGATTGAGGTTCTGCTTATCTGTCCCAAACTCGACCAGTCCCGCCGCCGGTTGCCCGATTGCCCAGACCACCGCGATGCTGGATTCCGTCGGGCATTGCAAAACCGGTGGCGAATCCACCAGAGGGCGGTCCGCCGATGGCGTTGCCTGCGCGGAAGCAGACTGCGCGGACAGCGAAAGCCCGGAAACCAGTCCGGCACCAGAAGTACCCAAAAAACCTAAAAAACGACGACGACTTGTCATGTTGTTTTGCATGTCCCACCTTTCTTAAAACGTACTCTTTCCTAAACATGTGCATTGTACATCGTTTGTCGAAACCGTACAACTACAGCGATAAATCCCCCTGAAACGTGAGGTGTACTCTTGCATTTCCATTTTTGATGTTATAGAATGTGCCAACTTTACACATTTCTCTCACATTCCCTTTCATGATGCTTTCACGTATCCTTTGCCTTGTTGCTTTAATGTTTTGCTCTGCCGTCATCGCCGCCGAGCCGTCTTGGACGCTCTTTCACGGTCTCGCGCGAGACAATGTTTCCCCGGAAACGGGCTTGCTGAAATCCTGGACAGAAGGGGGACCGCCACTGCTCTGGAAAGTCAGCACCATTGGAAATACTGAGTTTCCCGGCTATTCCAGCGTCACCATTTCCGACGGGCGCGTTTTCACGGCGGGCAATGTCAGAACCGGCGATTCCGATCAGGATGCCAATTCGTATGTCTTTGCTCTTGACGAAAAGACGGGCAAAGAGATCTGGCGGTACAACAACGGCACCGCTTGGGTGGACAAGGGGAAATTTCCCGGCGAAAGAGGGACACCGACCATTGACGGCAACCGCGTGTATGCTTATTCTGCTGTCGGAAGACTTGCCTGCTTGGAAGCCGCCACCGGAGAGGAAATTTGGGGGAGAAACCTGCGGGAAGAATATGACGCAACCCCCCCCGTTTGGACATACGCTGAATCCCCCGTCATTGATGGAAACAGAGTGACCTGCTGGATCGGTGGCAAAAAGGCTGCCGTTGTTGCCCTCGATAAAATGACGGGCAATCCTCTCTGGACAACCCCCAGTACCGGTCAAATCGGCGGCTACGCGACAATGACGCTGTTCGACTATGCGGGACAACGGATTTACGTCAACACCAATCAAGGGGGGGTGCTGGGTGTCAACGGAGAGACCGGCAAGCAACTTTTCTTTATTCCGCACAAAACGGAATGGGATGTGCTGGCGACAACGCCTTACTTTTTTGAGGGTCAATTGTTCTTCACATCGGGTTATGGCTCAGGCGCAAAACTGTTCAAATTGAATGTCAGCGACAGCACGATCACGCCGGAGGAAGTTTGGGCAGAACCCAAATTCGACAACATGCATGGCGGTCTGGTGATTAAAGACGGTTACGCCTATACCGCCACGCACTACTACAAACGGCAGCGGAACTGGATGTGCCTCAAACTGGAAGATGGCTCGATTGCGTGGGAAAATCCCGGTGTAGGGATGGGTTCGCTGACGTGTGCCGACGGAATGTTGTACTGTATGTCAGAGAAGGAAGGGGTTGTCGCGCTGGTCAAGGCAACACCGACGGGCTACGAAGAAACCGGTCGGTTCACACTTCCGCAACAAGACGAAGGGGGGGGCGCGGGAATGTACTGGGCACATCCCGTTGTCTGCAATAAGAAATTATACCTGAGGCATGGCAACTTCCTCTATTGCTATGATGTAGCGGCGAAATGAGGTAGGGCTTTCGCTGGAAAAAGGAGTTAGGAGTTGGGAGTTAGAAGTTAGAAGTCGCATGCGGTGCGGCAAGTCCTTTATCAAGCGGTGCGATAGCACTATTCCAACTCCTACTACTACAGCGCAATCAATCGTTACGGGAAAACCTAATTTTCACCTCATTTTTCTGACGAAACAACCTAAGAGGGTGCGCCGTAATTTAGGTAATTTGAGAAAACATTGTTGGGCGTTTTTTGTTAAAATAGAGAAGAATTCCCCCAATCTCCCGATTAGTCTGCGATAAACCCCCTAAATTGCGGCGCACCCTCTAAGGAAATTTTTCGACATGTCCGCTGCGCTGTCGTACTACCTCCTATCTCCTACCTCCTTCTGTCCGGTAGGAGAGATACAGCAAAACTGGGGATAAAACAAAGCTTCCCCGCGAGAGCCTTGGCACACACTTGTCAACCGCTGGGGATGCGGCTAAAATGGAACGATGTTCATTTCTCCACTTTTAATAGAAAGGTAACAACCATGACACCTCGTTCTTCTCGTCGTCAATTTTCGCGTCGCCAATTTCTGGGGACATCCACCACGCTCACCGCCGGAGCCGCATTGGTGGGCGGTCTCTCCATCACCCAATCTGCTCATGCCGCTGGCAGCGATGTGATGAAGGTCGCTCTTGTTGGTAGCGGCGGACGCGGTTCGGGTGCCATCCGGGATCGTGTTCAGGTCGGCGACAATGTCAAAGTTGTTGCCGTCGCGGATGCCTTTGAACGGTCGGCACAAAACGCCGCCAATGGTCTCCGAAACGAGGCTAAGGGTGAAGACAGCAAACTTTTCGGTAAAGTTGATCTTCCCGAGGATCGTGTCTTTTGGGGGCTCGACTCCTACAAAAAGGCGATTGATTGCCTGAACCCCGGCGATTGCGTCCTTCTCACCTCTCCCCCCGGTTTTCGTCCCTATCATTACCGTGCCGCTGTCGAAAAGGGGTTGCATGTGTTCATGGAGAAGCCCCTCTGCGTCGATGCCCCCGGCTTCCGGCATCTCATGGAAACGAACCGGATGGCAGATGAAAAAAATCTCAAAATCTGTGTCGGGTACTGTTATCGTTACGACGCGACGTACTGTAACTGGATCGACCAAATTCATGCCGGTAAGATCGGCGATATTCAGTACACGCGGGGCTATTACAACGTTGGACCCATCTGGTGCCGACCTCGCAATCCCGGCGAAGGGGAACTGGAATTTCAAGTGCGGAACTGGTACCATTTCGTGTGGCTCTGCGGTGAAAACATCGTGGAACAGCACTGCCACCGTATCGACGTCCACAACTGGATTCTCAGCAAAGGAGACCGAATGGCACATCCGACTGAGGCAAATGGAATGGGGGGTCGTTTGGTCAAATCGGGACGTGAAGACCTGTTGCATCAGGCACCCGATTTCGCCGCGAACCGGAAAGAGTGGGACGAATGGTATCAGCAATATAAAACCGAGTTCTATCGGCATGGTCAGGCTTGGGACAGTTTCGCTGTCGAATACACTTATGCCGATGGTGCCAGACACTATACCCAGTGTCGGCACATCAAGAACGTATGGAGCCACAATGCGGATTACGTTCACGGAACGACGGGTACGGGAAGGTGTGTTCCGGCGGGATCGACGACGACGTTGTATGGAACGGACGGCGAGGAGATTTGGCGGAATCCAGAAAAATTCCCGAAGGGAATGTACCAGTGGGAGCATGACGAGCATGTCAAGGCGATTCGTGAGGACAAGCCGATGAACGATGGCTATTCGGGGGCGATGTCGAGTATGATGGCGGTTCTTGGTCGTGAGGCGGCGTACAGCGGCAGGGTCATTCAGTGGAACGAACTTGTTGAAAAGGGACGTGCCTATTTCCCGAACGGGGAGATCGCGAGTTTCGATCAACAGGCACCGGTGCAGCCGGATGCCAATGGTTTTTACGAGAGTTCGGTCCCGGTTCCTGGTGTGTATAATCCGTTCGCAAGTTAGGGGGGATGGGGGGATTGAGATTCTCCGAAAATGGGCGATAATGCACACTTCTTCTTTCGAGGAGACGGGGCGTGGCGCAGCCTGGTTTAGCGTGTCTGACTGGGGGTCAGAAGGTCGGAGGTTCAAATCCTCTCGCCCCGAATGGTAAAGCCTTTCGTAGCAATGCGTTACGAGAGGCTTTCTTGTTGCCTTCATCACAGAGAAATCTCGGCGTGACACCGGTGCTACGATGGAAAGCAATAACGGTCAATAAGATTTTGGGGATTGGAATTGAGCGTAAATGCAACAAAATGTCAAAGGGCATGTTCACTCCCGCCGCGTTCCATCTCCGCGATTTGTTTTGGACAGAACGGGAAACGTTCATACCGACCATATTTTTCAAGAGGAAAAAGGCGTTGTTAAACGTCAATAAGGATGGGAAGTGCATTCGTGAACAGCACTACGACCAACCTTGATTTCCTTTGCCCTCGCAAAAAAAGACGTAAAAAAAGCGAGAATGTCCGGTAAAGGACATCCTCGTTCCGTTTTTCGCAGGCAGCATTAAAAGCCGCCTAGTTTGGGATTACGGGGAGCAGATCAAACTACTCCTCGTAAACATTGCGTCATAGGATTCGCACAGAGTAATTCGGGGCCTGGTTACTTCTTGTCGCACTAATGCGATAAGAAGTACCAGGCACGTCGGCTTCGGCAGTAGAATTATTACCATTGAACGTAACAGTTACCGTGTAATAGTCCTGCGAACCGTCAGAATACGTCTCCGTCACTGTAACAGTACCACTATTGCCTGACCCAGAAATAGTAGCACCCACTCTCATCAACACTATTCGTGTGCCAGGAATGTAGGTATAAACTACCTCATTACACTCGAAGCAGATGTCGGTCCAATAACCGTCTGCTTCACGCGTCGGAGCGGTGTAGAAACCAGCATCGAAGTCAAAATCGTGACCGAGTGCATCCACTTCATCATCAAAGAACTCGGCACCACAAATCGTGCAGGTGTAGGTCGTGAAACCGTTTTCCGTGCAGGTCGGTGCAGTGACTTCGCTTGTAAAGGAATTACACACCGGGTGGCACTTGTCACATACGCCACAGTCGCAGAGCCACTCGGAGATGTAAATGTCACCAACTTCATTCCACAGTCCATCCAGTGCGTCATACGCATCGAAGAATTCCATGGTGGCAGTGGCATTCACAAAAGCACCATCTTCATCGCGTGTCAACACCCACTTCGCGTACTCATAAGCGCCATCGAACGCGGCATAGAGAACCGGGTAATTCGTTTCCACGTAATCGAAAAACTCATCGAATTCTGGGTTTTCCAATGTAGCAGCGACTCCGAAATCTTCATCGAAGACAAGGTATGCAAGGTCTTCTGATGCCCAATCAAAGAGATTCGCTCTGGCTTCATCAACGGCAGTAACGAAATCACCATACGCACCTGTCAGCCCCTCAAGCGCACTGTTGATAGCCGCAAGAGTGGTTGTATCGGCATTTCTGGCATCGTCAAGTGCATCAATGAGAGCATTTTCGACTTCAAGGTCTCCGTTGGCATCCACTGCGTACGACAGTTCGACGCTCAGTTCGTAGTACAACGCCTCGTAATCCGTGATCCATTCGTACCAGTAGTAGTAGCCCAAGCCAGCGAAACCATTACCTAATTCGTAATAGTCTTCGACTTCGGCGATCAACGTTTCAAGGAGATAGACCTGAACAGCAAATTGAAGGTTGTCAAACGCCACTTGAAGTTCTTCGAGTGCGTCTTTGACTTCACCAGCGGTCGTTGCTGCTTTAGCATTCTCCAGAGCGTCAATCACGGCTTGGTACTCGGGCGTTCCTTTGAATTGCTCGAGAAGCTTCGCGTAGGTGTCGCTGCCGAATTCAGCGGGATAATCCTTCGTGACCTTTTTGATCAACGCATCGAGATCCGCCTTCGCTTCAGGTGATGCGTCCTGGTCTTTGAGTGCCGGTATTTCTACCACGTTTTCCTCAGTACCACACCATTCGCACACTTCCTTGGTGTACCCGGGCATATCCCACGTCGGTTCCAAGCTGTCTGGTTTAAACGAGTGGTTGTCCGCGTCAACGTCGCCTTCTTCGCTGCTAAGCAACTCGTCACAATCGGAGCAGTAAGTGCCCATCACGCCCTTGACCACACAAGTCGCTGTCGTGATAACCTTTTCGTAAGTTTC
>Ga0123353_10008965_pt1 | contig 13740 bp, 8 predicted proteins | sample TergutLab28metaG_3_FD_92763 | JGI IMG/M metagenome (GOLD analysis project Ga0123353, IMG submission 92763) | Labiotermes labralis P3 segment gut microbial communities from Petit-Saut dam, French Guiana - Lab288 P3 | ecosystem: Host-associated > Arthropoda: Insects > Digestive system > Gut ... | reverse complement strand
TGCGGGAGTAACCATGCCTGAACGTGTTCAGACAAGCCAGTCCGTGGAAGCGGCTCCGCCGGCGGCACCGGCGTCTATTGCGGAGTTGATCGACCGGCTAAGCCGTTTCGACGGTCCGCCCGAGGCCTTTCTGGTCAATCTGTTGGCCGTGCAGTGCTATATCGCCACCGCCAACGGCGGGGCCATGCTGCGACTCAACCAACAGGGCCAGGTGGAAGTGCTCGCGGTCTATCCGCCGCTGGCCGAGGGGCAGACGCCCCCGGTCTGGTTGGCCCAGGCCGCCGAGTCCGCCCCGCAGGTCCAGCAGGAAGGGTCGACCGTCATTCGCGGGATGCAGAGTGACGACGACCTGTACGGAGCCCCGGCCAGGCAGCACCTGGTGATGGTCCCCATCCGCGGAGACGGACAGGTCCGAGGGGCCGCCTCGTTCCTCCTGGACACCAACGACCCGCAGACCCTCACCGTCTGCCGCGAACGCATCGAACTCACCGTCAGCCTGCTGAGCCTCTACGAAATGCGCCTGACGCTCCAGCGCCGCCAGGGCGACCTCGCCCGGCTGCGGCTGGCCATGGAAGTCCTCTCTTCCGTCAACGAACACGAACGGTTCCAGGGCGCGGGAATGGCCTTCGTCAACGAAATCGCCAGCCGCTTCACCTGCGACCGCGTGGGGATTGGCTTCCTCAAGAACCGGTACGTCAAACTCCGGTCGCTGAGCAACACCGAAAAATTTTCCCGCAAAATGAAGGTTGTCCAGGACGTCGAAACCGCGATGGAAGAATGTTTCGACCAGGACGTCGAGGTGGTGCATCCGTCGACGCCGGAAGCGACCTTCGTCAGCCGGGCGGCGAAGGAACTCGCCACGCGCCACGGTCCGTCAGCCGTCCTGAGCCTCCCCATCCGACGCGGAAACGAACCCAAGGGCGTGCTCATCCTCGAGCGCCCCGTCGACAAACCCTTCTCCCTCGACGAAGCCGAAGCCCTGCGCCTGACGTGCGATCTGGCCAGCGCCCGCCTGGTGACACTCTCCCAGACGGACCGCTGGTTCGGCGCCCGCGCCGCGACGACCACGCGAAAGGCCCTGTCCGTCGTCGTCGGACCCAAGCACACCTGGGTCAAACTGCTGGTGCTTGGACTGATCGGGTTTGTGCTGGCCACCTCGTTGATTCACGGTGAGCACCGCGCCGAAGCCCCCTTCACCATCGAGGCCGTCACGCAGCGGTATCTCTCGGCCCCCTTCGACGGAAAAGTGGACGACACGTACGTCGAACCCGGTGAGTGGGTGGCCCAGGGAACCATCCTGGCCCGCATGGACACCAAGCGGAAAGAACAGGACCTCCACGAAACCAATGCGCAACTGACCGAACTCGAGAGCAAGCGACGCGTCGCCGTGCAGCAGGCCGCCACGCTGACCCGACCCGAGGAACGCGAGGACAAGCGGGCCGAGGCGGAACGGCTCGTCTTCTCCATCGAGGCCGCCCGCACCAAGATCCAGTGGCTGGAGGACGAAATCGCCGCCGCCGAAATCACGGCCCCCTTCAACGGGTACATCCTCGACGGGGAACTCAAGCAGTTCCACCAGCCACACAAAAACAAGGGCGACGTGTTGTTCGTCATGGCCGAGTGTGAAGAAAACCAGCCCATGGCCTTGCGGGCGACGCTGCTGGTCCCCGAGGAGGACATCGCCGAAGTCCTCACCAGCACGCGCGGGCAATTGGCCACCACGGGGTATCCCGACAAACGCATGAACTTCGAAATCGACCGGCGCATGCCGGTGGCCGAAGTGGTCGAACAGAAAAACGTCTTCAAAATTTACGTGCAGTTGGACGAGGACGACATGGCCACGCACAACGCGACGGCGTGGCTCCAACCGGGCATCAAAGGACAGGCCCGCGTCCACCTGGGCGAAAAACCGTACCTCACGATGTGGACCCAGAAGGCCGTGAATTGGGTACGAATGAAGTTGTGGATCTAACCCTAGTGACTAGCGACAAGCGACAAGAGTAGGCAACAGCGGATGGAGTTCATTGCTCTCGTGCAAAGCGATTGTCGTGAAAGACGGGATGTTCCTTCTCTTGTCGCTTGTCGCCAGTCGTTTGTCGCTTTGTAGTTGAGAGACTCCCTTGCCAATCGATCGTCCGACATTCAGTGAAACGTGGTACCGCGTCGCCGAGTTGAAACCGCACCTGCTCTCCAGCGTGCAGGTGCATCGGCAGCAGTTTCGCGGGCACATGTGGCATGTCCTTCAGGACCCGGCCAACAACCAGTTTTTCCGACTGAACGAAGCCGCGTACCGGTTCGTCGCGCTGCTGGACGGTCGGCGGACGGTTTCCGACGCGTGGAAAATCTCCAACGACCAGTTCGGGGACATGTCGCCCACGCAGGGCGAGGTCATCCAACTGCTCGGGCAGTTGTACAGTTCCAACCTGCTCCAGGCGGACCTTCCGCCCGACAGCGAGGGCCTGTTCAAACGCTATAAAAAGCGGGTCGGGCGCGAGGTCAAGGGGTACGTCAGCAACCTGCTGTTCATCCGCATTCCGCTGCTGGACCCGGACCGGTTCCTCGACCGCTGGGTCGGCGTGGTCGGATGGATCTACTCGTGGTTCGGGCTGCTGGTGTGGCTGGGGATATTGAGCGTCGGCGGATGGTTCGTCATCAGCAACTGGGACGCCGCCGTCGCGCAGGCCAGCGACATTTTCAAGCAGATGCTCGAGCAGCAGCGGCTGGCCGGCAACGCCGCGCTGATGTTCGCCTGTTTCTGGGGTATCAAGATTTTTCACGAATTCTCGCACGGGTTCGCGTGCAAGAAGTTCGGCGTCAACAGCGGAAGCGGCGGCGAGGTGCACGTCATGGGCATCATGTTCATGGTGTTCACACCGATCCCGTACGTGGACGCCTCGAGCAGTTGGGCGTTCCGCCACAAGTGGCACCGCATGATGGTCGGTCTGGCGGGCATGTACGTGGAATTGGCCATCGCCGCGGTGGCGGCCGTCGTCTGGGCCAGCACGCCCGACAAAACACTCATCCACTCGGTCGCGTACAACGTCATGCTGATCGGGTCGGTGACGACGATCCTCTTCAACGGAAACCCCCTGCTGCGGTACGACGGGTACTACATCCTCAGCGACCTGCTGGAGATTCCCAACCTCGCCCAGCGCAGCAAGGACTACCTGTACTACCTGGTCAAACGGTACGTCTGGCGCGTCCGCAAACCGCGGAACCCCGCCCACACGGTCGGCGAGCGGTTCTGGTTCGTCCTGTACGGGATCTCCTCGACGATCTACCGGACGTTCATCGTGGCGGCCATTCTGTACTTCGTCTACCGGGCGATTCCTGTTCTGGGCGCGGTGCTCGCCACGGCCGCCATCGCCGCCTGGCTGTTCGCGCCGCTCTACAAGTTCTTCGCCTACCTCTTCACCAACCAGGAACTCTCCCGGACGCGGGGACTGGCCGTGGCGACGACGGCGGCCTTTATCGCCCTGCTCGTCGTGGGACTGGGGTACGTCCCCTGCCACGACCGCATCTACGCGCCCGGAGTCGTCGAACCGCAGGAACGGAGGGTCGTCAACGCGCTGTCGGAGGGGCTGGTGACGTTCGTGGCGCCCACGGACACGTTCGTGCGGGCCGGCCAACCGCTGGTGGTGGCCGACAACCGCGACTTCGTGACCGCGCTGAACCTGGCCCAGACCGAACTCAAAGGATTCAAACTCGACCGCCAGCAAGCCGTCAAACACATGCGCGACGTCACGCAGCACGACGAGACCATTCGCGCCCAGAACAAACGCATCAGCGACGCCCGGAAAGAGGTCGACGACCTGACGCTGACCTCGCCCATCGCGGGAACCTGGGTGACGCAAAACCCGCACCTGATGGGGTATTACGCCAAGCGGACCGAACCGTTCGGCGAGGTGATTTCCTCCAAGCTGGTCATCCGCGTGGCCGTGTCCCAGGAAGACGCGCCGCGCATCGTCCGCGAGTGCTTGGACGACCCCGAACGGTCCCGCGTGGAAATCCGCGTTGAGGGCAGGCCCGATCTGATGATGACCGGGCACATCGCCAAGGTGGAACGCGCCGCCACCAAGCGCCTGCCACAGGCGCTGGGAGTCGGCGCGGGAGGACCGGTCACGATCGACCCCAGCGACCGCCACGGAACGACGTCCGAGCAGGAGATGCTCAAGTTCGTCATCGAGGTCGATCCACCCGCCGAAGGTCAGCCGCCCATCGCGTCGGGCCAGCGCGTCGTCGTCCAGTTCAACACCCCGTGGAAACCGCTGGCGTCGCAATGGTGGCTGAAAATCATCCGCCTGCTTCCGACGACGTTGCAACCGTCATAACAACTTTTACCACAGAGACACAGAGGACTCGGAGAATGGACGTTGGTGCTCGCGAAACAATGCTCGAACACGGAAGTCCCCTCTCTGTGTCCTCTGTGTCTCTGTGGTAAAAATACACGCTATACATGACCCACATTCCCTCGACAACCTGGCGGACCCTGGCCTATCGGCAGAAGAATTCCGAACTGCCCAAGGGGCTCGACGCGGCGTGGGACACGGCCTCGGGGCTGGTCAGTCGCGCCAAACCGCGGACCCGGATGTTCCTGGCCGCCGCGGCACGGGTCGTCGCGCGCGAGGGCGACTACAAGGACCTCACCGACGCCAGGCTCTCCGACGCCGCCGGCGAGATGCGCGATCTGTTCCGCGTCGGACGCGAAACCCCCGAACATCTCGAACGGGCCTTCGCCATCGTGCGGGAGATCGCCTGGCGACAGCGCGGCGAAAGGCCGTACCTGGTCCAGGTCGCCGGAGCGATGGCCATCTGGTCCGGGTGCGTCGCGGAAATGGCCACCGGAGAGGGCAAAACCCTCACCGCCACCCTTCCGGCCACCATCGGCGGATGGCGGGGGCGCGGCTGCCACGTCGTCACGCACAACGACTACCTCGCCAAGCGCGACGCCCAGACGATGGAACCGATCTACCGATTCTGCGGGCTCAGCGTGGGCTACATCGAGGAGCAGATGCCCCCGGCCCGGCGGCGAGAGAGCTATCAAAAAGATATCACCTACTGCACCAACAAATCGGTGACGGCCGACTTCCTCCGCGACCGCCTCGCGCTGGGCCGTCTGCGAAGCCTCTCCTCGGCCCTGCTGACGAAAATCACCGACGGAAGCGGAAGCGGAACCGACCGACTCGTCCAGCGCGGGCTCTACTACGCTATCGTCGACGAAGCCGACAGCCTGCTCATCGACGAGGCCGTCACACCGCTGATTATCTCCGGCGAGGCCCCGAACCAGGAGCAGGTCAGCGCGTTCGCGCAGGCGGCCTCGCTGGCACTGGAGCTTGAGAGCGGAACCGACTACCGCACCAACGTCCGCTACCGCGAGGTGGACATCACCTCCAGCGGAAAGGCCAAACTCGCCCAACTCGCCGAGCAGCAGGATCTCGACGGTGTGTGGCGGGGCAAGCGCCGCCGCGAAGAACTCGTCACGCAGGCCCTGACCGCGCGGGAGTTCTACCTCAACGGAAAACAATACGTCATCCAGGACGACAAAGTGGTCATCGTCGACGAGTTCACAGGCCGCCTCATGCCCGACCGCGAATGGCGCGACGGGCTCCACCAGGCCGTCAGCGCCAAGGAACAGGTGACGATCCAGCCGCCCAAGGACACCTACGCGAGGTTGAGTTTTCAGCGGTTTTTCCGGCTGTACAAAAAACTCTCCGGAATGACCGGAACGGCCTGCGAGGGCACGCGGGAGTTCTGGCAGATTTACCACACGCCGGTGGTGGCGATCCCGACCAACCGACCGTGCATCCGGCGGAACCTTCCCGACCGCGTGTACGCCACCGACGCCGCCAAGTGGCGGGCCATCGTCGACGAAATCCAGCGACTCCACACCACCGGGCGGCCGATCCTCGTCGGAACCCGTAGCGTGCGCTCGAGCGAGCACCTCAGCCGCCTGCTGGCCGAAAAGGGCCTCGAACACGAGGTGCTCAACGCCGTACGGCACGCGGAGGAGGCGCAAATCGTCGCCGGGGCGGGACAACGCGGACGCATCACCGTCGCGACGAACATGGCCGGCCGCGGAACGGACATCAAACTCGGACGCGAGGTTCCCGATCTCGGCGGGCTGCACGTGCTCGCCACCGAGCGTCACGAGGCCGGGCGAATCGACCGCCAGCTCTTCGGCCGAGCGGGACGCCAGGGCGACCCCGGAACGGCCCAGACGTTCGTCAGTCTCGGCGACGAACTCGTCACCCGCTACCTGCCCCACCTGGGTAAAATCATCGCCAAACGGTTCGGACAGACCGACCGCGAAATCTCCTCCCTGTTCACGCGAAAACTCTTCAACCACGCCCAGCGCAAGGCCGAACGCATGGCCCTTCGCCAACGCAAAGGCGTCCTCAAAACCGACGACTGGCTCGACGAATACCTCGGCTTCGCCGGTAGCGAAAGCTGACGACACGACAAAACGTGTTCACTGGCTTCGCCTTTTGCGTTGTAGGGCGTTGTTAAAGCGAACCGTTTGTTTTCACAACGCCCTACAGCGCAAGCCAGAAGTGTGACAAAAATTTCCAGCAGAGGTCATTCGTATGGTTTTCATGTCGAAAAACAACCGATTGTCCTCCCCGTCCTCACGCGACGTGGGCCGGCACACAGTCCCGAAGCGGCGTCTAGTATAGCCCATGGTGAGCGGTACTCCGCGAACCATGGGTTTGCGGGCATTGTTGAAACTTTCATCGCTGCTGACGCCACTGCTCTGAAAAAACGGATTCGGCGGGATCAGGCGGCTTCTTCTGGGCGGGTCAGGATGACGGTGTAGCCAAGATTTTCCAGGCGACGGACGTGGGAGCGGGTGATGCGTTTGGCGTCCAGTTTGTCCAGATAATCCACGCCAAGATCCGCGTACGGGCGACCCGTTTTCAGGACATGGTAGATCGTCGTCAGCAGCGAATGGCCCAGGGCCACCAGCGCGCGTTTCTTGCCCCGGCGGCCCACCAGGCGGCGGAAGTACGCGCGGAAGTAGGAGTCCTTCGTATGGCTGACGGCCCAGGCGGACTGGACCAGCGTGCTCTTGAGCCAGCGGCTGCCTTGTGTGGTTTTTCCGCTCTTGCGTTTTCCGGCGGATTCATGATTGCCCGGGCACATGCCCGCCCACGAGGCCAGGTGGTCGGCGGTCGGGAAGCGGGACATATCCGGACACTGGAGCAACGTTGCATGGCCCGCGCTCGTTCGACGTCGTAAAAGACCGAGCGGGATTGCGCGGATTGAAGGATTGAAGGATTCGTCGTTCCGTACGGCAGGTCCAATCCTCCCTGAATCCGCGTAATCCCGCTCGGTCTTTTACGACGTCGGAACCATGCAACGATGCTACAGTCTCAGAAAATCCAAAAATTTCAAACAACAAACGGCCACGTCGCGCACAAAAACGTTTCGCGATGGCTTGCCTCTTTACGCTGCAAGGTGTTGTGGAACATGGAACAAGGAACGTTTCGTTTTATAAAACGCCTTACAGCATAAAGAGGCAAGCCATCGCGAAACGTTTTGGAATTCCCTGCGCTCCTCTCTGTGTCCTCGGTGCCTTGTGGTAAAAAAAACTTCCCGTCCCACCCCAAACCCCCTTGCGAACCCTTCCGCTCACGGGTAAACTACTTGGCTCGGAATTGAAATTGTAAACGTAGAGCAGGAGCAGAGCGATGCCTCGCGTATGTCCTTTTACGGGTAAGAAAACGGTTGCGGGCCGGCAGTATTCCAAGCGCGGCAAGGCCAAGTATCTCGGTGGTGTCGGCGTGAAGACGACCAGCATCACGCGGCGGTCCTTCAAGGTGAACATGCAGCGCGTCCGCGCGGTCGTCAACGGACAGGTGGTCCGCGTCAACGTGTCGGCCAAGGCGATCAAGATGGGCCTGATCACCAAGCCCACCCGCCGCGACTACAAACCCGCCGCCGGAAAGTAATCCGTACCCGCCGCGACAACGAGTCCGCCGCGGGACACACGGGAAACCGACATCAGGCCTCAGACGTCCGACTTCAGCGCGACAGGGATTGCCGCGTCTGAACCCCCGCGTCAGAGGCCTGATGGTATTTCCATGCCTCATTCGCCCCCGGCGGATTATCGCAATCCTCATCTCACGTTTATTCGTCCTTTTCACACCCGCGGGATACTTCCGGCTGGAGGTTCGTCGATGCCCGGTGTTGGGCAACGGACTTACCGAATTCAGCGAAAGGGAGATGAAGATGAAGTACGGTAAGGTATTGTGGCTGATCGGGATCGTGGTGGCTATGGCGGGACAGTCGGTGCAGGCGGCGGTGTTGAAACCGAACAGTTTGATCTACTCGTATATGACGAACAACCGGCTCAACAGCACGGATTTCTTTGGTGTCGCGGGAAAACCCCACGGGGGACGGTTTGGCGCTGAATTCGCCGGACCGACCGTGGTGGAGTCCTTCAGCATTCTTCAGGATACCGCCTACTGCATCAAGGACCTGGACGTGTACGCCGATGGACAATTCATCGGAACCGTCACCATGACGAACACCGGGTACAATGTGACACAAACGGTCCATTTCGCGGACTTCAACGACGGCAACGGCAAGCCGATGCAGATCGAAGCCACCTGGGTGACCCTCGTGGTGACATCGTCGCACGCCACGAACCCTGGCGCCTGGTGGAAGAATATCACGTTCTACGGCGACCCCGCCACGACAACCCAGGTCAACCTCAACAAGGGAATCGCCAACAGCAACATCAGCGTGACCGGCCCGATAGCGTCCGGGTATATGGGCGTTCTGAACCGCGTGGTGGACGGCAACCTGACCAACACCTCCAACGCGTCGGGCAGCCTCGGCGACGCGATTGCCTGGGTGGCCAATCCGGGCAACACCGACGACTGCTCGCTGACCATTCGCTATAACTCCGTCCAGGAGACCATCGGGAGCGTCGGCATCGCGTTGGGAGGCACGAGCGAAGCCTATTACGCGCCCAAGTGGGTGACCATCCGCGGCGAAACGGCAGCGGGCGATATCGTCAGCGCCAACATCACGCTGAACGCCGACCTGATTCTGTACAACCGGTACGATCTGCCGGAAGGCTTCGACAACATCGTCGGCCTGACGATCGCGTTCCCGTTGACCAGCGATACCGACCAGTGGTACACGAGCTTTGACTCGACGTTCAATCCGGAAACGTCGACGTTCCGGTTCGCCTTGGCCCAGTTCCAGGCCTTCGGTGACACCATCGCGCCGCGCATTCCCGAACCGGCGACAATGAGCCTGCTGGTCCTGGGCGGGCTGGCCCTGCTGCGGCGCCGGAACGGCGGGAAATAGAGCACCACCACGGAGGACATGGAGGTGTGCCGTAAGGATTTCGTGCGTCAGGGCATGACGCACGAAGTCCTCGGTTTTTGCCCCGAATGTTTTGCATGGCCACGCTGTGAAGCCCGCGGTAATTGTTGTACCATCAGGCCATGATCGGCACCTTTGTCATTACGACGCTCGGTTGCAAGGTGAACCAGTACGACGGCGCCGCCGTGGCCCAGTCGCTACGGGACACCGGGCTGGCGGCGGCCCCGCGCGGCGGGCCGTGCGACCTGGCCGTGGTCAACACCTGCTGTGTGACGGCGGCGGCCATGTACAAGAGTCGCCAGGCCGTCCGGCGGGCGCTGCGTCTGGCGCGGCGGGCCGTGCTGGTCTGCGGCTGCTACGGCGACTTCGACAAACCCACCATTCGCACCCTGGCCGCCGAACTCGCCCCGCCCACCTGCCACGTCTTCGTCGCCGGCCACGGAGACGACCTGCTGAACACCATCGCGGAGATCGTGGAGTTGTTCCGTGGCGCGGGCGTCTCGCCCGCGTTGGGCTGCGAAATAGGTTTGTCGTTCTCTGTTGACAAGCCCAATGGAACACATAACGCGGGCGAGACGCCCGCGCCACGTTTGCCGGCCGACGCCCTGCTGCCGCCCATCTCGCATTTCGACGACCACCAGCGGGCTTTCGTCAAAATCCAGGACGGCTGCGACGCGTTCTGTTCGTACTGCGTCGTGCCGTTCACGCGGAGCGTGGTCTGGTCGAGGCCGCCCGAAACCGTGCTGGACGAATGCCGCCGCCTCGTCGCCAGCGGGCACAAGGAAATCGTGCTCTCGGGCGTGTTCCTGGGCGCATACGGGCGGGCCACCTGCCGCCGAAACCGCTGGGACCCAACGCCCTCGCCGCTGGGACCGCTGCTCGAATCCGTCGCGGCCATCCCCGGTCTGTGGCGCGTGAGGCTGTCGAGCATCGAACCGGGCGACCTCACTGCGGACCTGCTCGCCGCCGCGACACGATGCCCCAACTTCGCGCCGCATCTGCATCTGCCGCTCCAGTCGGGCGCGGACTCGGTGCTGTCCCGCATGAACCGCCAGTACGACACCGCCGAATTCTCGCGGGCCATCGAGCGGCTGCGACGGGCGCTGGACCGTCCCGCGCTGACGGCCGACGTGATCGTGGGGTTCCCCGGAGAAACCGACGCGGAGTTCGAACAGACGCTCCGGTTGGTGGAGGCGTCCGCCTTCGCGGCCTTGCACATTTTCCCGTTCAGCGCGATCCCCGGAACGGCGGCGTGGTCCAGGCGCCGCCAGGGGCCCGGTCAGGCCGTCGTACGCCGCCGCGTAAAGGAACTCACCGCCCTGGCCGACGAATTGTCGCGAAACTACCGCCGCCAGTTCCTCGGTGAAACCCTCTCCGCCGTCGTGGAAAAACCGTCGCGCGGCACGACAACACGCCAGGCCATGACCGACCGGCATGTAACCATTTTCTTCGACCCGCCCCCCGGCGAACCGGACGAACTGACCGGCCAGGTGCGGTCGTTTTCAATCCTCGACGACGGTGACGGCGGCGCGATTGGAAAACTGTTATTTTCCCACGCAAAACCGGCTGAAGATGCGGCCCAGGACGTCCTCGGTGACGGCGTGGCCTGAGACTTGTCCGAGATTGGCCAGGGCGTGGCGCAGGTCGATGGCGACCAGTTCGGCCGCGTCGGCGAGGGCGTGATGGGCGGTGAGCAGGTTCGCGGCGGCGGTGAGAGCATCGGCGGCGGCGAGAAAACTCCGCCGCTGCCTCGCGTGCAAGCCCAGCGCCTGCCCGCTCCGCGCGGCCTCGGTGGTCAATAGACTCGCCAGCGCCCGCCGAAGGTCGTCCAAACCTTCGCCCGTGACGGCGGAGGTTCGAACGGCATGTTCATCGCGTTTGGAATTCGGCGCAACGTCGATTTTGTTTTCGACGCACAGCACACGGGCGCGTGGATTGGCGTGATACACCCGCTGCCGCAACACCTGGTCTGGCGCGGCTGTCTCGCCCACCGTCACGTCCGTCACGAGCAGCACGACGTCGGCGGAGCGGACGGCTCCGTGGGCGGCCTCGTTGGCGGCGTGCGAAACCGCGTCGTCGGTCGCGGCGAACCCCGCGGCGTCCTGGAGCGTGACGCGCCCGACGCCCGCCAGCACAATCTCCGCCGACAGCACGTCGCGCGTTGTGCCTGCCCGCGGAGAGACGATCGCCCGATCCCAGCCGGCCAACGCGTTAAGCAGCGAACTCTTGCCCGCGTTGGGGGATCCGCACAGCACCACACGAGGCGAGCCAAACGTCTCGGGCATGTCCGCGGCCTCGCGGGCCAGGTCCGCCACACGACGGGCCGTCGCCTCCAGACCCGCCGCCACCACCACCGGCGAGGCCAACTCAATCCCCTCCTCCGCGAAATCAATCGACGCCTCCACCAACGCCAACGCCTCGGAGGTCTCACCCGCCGCCGCCTCGCACAGCCGGGCCACCCGACCGCCCAGCGCCGACGTGGCGCACCGCAACTGCGCGTCGTCGGCCGCGTCGATCACGTCGGCGACGGCCTCGGCCGCCGACAAATCCAACCGCCCGCCGAAAAACGCCCGCGCGGTAAACTCCCCCGCCTCCGCCAGCCTCGCCCCCGCCGACAGCAACGCCCCCTGCAACCCCGCCGCCACCACCGACGACCCCGGCACATGCAATTCCACCACGTCCTGACGCGTGAAACTCCGAGGCCCGCGAAACACGTACGCCACCGCGGGAAACACCATCGAATCCCACGCGACCATCCCGTCGACGCGGCGAAAACCGCTGAGGGATTCCAATGTCCCGCAACGTGGCGCGGGCGTCTCGTCCGCGTTGTGCGCTCCATGGGGCTCACCACGGAAAAACACCCGCGACGCCAACGCCAGCGCCGCCGGGCCCGACAGCCGCACGATCGCCCGCGGAGCGTCACCGGCCGCCGTTGATATCGCCACGATGGTGTCGTCCATACTCAGCATACTGTTCGATCTGGCTCTGCCTTTTTGCGTTGCAAAACGTTCCGTACGGACACCGCTCCATCTCCAGAGCGAGCGTCGTGGGCCGCCGCATTCGCGCGACGGCTTGACCCAGGCCAGTGGCGCGTGCGAACGATTATCAGAAAAGCAACAAGAGTCCGCGTTCCCAGGGTTCGCCGAGTACGGCTCACCCTGTTCTGAAAATGACCGCCCGACAACACGCCAAAATAAGACATAACTGTAGCGAGTGGCTTGACATAGATCACCCACGGTCCTATTTTCATGTTTTAGGGTGCTCCCCCAAAGGGGAGCATGTGCGACTGGGCTATACAAGACGCCGCTTCGCGGAATTCGCGAAATTCGCGGCTACAACGTCCCCAACCGTTTTCGGATATAGTCCGCGCGGGCCTGGCTGCGGGCTTGGGGCGTCATCTCCTGACCGAGGATGCGCTGCAAGTGCGCCGGTTGGCAAAGCAGGAACAATTCATTCAGCGTGCGCGAGTCCACGCCGTCGAGGAACCCCTCGTTGAGCCCCAGTCGGACCAGGCTCAGCAGGTACATCGTCTCCTCGCTGGTGATCAACCGGGCCGAGCGCAGAATCGCCATTCCGCGGGAGACCTTGTCCTCGACGGCCACGCGGTTCTTGACCAGCAACGACGCCCGGGCGCGCTTCTCATACTCGATAAAGGCCGGCAGAATCCGGTCGCGGAACTCCTCGACGATCTGCGACTCGGAGCACCCCAGCGTGGTCTGGTTGGACACCTGGAAAAAATCACCGCTGGCCTCGGTTCCCTCCCCGTACAGGCCTCGCACGGCCAGGTGCATGTCGCGGGCGGCGCGGAAAACCTTCTCGATCTCCCCGGTCATCTTCAGCGCCGGCAGATGCAGCATCACGCTGACGCGAAGCCCCGTTCCCACGTTCGTCGGGCACGCGGTGAGATACCCGTACCGCTCGTGATACGCGAAGTCCAGCCGCTCCTCCAGCAGCGCGTCCGCGCGGGCGATATCCTCGAACGCCTGCTCCAGTTGCAGCCCGCTACGGAGCACCTGGATGCGGAGGTGGTCCTCCTCGTTGACCATGATGGCGAGCGTCTCGCCGCCGCCGACGGCCACGCCGCGCGCGGTATTGGCGGGCTTTTTCCCGGTGTTCTTGGCGTTGGGTTCCAGACCCATCGCGTGCTGGCGGGAGATCAGGTGGCGCTCGACAAGCAGTTGCCGGTCAATGTCGCACGCGGCCGCCACGTCCACGTAAAACAAATCCGCCGCGGGACGGGCCTGGAGAATCTGCTCGCGCAGGCGGAGCTCGATGTCCGCACGCTGCGTCGCGCCGCACCGCGTCAGAAACGGAGTTCCCGCGAGGTTGCGCGCCAGCCGAACGCGCGACGAAATCACCACGTCGTGCATCGGCCCGCCCTCGCGAAGCCACTCGCCCGCGCCG
>Ga0123353_10008964_pt1 | contig 13741 bp, 12 predicted proteins | sample TergutLab28metaG_3_FD_92763 | JGI IMG/M metagenome (GOLD analysis project Ga0123353, IMG submission 92763) | Labiotermes labralis P3 segment gut microbial communities from Petit-Saut dam, French Guiana - Lab288 P3 | ecosystem: Host-associated > Arthropoda: Insects > Digestive system > Gut ... | reverse complement strand
GACCGTGAGGAAGCACAGGCTGAGAGCCTGCGTAAAATGATTCTGGCTATGAGCAAGGATATCCGAATCGTTTTGATTAAGCTTTCTGACAGGCTTCATAACATGCGGACGCTGAAGTACCAGCCTGACGACAGGCGCGTGGCCATCGCCCGGGAAACGCTTGACATATATGCCCCTCTGGCCCACCGGCTGGGTGTTTATATGATTAAACAGGAACTGGAAGATTTATCCCTGCGTTGTATCGATCCGAAAGGTTATGAGGACCTTGTGCGTCAGGTGGGTATGGAACACGCCGAGCGTGAAGAGAACATACGCCTGGTTATCAAAGAATTATCGCTTAAGCTGGATGAGCTGCGGGTTCATTATGATATCGACGGCCGTCCGAAGCATTTTTACTCCATCTACAAAAAGATGGTGCTGCAGAACAAACCGTTTGACCAAATTTACGATTTGTTTGCCATTCGTATCCTTGTGGAATCCATACCGGATTGCTATATGGTGCTGGGTATTGTGCATACATTATGGAACCAAATACCGGGACGCTTTAAGGACTATATATCCGTTCCCAAAGCCAATATGTACAGGTCCCTGCACACGACCATTGTGGGCGGCCGCAAGATACCGTTTCCCTTTGAGGTGCAAATACGTACCTGGGAGATGCACCGCATCGCGGAATACGGCATCGCCGCGCATTGGCGCTACAAAGAAGGCGGGCCGGATGTAACGGATTTGGACGAAAAACTATACTGGCTGCGCCAGATACTGGATTGGCAGAACGAAACGAAGGATTCACGCGAGTTTATCGACTCGTTAAAGACGGATCTTTTCTCGGAAGAAGTGTATGTCTTTACACCCAAGGGCGATATTATTTCCATGCAAAAGGGCTCCACGCCCATCGATTTTGCCTACCGCATCCATTCGGCTATCGGCAACTCCTGTGTGGGAGCTAAGGTTAACGGGAAAATCGTTCCGCTAAACACAGACCTTGAAACCGGTGACCGCGTGGATATTTTAACTTCCGCCGCTTCCAAGGGCCCGAGCGTGGATTGGTTGAAATTTTGCAAGACGCAGCAGGCTAAATCGAAGATTAAGCAGTTTTTTAAAAAAGAAATGCGGAGCGAGAATATCGAAAAAGGCCGCGACCTGCTGGAACGGGAAGCCAAACGTCACGGTGTTCCGCTGGCTTCGCTGCTAAAGCCCGATTACTACGAGGGAATGCTGAAGAAGTACGGCTTTACCGAATTGGATGACATTTTGTGCGCTATAGGCTACGGCGGCATGACATCCGTGTACGTGGCGGCCCGCCTGGCGGATGAGTATAAAGCGCGGGAAGCGCCCGCCGTACCTAAAATACCGGCTCCCGATGAACTGCCCAAGAAGCCCGTCAAACCCGTGCACGGTATCTTTGTGGAGGGCGAGGACGGTATGCTCGTGCGGTTCGCCCGTTGCTGCAACCCCGTTCCGGGCGACGGCATTGTGGGCTATATCACACGCGGGCGGGGCGTCACGATTCACACGGTGGATTGCGTCAACGCCAATTCCTCCGAAACGGATCGGATAGCCTCCGTATCCTGGGCGGAGGAGAACGCGGACAAGTTTGATGTATCCATACAAGTGGTCGCCTATGACCATATGAGTCTGCTGGGTGAGTTAGCCATGTCCATCTCTGATATGAACATCCAAATCAAGACCTCCCGCGCGAAAATTAACCAAAAAAACAAGACCAGCGTGCTGACACTGGTTATACAAGTTGTCAGCCGCGATCAAGTAGACCGCGTGATTAAAATGCTCGGCCGCCGCAGCGACGTGCTGGATGTATACAGGGGGGGATCTTAATGCGCTGCGTGGTACAGCGTGTTTCCGGAGCGAGCGTTTTGTCCGACGGCGTCCTAACGGGCCGTATTGACAAGGGGCTGATGATTTTAGTGGGTGTGATGGATACGGATACCGAAGACGATGTGCGGTATATGGCCCAAAAAGCTCAAGACTTGCGTATCTTTGAGGATGACGGCGGAAAGATGAACCGTTCCGTCAAGGATGTGAACGGAGCGATTTTGGCCGTCAGCCAATTTACACTCTGTGCGGACGCGCGGGGCGGAAGGCGGCCGAGCTTTGTGAAAGCCGCCAGGCCCGAAAAGGCCATTGAACTGTATAACCTGTTACTCACTTTGTGGCGGGACAGCGGCTTGACGGTAGAAACGGGGGTTTTTAGGGCGCACATGGAAGTTTCTTTGGTCAATGACGGCCCCGTTACCATTCTGCTGGACAGCAAGAAGGAGTTTTAGGCTGTATGGAAGTGATAAAGGCCGTCGCCGGGCCGTTTGCCGTTAACTGCTATATTGTATACAGGGACGATCGGGAAGATTGCGTCATCATTGACCCGGGCGCCGATCCCTCTCTCATATTAAAAACCGCCGGCAACCGAAGCCCGGCCGCCTGTCTTTTAACGCACGGGCACTTTGACCATATCGGCGCGCTGACAGCGGCGGCTTTTTTAGATATACCCGTCTACCTCCATCCATCGGACAGCGTATATCTGCGGGATCCGGCGCTGAACGTTTCTGAACAGTATCCCCCGCTTATCACGCTGCCGCTTAAGCCCCGCCCGACGCAAGAAGGCGATGCGGAAGAACTGGCGGGTCTCCGCTTTGAGACGCTGCATACGCCGGGGCATACACCCGGCTCCGTTTGTTACCGCTGTGAAAACCATCTCTTCACGGGCGATACGCTGTTTCGCAACGGCTATGGCGCTACCGATTTCCCCGGAGGTAATTTCCATGACTTATGCGCATCTTTAAGGCGGCTGCTACGGCTGCGGGAAAACCTTTTTATACATCCCGGGCACGGGGAGGAATGCATGTTTACGGATATTCGCAGGTCCTGACGCGTGAAAATTACCTTATCCACGCCAACAGCCCATTTTACGGCAGACATGATGGATGTCATACGGTTGTTCTTCCCGGATGCGGAGCCGACGCCTGAGGCCGATGCGGATACATGGCTATCCCACCGTTTTGATACAGAAAATGAATATTATGTTTGTGAATTTTCAGGCTGGGGCAGAACCGTTCATCTAAGCGCGCCTAGGGGTACAGACGACCCTGTAGGAAGCAGACGCGTACAGAAGCGGCTGATAAAGCAGTCCCTTTACACGCTTTTAAAGGAGGGAACCGGTATACATCCTCCTTGGGGAAGTTTAACGGGTATCCGCCCGACCCGGCTTTTCTACGAGCAGTTGCGGGAGGCCGGAACGCCCGAGGCGGCATGCGAACGATTGATAAGCCTTTTTGATGTTGCCCCCGAAAAAGCGGCGCTGCTTAAGCGTATCGCGGATACGCAAAAGGAACTGCCCGCGCCGGGCAAGCAACACGCGGATATCTATATCGGCATCCCCTTTTGCCCCAGTTTATGTTCCTATTGCTCCTTCTCGTCGGGATTATTGGGAGACGGCCGGCGCGTGACTCCCTATTTGGACGCGCTGGAAAAAGATATGTGCCAAACACGCGCCTTGATGAACACCCTGTTATTGACGCCGCGCGCGCTGTATATCGGAGGCGGTACGCCCACATCGCTTGATATAAGCGGATTTGAAAGGCTCATGCGCATGATTGACCGATTTTTCCCGGACAGACAGGAAACATCCGTTGAAGCCGGTAGGCCGGACACCCTAACACACGCAAAGCTTGACGCCATACGTGACCGTAAAACACGTTTGAGCATCAACCCGCAGAGCATGAATGACAGGACACTGCGCGCCATTGGCAGAAACCACACCGCGCGGGAGACAGAAATGGCGTTTGTACTGGCACGCAGCGCGGGGTTCGGGCACATCAACGCGGATATCATCGCGGGTCTTCCAAGCGAGACCCCCGACGATTTTAATCAAACGCTGGAAGCTGTGGCCGCCCTCGGGCCGGAATCCTTAACCGTTCACACCCTATGTTTAAAACGCGCCAGCCGCATGCGTTTGGACGCTTATCCGCTGCCGGACGCGTTGATTGTGTCGCGGATGATCCGCGACGCGGAAGCCGCCGCGGAGGCGATGGGTTTACAACCCTACTACCTGTATCGCCAAAAATACGCCGCGGGCAATTTGGAGAACGTCGGTTACGCGGCGCGGAGCCATATATGCCTTTACAATGTGGGTATGATGGAGGAAACGGCGACTGTATTGGGTATCGGAGCGGGTGCTATGACCAAACGCGTTATACAAGAAGAGAACCGCATCGAACGCGCTCCGTCTGTTTCCGATATCGACACGTATATAAGCCATGTTGACCAAATGATCGCACGTAAAGCCGCGTTATGGGAGGGTGTACGGCTAGGGGCTTCTACGGCAGTTCCGTCCGCATCCACATGATGTTATAAATGGAAAACAGAAAAGGATAATAACATCGCAACGGCGCTTTCCTTGCAATCAAAGCCGGTATCCTGTACAATGAGGTCGGTTCGGAGGTGTTAGATAATGCGAAAATGGGTTTTACTTCTGGCGGCGGTATGCCTGTTGTCTGCCTGCGCGCCGGTTAATTCGTCGAATGAAGCGGGGCATCCCGTTGAGAGGGTGGTAAAGGTGAGCGAGGCTGAAGAAAAAAAAGGGCTGCCTGTTTTTGAAATCATTATGAAAAACGGCGATACCATGCGCGGAGAGTTGTACCCGGATATCGCGCCGCATTCCGCCGGGAATTTTATACAGCTTGCTAACACGGGCTATTATGACGGTTTGATATTCCACCGCGTCATTCCCGGATTCATGATTCAGGGCGGATGTCCAAACGGCACGGGTATGGGAAACCCCGGGTATTCCATACGCGGCGAGTTTTCTGCTAACGGCCATGACAACGCGTTGAAACATACGCCCGGCGTGCTTAGCATGGCGCGAAGCCAGCATCCCGATTCGGCGGGTTCTCAGTTTTTTATCATGACAAGCAACTCCCCTCATTTGGACGGGAACTATGCGGCGTTCGGCCAGGTTTTATCGGGGATGGATACAGCCGAAAAGATTGTTAACCAAAAACGCAATACAAGTGACAAGCCGTTGACTGATCAGGTCATCGCGTCCATCCGTGTGGAAACATTCGGCAAAGAATATCCCTTTGAGCAATTAAAGTAATGGATTACGGCTCATTATACCCTTCACGCCGGATACATGGGGGTGTTTTATCTGGAACGTAAAAAGACATCTGTTACGGTGGGCGGCAAGTCATACACCATCGTATCGGAAGATTCCACAGAGTACGTGAAGCGTGTTGGCTTATATGTTGACAGGAAATTACAAGAAATAGAACAGTCTACACGGCTTCCTTCCTACGCGTCGGCGATTTTAACGGCATTGAACATCGCGGACGACCTGTTAAAGGCGCAGGATGAAAACACGCAACTGCGCCGTAACCTGATGAAGCTGCAAAAGGGCGGACGCGCCGCCGAGCGCAGCGATAATCCATAAGGGGTTGCGTTTTTAGCGGGCGCCGCGCTGCTTACGGCGTCCGGTTTGATGTGCGGTTTGCACGTGTATTATAATAGGGGATGCAAAGGAAAAGCCTTTCGGCGTGTGCTTACCCTGCCTACGAAAGCGGTGTTTATATGCAAGAGCGAACCTTAAGGGTTCTGGAATTTACGACTATCCGCGCAACACTTGCGACCCATGCCTTAACGCCCTCCGGCACGGAGATCTGTGAGGCACTCAAGCCGCATGATTATTTTGACACCATGCTGACCGCGCAAGCCGAAACGGAAGAAGCCTGCGTTGTGTTAAGTTACTACGGCGGTCATCCGATGGCGTCATTTCCGGACGCACGTCCCTGGTTGGACCTTTGCTCAAAGTCCGCGACACTAACTCCTAAGGCGCTGCTGGAGGTTGCGGCGGTCATGCGGGCGATCCGATCCGCTAAAAAGACACTGGTCACCGAACGGGAGAATACGCCGCTGCTGACGGGTATGGCTTCCGTGATGGGTTTTTATCAATCCATTGAAGAGGATATCACACGCGCCATCCTGACGGAGGATGAGATAGCCGATCACGCCTCCCCCGACCTTTACGATATTCGGCGTAAGAAGCGAAAGGCCTCGGACCGCGTACGTGAAAAGCTGAACGATATGCTGCGAAGTTCCGCTTATCAGCGCTGTTTGCAGGAGGCTATCGTTACCGTACGCAACAATCGATATGTGCTGCCCATTAAACAGGAGTACCGCTCTCAGGTGGCGGGGCTGGTTCACGACCAATCCGCTTCCGGCGCTACGCTGTTCATTGAGCCGATGGCGGTAGTGGAAATTAATAACGAATTAAGGCAATGGGAAGCCAAGGAAAAGGCGGAAATAGAGCGGATACTGCAAGCGCTTTCCGCTTCGATCGCTCCTTACGCGGAACAGCTTAAGGGAGACTTTACCCTGCTGTCACGGCTGGATTTTACCTTTGCAAAGGGACTGATGGCACGCAATCAACGGGCTTGCGCACCTAAGATGAATAACGAGGGGCGTATACGTATCCTTCGTGCCCGTCATCCGTTGATTGATCCGCATGCCGTTGTACCCGTCGATATCAGGCTTGGGCAGGATTTTACGGCGCTTATCATCACAGGGCCTAATACCGGAGGCAAGACAGTTACCATTAAAACGGTAGGGCTCTTGTCGCTAATGGCGCAGGCAGGGCTGCATATACCGGCGGATTTAGGCACTGAAATGAGTTTTTTTGAGGATGTGTACGCGGATATCGGCGATGAGCAATCCATTGAACAGAGCCTATCCACCTTCTCATCCCATATGACGAACATCGTATCCATTATGGCGTCCGCGAAGCCGCGGGATTTAGCGTTGTTTGACGAGTTGGGCGCGGGTACCGACCCGACTGAGGGCGCGGCGTTGGCGCAAAGCTTATTGACCGAGCTGATTGCAAGGGATGTGCGCGTGATGGCGACCACGCATTATTCGGAGTTGAAGGCCTTTGCCCTGACGACGGAAGGTGCGGAAAACGCGTCTATGGAATTTAATGTGGAAACGCTGCGGCCAACTTTCCGGTTATCCATTGGGGTTCCCGGGAAAAGCAACGCATTTGAAATATCCCGAAAACTCGGCTTGCCGGATGCGATTATCACAAAGGCAAAGGAGCGTCTTTCCGCCGACACCATCCGTTTTGAGGATGTCATTGCCAACGCCGAATACCATCGCCGTATCGCGCATAAGGAACGCCTGCTCGCCGAGGAGGCGCACGCGGAGACACAGCGGCTGCGAAATGAGGCGGAACTCCTGCGATCGGAGATGGAAGGCAAACGTGAATCTCAGCTTAAAAAAGCCAAGGAGGACGCTAAACGCGTGCTTGAAACAGCGCGGCGCGAATCTGAGACGATTCTGTCGGATTTAAAGAAGCTTCGTAAAGAGGGCATGCAAGCCGTAGATCGGCAAGCCCAGGCATTGCGTAAACGTTTGGATGACGGATTGGATTCCTTGACCGAAGAGTTGAGAGAACCGACCGACACGGTATTTGCGCCGCCCACGACATTACGCATCGGCGATGTGGTAGAAATTGTACGTTTAAACCAAAACGCCACGGTGCTTGCCAAGCCGGACGCGAGGGGAGACGTACGCCTGCAAGCGGGCATCTTAAATTTAACGAGCCATATCTCACAGTTACGGTTAGTTAAAGAGGTATCGCCCCCATCGCAAACTTCGGTAAGGACACAAACCGATCAGCTTGTTAGAAGCGTACCGCTTGAAATTGATGTGCGCGGGCTGGCCTTGGACGAGGCGCTCCCGGAGGTGGACCGGTATTTGGACGAGGCGATGATGGCGTCCTATCGCGAAGTTTCCGTCATTCACGGTAAGGGGACAGGTGTACTGCGCCGAGGTATACAAGCCCATTTAAAACGCCATCCGCATGTAAAAAAATACCGGCAGGGTGTTTACGGTGAAGGCGAGGAAGGTGTCACGGTCATCACACTCAAATGAGGTGACGGATTATGAAGGAACCCAAAGATACGCAGCCCATGATTCTGCTGATTGACGATGACGAAAATATCAGTCATCTGGCGCGCCTGTACTTGGAAAGGGAAGGCTATTGCATTAAGACCGCCGTGCGCGGAGACGAGGCGTTGGCGGTCTTCAGACGCCTGCCGCCGGCCCTGATCATATTGGACGTTATGCTGCCGGGGATGGATGGTTGGCAGGTACTAAGAACGATTCGGCAATCTTCCTCCATACCCATTATCATGCTGACCGCAAAGGATGAGACGTTTGACAAGGTGCTTGGTTTGGAACTTGGCGCGGACGATTATATGACGAAGCCGTTTGACGGAAAGGAACTGACCGCCAGGGTCAAGGCCGTTTTGCGGCGAAGCCAGGGCACGGACCAGGACAAACCCGATTCTCTGTCTTTTCCGGGGTTAACCATTACGTTTTCCCAATATGAGGTCTATTACCGCGGGAACCGCGTGGAAATGCCGCCCAAAGAGCTGGAAGTGCTCCATTTTCTCGCGTCGCACGCGAACATGGTATTTACCCGTGAGCAGTTGCTGGAGCAGGTATGGGGCTATGATTTCTTCGGCGACAGCCGCACGGTGGACGTACATATCAAACGCCTGCGCGAGAAGCTGCCTGACTGCGAGCCATATGGCTGGCATATCCGCACGGTATGGGGTGTCGGTTATAAGTTTGAGGTGAAGTGAGGGCTTTAGGTGTTTAAAAGCATGTTTGCGCGGCTCTTTCGCCTGTTTATGTCTGTTATTCTGTTCGCGTTGATTTTAATGAGTGTCTTTTCTTATTTTACCATCCGTGATTTACGCATAAACTCCCGCATGGATGAGTTGAAAAAAGAGGCGCGCGAAATCGCCTATTTAGCCAGCTTGACGCGGGATACCGTATATCCCGGCGCGCCTGTAAAATACGGCGCCGTTTTCTCCTTTTCTCAAGTGCCCTCCGCCAACACACTCTTGCAATGGAAGGCACGGCAAGTTTATGAAGAGTTCCGTGCCTATATTGTGGTGGTAAACCGGCAAAACCAGATTTTGCAAAACATACAAACCGTCAGCCAGGATGATCCGGATTTTGCCGCGGCTTTGAACATGCGCGAAATCCATACCATGCTGCAATCCGCCAGAATGGGCAAGGAAATGCAGACACAAACCACTTTTCCGGGTTCAAACGGACCGGTTTTTATTGTAGCCGTGCCCTGGATAGAAAAAGACCTTGTGGTCGGGACCGTTTTTATCCACACGCCCGCGCAGGTTATACAGGCTTCGTACGCCTCCCTGCTGAATCAAGTCCTGTTGGTGACGATTATCGCGGCTGCCATCAGTGGTTTTTTAGTCTTCTGGTTTGTCAAGCGTATCACCAGACCCTTGACAGGGATGGCCGCTGCCGCCGCGCGGATGAGCCAGGAAGATTTTACCGTACGCGCAGAGCCCTCGGCGGTTCCGGAGATAGACGAGGTAGCACAGGCCTTCAACATCATGGTTGAGCGCCTGGCGGAACTGGAAACATCCCGCCGTGAGTTTGTAGCCAATGTCTCCCATGAGCTGCGAAGCCCCATTACTTCCATTCGCGGTTATATCGAAGGGCTTAGAGATGGTACCATTGCAAAGGAAGAAACCGGGAAATACCTGAATATCGTGAGCGGTGAAACGAAAAGACTGTCCAAATTGATTACGGATCTGCTTAACTTAAGCCATATGGAACAGTCCGCCTTTACGCTGACACCGGCGCGTTTTGATATTAATGAGCTGATTCGGCGGGTGCTGATAAGCTTTATGAATGACATCGACCGCAAACTGCTTCATCCGGATATCCGTCTTCCGGATGAAGCCACCTATGTGTATGCCGACCCGGATAGAATAGAACAGGTTATTATTAACCTGCTGGATAACGCCGTCAAGTTTTCCCACGAAAACGGCGTAATAACGGTTGAGACCCGGGATGACGGCTCAGAGGTTGCGGTGACGATATCGGATACGGGTGAAGGAATATTGCCGGATGACATGGAACATATCTTCGAGCGTTTTTATACCGCCGATAAGGCGCACACCGCAGGAAAAGGCACGGGGTTAGGGTTGTCTATTTGCAAGAGTATCCTTAAACTGCACGGCAAGACCATTTCGGCGATACCTAAACAAAACGGCGCCGCGTTTCGCTTTACACTGTCAAAAGGGAATGACGGGCTTTAGCGTGCTTGACGCGAGGCGGATAAAAATAAAAGGGAGTAGCATTATGCTGGAACGTCATATTTTTTTAATCGGTACGGCAGGTTCCGGAAAATCCAGTCTCGGCAGACGCGTCGCGGCTAAATTGCAACTGCCCTTCATTGATACCGATCAACGTATCGCGGAGCTTACGGGAATGAACCTTCCCGAGCTGTATGAACGGGAGGGTGGAGAGGCTTATCGGACAGCGGAAACAAACTTGCTGATGATGCTTATTGACGCAACGCCATCCATCATCTCCACGGGCGGTGAATGCGCCGCGATTCCGGTGAACCGCGAAATCATGCGGAATCACGGCTATATTATTTTAATCGACCGGCCTCCGGAGGACATTACACAAGATATACGCTTGGAAACGCGTCCGCAGCTGCTGGAAAAAGGGGCGCATGAAATATACGCGTTTTACGCGGAACACAAGGAGGATTACCGAACACTGGCAGACGTAGTACTGGACAATGTATACGGTTATCAAAACGCCGTACAGACGCTGGAGAAGATGATAACATCCCGGTTTAACCTGAATTGACGGATTCCCGATGCCGCGAATGCCGGATACCTAAATGATGACGCCATGATAAAGGAGTGCGCCCCGCGTGGATCAACGATTTGAACTGGTTGCGAAGATAGGTTCCATGGCCCTTATCAGGAAAGAAGATAAGGATATCGATTATAACATTTTTGCCAGGCTCGGCAGAGACCTTAAACCCGGCATGATTTTAATCACTTCCGGCGCGACGGAAATCGGCCGGCTAGACTATCTGCGCCGCACGGGGCGTGAACTGACGGGTGATTCTGAACAGGATAAGGCCGATTACGCCGCGCAAGGTCAGGCAATTGTCATGGAACTGTACCGCAGGTTTGTGTCGCCGGAGTACGGTATCCGGCAAGTGCTGGTAGAGCACACGCATTTTAACGATCCGGTCAAACGCGATCATATCCACAGGCTGCTGCTGCGCGCCGCCTGCCAGGGTGCGGTTCCCATCATCAACTATAACGATCCGGTCTCGGATGAGGAAAACCGGAAACTGGAATTGTACCACCGCCGCTTGTCCGGCGAATCGGTGTATGAATGTGTCGACAACGACGAGACCGCCTCGGTCATCGCCGGATTGGTACGAACGAAGACCCTCGTGCTGATGACTTCCACGGAAGGCATCTACCGCGACACCTCGGATCCTGCCACCCTCGTACGCGACCTGACGGGAGATACTATCGAAGAAGTAGAATGCGCCATCCGCGCGCTGCAGAAAAAATGCATCGGCGCGAGCCGCGCGGGCGCGAACGGCGCGCGGGCGAAGCTTGAATACGCGCTGCGTTCCGTTAAAAACGGGACCACCGTAATTATCGGCCACGCGCGCCATCATCTTGCCGATTTGGTTGAGGGGAATGTGCCCTGCACGCGTATCGGTTTAAAAGCATCTATGGCGGAAGGCGGGATGATACCATGCGGCTGATGACACGCGATAAATCCTTCTATAAAAACTTTATCTCATTGCTCGCCTTTATAGCGGTACAGGATTTAGTGCGTTTTTCCGTAAATCTCGCGGATAATTTTATGTTGGGCGCTTATCAGGAGTCCGCCATGTCCGGCGCGGCGTTGGCCAACCAAATACAGTTTTTGCTGATGATGCTGATAGGCGGTATCGGGGATGGGGCAAGTGTGATGGGTTCCCAATACTGGGGAACCGCCCAGACGGGCGCGATACGGAAGGTCGCCTCTTCCGCGCTGCGAACCGGTCTGATGATATCCGGTTTTTTTGCCGTCGCGGCGCTGGTTATACCCGTACCTATCTTATCTGTCTTTAGTAATGACGCTCCGATTGTTCGTGACGGCGCAAACTACCTGCGCATCATGTCAGCCGGTTTGCTGCTGTCCGCCCTGTCCGGCATATTGCTTCGTGTACACCAATCCGCGGAGACCGTATCTCTGGGGGTCAAGGTGTCCGTTATGTCTTTGTTTTTAAACATCGGTTTAAATTACATTATGATTTTCGGACATTTCGGTTTCCCGGAAATGGGAGCGGCGGGCGCGGCGCTGGCTACGGTTATCTCCCGTGCGGCGGAGTTTGCCGTCATCGCCGTTTTTACATGGAAAAAAGACAAGAAAATACAAATGCAGATAAAGGAAGCGCTGCGCATAGACAAGGTTCTGCATAAGGACTTTATTCGCGTATCCCTTCCGGTTATTCTCTCCGGCGGAAGCTGGGGCATTGCCATGTGCCTGCAAGCTGTCATTTTAGGACGTATGGGCCCGTCGGCGATTGGCGCGAACGCCGTCGCCACCACGCTGGCGCAGGTGCTGTCGGTCATCGTCTACGCTTCCGCGGCCGCTTCCGGTGTCATCACCGGCAAGGCGGTAGGGAGGGACGACTTGAAGGCCGTTCGGGAATACACGCGGTCGTTCCAGGTTATCTTCTTATGCCTGGGTATCGTTTCATGCTTCGCTTTTCAATGGGTAAAGCCGGCGATACTCGCACTGTACGCCTCTTCGCTGCAGCCCGAAACGGCGAGCCTTGCGGGACAGTTTATCGATATTCTGTCTGTCACGGTTATCGGAACGGCCTATCAAATGTCTTGCCTCACCGGCATTGTCAGGGGCGGCGGCCATACGAAGTTCGTGTTGTATAATGACCTCATCCATATGTGGGGCATTGTTTTACCTTCATCGGCGTTATGCGCGTTTGTTTTTAACCTAAGCCCCGTCGTGGTGTTCGCCTGCCTTAAATCGGACCAAATCTTAAAATGTATCGTCGCCTTTTTTGAGGTCAACTCCTATCGATGGATACGAAAAGTCACGCGGGATACACCGAGCGTTTAAGCATATGCAAAACGTTATTTTATCCCATATAAGTTAGCAGACGAAACGATATGCCGACGCGCCGGTTGGTTTATTATTTGTCTGAATCCTGTTCTTTCACATACTGCCTGTATGTGGTGGGTGTGGGTTCTTTCTTGACGGTAACCAATTCCGCAACCCCTGCCAGCGCCGCGATTTTATCGCTGATGACAGGCTGCAGACAAACCGGTATATGATCTTTATAATGCCTGTGCAGCGCGACGCATTCTTTGCATTTGCCATGCCAATCACAAAGAGGATTCGGGCAGGGGCATTCTGTCATTTGCGGATCCGCCAGTAACCGTCTGTTTTCGAGCACCTGCTGATAGTATTCATCTTTAGTCGTCACCGGATGATACCTCCCCGCGTTTTACGCCGTTATACCCCCGCGTGTCTCCGACAGTTGCAGGCCGTCGTTGTTTTCCAAAGCTAACCGGATAGACCATTCGTTTTCAAACATCAAGACCGGATTTTCTTTATCATCCGCCGCGCGCGCACTGGTGGAGGTTAACCTTAACTTTTCCGGCGGCGCGGGCAGCGATGTTACCCAACGCACAAATCGGTACGGAAGTGATTCCATCACCAAATCGGCCTGGTATTCATTCTTCAAACGGTACTCCAGCACATCGAACTGAAGCTGCCCCACTACACCTATAATCATCTCTTCCCTGCCCGTTTCCGTGCGTTTGAACACACGGATCGCGCCTTCCTGAGACAACTG
>Ga0123353_10008962_pt1 | contig 13741 bp, 9 predicted proteins | sample TergutLab28metaG_3_FD_92763 | JGI IMG/M metagenome (GOLD analysis project Ga0123353, IMG submission 92763) | Labiotermes labralis P3 segment gut microbial communities from Petit-Saut dam, French Guiana - Lab288 P3 | ecosystem: Host-associated > Arthropoda: Insects > Digestive system > Gut ... | reverse complement strand
GCTCCTCAATTGACCTCACGAGGCTGAGTGGACCCCGTTCCAGACCCACTACTACTCAAATCTGATAGCGCCGGGGATCGAACCCGGGGCCTCTGTATCTGTAGCCAGAAACTCTGACCACTAGACCACAGAGGCGGTCGAACTTAATGCAACTAGGTAATTTTATTGATATATCCTTAGCTCGACATGTTTCGGGTACACACGCCCATCATCAGGAGCATTAGATGTTGAGTTGCAGCATATGGTTTTCTGCACCGAGTTTTTGGGTGGGTGATGGTCTTGAGAGCCGCTGCGTGGGTCGAGTGTACGGTGCGGATGGTACCGTCTAAAGGCACCATCCGCACCGTAAACACTACCGTTAATAATTTCAAGGCTATTTATAAATACTGACATTAATGTAAATGGGATCCCATACAACTTAACATTTTTATGCACCAAATGTAACCAGGCTTTCTCTAAATTCTTTGTGTAACAATGGCCTGATAATGGCCGTAGCGGCCGAAACTAGTAGTCACTAAAGCAAAAAATACATTGTTGTGTTTGCCTGCGTACGTATATAGTTTATTTTTACTATTCTACTATAAAAGTGCTGTGTCCATATCAGCTCTTTATTTTGCCAGAAAAACTGCCTTGTATAACAACATTCCGTTCAAATCATTTACAAAGGGAAGCATTTTTCATTTTGGCTTATGTCTGTAAATGTCCACGAGTTTAATATCAAAACGCCAACAGTTACACTGAGATTTGATAACGGATAATGCAAATATGTGCATAACACTGTTGTTCATATTCAGTGCTTACAGCACCTTTACGCAGGCGTCTCTAACACTTACTGCACAGTGTACAATCAAAATACAGTCTATATATGCGTTTTGTGTCGTTCTCAAACTAAATACGAATTATTAACCTACACAGCACTGATCTAGTTTTTTTTTTTTGTATTGCCAGCGTAATGTTTCATGTGTGGCAGAAAGTTACAAATATCATTTACACGAATATGAGGCTATAAAACCACAAAATGGGAGTAAAAGAAGAAACCAGAACACAACGCAAGGAACTTTGAACCGTAAAAAGTCCTACTTATTGCCAATGACTGGTTGGCGAAATTCTGACCCTGGTGTTAAGGGAGTCCTTCTTTCCTATCTTTAAGCAGGAAATTCCGGCGAATTCTAGCGAATTTCAGCTCTTAACCCAGCGTTAAAATTCTATTCCACAAACTATTATGACGGCTGAGGAATGGTTTTCCGATCTGAAGATAGTTTAGGAGAAAGTGGGTAAACTGTGACCACATAAAAATCGACATATTATATTATCTGGGGAAGATATGTAGACAGGTTACACCTAACACGGTTTTTAATCACATGACGGCATTTAACTGTAACCATATCACTTTACGCCAAGAATATCTTTTCAAAAGACAAATATTTGATAATACCATTCCAATGAGTTCATTCAAAGTTAGGAGCGTAAGAATCGCGAAGCATGCAGGGCGCATGACCAAGATCGAACCATATATCTTGAAATAAACTGGCGTTCGTAGGGGATAAGTGATAGGCCATACACTAAAATGAATTTATAGAAACAGGGTGCAGGTCGTGCATTGAATTCAGGAGATTCGGAATCAAGACTAGTGATCCGTTAGGTTCCAAGATGGCGGTGAAATTCTCGAGTTGTTGTAGTGACTACAAGATTCTAAAAAATAACTGCGTTCGAAATAGTTAACGATTTGCGTTAAGGTATTGTGTTATGGGATTTTAACAGCAGGGCTACTTGTTCTAAGGGTAGCGTGTCTACAGCGGACAACTCTGAACCCAAACCATTACAATATGCGCATTTCGCACAGGCCTATTTTAACACTCTTTATAAAATTAATTTTACAGAACACATAACAGCCAAATATAAGTACGCTTCCTAGCGTTCACATAGCATAGAGTAACACTTGGTGTCTAACAGATGGCATTTACTCATCATCGCCGACGACGCATGATTCAAAATCACGTAGACCTACATACACTCTTCGCTATTATTTCCTTGTACATGCTCGTCTGTCGTTGTGTTAGCAAGTAATTAACAAAAGACTTACAAACTGTAAACACCTACATTGTACTGCACTGATCACCTCTGCCGAAAATACTCCCTTCGTGTCAGCACCGCTTACCTTAATCAACAGAGTTATTCGCTTATTTTTTTTTAAGGGGGCATCCCGTTGTGTATCGTCAATTATTTATTGTATTAGTACCGTAAATATGGGTGAGGAGAGGGGGGTGTATAGGGTCTTGGTGGGGAAACCGGAGGGAAGGAGACCACTGGGGAGACCTAGGCGTGGATGGGTGGATAATATTAGGATGGATCTCCAGGAGATGGGATGTGGGTATATGGACTGGATTGGGCTGGCCCAGGATAGAGACAAGTGGCGGACGCTTGTGAGTGCGGTAGTGAACCTTCGGGTTCCGTGAAATGCGGGGAATTTCTTGACTAGCTGCAAACCAGTTAGCTTCTCAAGAAGGACTCTGCACGATGGAGTAAGTAAGTATTAGTACCGTAAATACACATCATGTACAAAGACCTGACGTATTAGTACAACTGGGTTATATCTGGCGACAATTTGACTGTACCTTAACAATACTATTCTTTGTTGGCCTGAGGATGGCCGTTTAACGGCCGGAACATGTCGTCAGATATAACTCAGTTGTACTAAAACATCTGGTCTTTGTACATACATGCTGTGTATAGACGGTACTAATACAATAAATAATTATTCGATAATGTTTCGTGTCTTAACATGACTCCTCAAGGTATTCACGGTAGGCATGTTGGCACAGTCTTGTTATCAAGTATTTCCCGTTCAATTTCACAAAGCTTCACTTAACTGCTTATAAACGTTAACAACTGAAGCGACTATTCGTTGACTTTTTCAACGGGCATTGTACTGCTGCTGTGTATATACCTAACACAAGGGTGAAAGCTACTTAAAACCTGGCGTCCTTGTTATATGTCAATGAGACGCCTATGGTGAGGAGAGGAGAGGAGAGAAGAGGAGAGGTATACACTTTTACTGTGCAGTACAGGCTTTCAGATTGTTCTTTCCTGTGCCTGCCTACCCTCCTCTTACCTTCATCCACACACTCGTTTCTCAAGTCAGTTTTCAGGTTATTACGAAAACTGCTGCATTTGGGACGTAACAATCTGTAGTTGGGTTGGGTATACAGCTTCCTCCGAAACATCTGTATCTACCCAAATTACTGTTGCCACATCCCAGAATACAACAATGATGTTTTATAACTTTCTGACGTGTAACAGCGGTACACTGACGTCTGACTTAATCCTTCCTCTCATAATTTCACGAAAAGCATTACACACCAAAACCATACCTAGCCAGGAAGAATATTTTCCGAATAATTGTTGTAATTCCTTTACGCTTCCGCGTTGGACAGCTTGAATATTTCCATTATAATATTTCACACCAATCTCGACACCGCAGAAATATTGCATTGAAGAGAGGGCTGCAGGTTACCAAGGTGCGTTCGAGACAGGTATTACTGCACCTAACACGAAGTGCGAAAACTCTGTTATCGGGAAACACTGCCACTACAATCAATACCAATAGGACAATCACACAACCGTTTATTGCACAGCAGACTCATTACAAACTCGAAGAAGAATCTGAAATACGGATTAATGGCATATTTTAATAAAACGCATTTCATTATAACTCAAACGTGGCACTCCGAAAATGACACCTCATTACATGGTATCGAATAAAATGTTCTTGTAAGTGGTGGTGGTGGTGGTGGTGGTGGTGGTGGTGGTGGTGGTGGTGGTGGCGGCGGCGGCGGCGGGGGGCAGCAGCATTAGCATTAGCACTACTATGCCGTCACCGCCGCCGCCGCCGCCACCACCACCACGTAGTAGTAGTAGTAGTAGTAGTAGGGTTGTAGTCTGGCTTAAAACTCCACAGAAGAGGGCAAAGTCGCCGGCTCTTGAGAACACGTCAGTAAAATTTAAGGTTTTATAAGAAGGGGAATTTCTTGACCACCTGAATGACTTTCTCCAAAAGTGCTCTCCCCCCAGTGGAATACCGTTTTCGGCTAACCTTTATGAAGTCACAATGTCAACTGTTTATTGAAACCCGAATACGCGAAGTGTGGGCGTGCGTGCGTGCGCGCGCGTGTGTGGTTTACACGAAGAGAGAAAAACGAGGCGGACAAGTGCCACTGCTGCAAGAACTGCGGACACGAGCAGTTCCGTCGAACTGTGATGGAATGTATTAAACCTGCCATTGCTTGTGGAGTGTAGTACTGTACCATCCGCAGGCTCACCCACAATACAAGGCAAGCAGCCAGTACTCAATGTGCACGCTCAGGCTCGCTTACTTCTTTTAATTTTTAATTTGTCATATATCATATAGGCCTCCACGACATTAATCACAACAGAAATAAGACAGAAACGCAAAAAAAAAAAAAAAGTTAGCAGAAATTCAATTTTGGGATATCCTAAGACACGTGGGTGCTGAAATCATTTACTGGGCCCAAAACAGAGTAAGGGAAAGTCGAGAGGGTCGCACAACACCCGATTCTATTTACAGCGTGTCTAAACGTTTGAGAATACCGATCACAGTGTGGGATATAAAATTCTAATTAATTTGTAACAACGCAGTTCTCAGACATTTATATATAAACAGTACGCACACTTTCTCCTTAAAGACTTTCTCTTACGTTATCAATCACTTCTATATTTACAAACGAAAAGTAGATAAAAGTGAAAATAAACGGCAACTACTCAAAGAGTCTTTAACGTCACTACTTCAATTTTTACAGCAAGGTTCGACCCGCGGAAATTACAAAATAGGCCCACCCGAGAGGTATTCAACTCAAGAGGATGACGAGAAAAGAAGAAGAAAGATCTTGACCACTGCGACTTTTCAGTCGACCCAGTTTATCACAAAGATTTTAGTATGTCCCAAACAATACTGACAACGTATCTGGCATAGAATCTATATTTTTTCGTTTCTTTACAAAATCAGCAATACTCACTATATGCTACATCCTATCATGAACCTTTAGACTGTAGTTCCGAGTGTCTTACAGTTGGTTATTCTGCAATGATCATTAACGAACGTGGCTCAAACACCTGATGACAAGTGCGAACCCAATATTTTCCATAATCACTACCAAGCATACCTGAAAGAGAATTCCTTTCTCAACGACAGGATGAGGACGTCAGGTTGCAGACTACACTCCATCCTTCATTCGGCAAGGTGGCGAAATATCTACACGAGAACATATTTGATAAACATTCTTTGACACTGGCACAAGCCTGGCGCAACAACCCGTGCTCTCTAACCAACGCCAATTCTGAGCTCTCTGTGCTATGAACTGCTGCGAATCTGAAGTGAACTTATGAACGAACACCTGCATGGCCTGAAGCCGGGGGGGGAAATTACCCATCAGCAGACCAAAGCTGTCATTAGGTCGCCCTCCGACGATGACGCTGCGTTGTTCCTGTAGAGCAGACAGGGAGTTCTCTTAAAAACCAAGACGCCCAACAGATACTCCATGATCCAGTACTCCATTACGCGTTTCTTACCGTCTATTTTAAAATGTTGCCACAGCACTGTAAAAATTTTCATTTCGAGACAAAAAATGAGACAAAAACTATAGCTTAACAAAAGCAACAGATCAGTTGGGCAAATGACATTAATGTTGCCTTCGTCTTGCCACTAAATTTATTCAAGGCTCCATTACTAATCGTTGTGGATTGAACCCAAAGCCCCTCCCCTTAAACACAGCATGTCTATTGTCTAAACTGAAGGCCACGCACATAATGCGTAGTCACTGCATGTACATAACAATTTCAGGACACAAGTCTGAAGAATACGAATCAAGAATACCTACCAGCGGTGCTTAAAACTGAGTGAAGAAGTGGTGTAACATCTGAGTCTAAGTACTAAGATACAGCACGTACGACCGCGATTTCAAATAAAACAGGTGATACACACAAAATAGGGTTCGTTTTCGGTAGGCAGTCACTCTCAGCGATATTCAGCGCGGCTTACATCGTCTCTTCCAAGGAACATCGATGACGACAGCTTTCTGACGCGATTGTACAGAAATGCGCTATCAGCTTGACAGTGTCTGTCCGTCTATCTCTCACTCCTTACGTTCGCATGTTCAGTAACTACAGTTCCCTAGGTCGTAAACTTTAATGACAAGTCATCACATCGTTAAATGCAGCTAATTTATTCCACTTAAGTATCACTACTTGCGATCATAATCCCCATGCAAACTGATGCGTTTATCACATCTTCGAACAAGTGTAAAAATTCCGTTGCGCAAGGAATCGGGATCTTGACAGGTGACGAAACATTCGCCAGGTCACGGATTCCACAATGACAAGGAAATAGAAATGGCTTCTCGTTGATGGTTCAGAATGCAGAAGTACGATTTCTATTATTATTATTACTATTAGACTCCTTTCGTATTAATGTGTGTGTGTGTGTGCGTGCGTGTGCGCGCGCGTGTGTGTGTGTCTATTCTCGCCTTAGATATCCGGCTTGCCAATCGCGTCTTTTCTGCGTCCTACTCCATTATCATCTGTGTGTGGCCTGTCCACCTCTACAGTAACTGAAGAATAAAAAACCAACTAGATGCCGCTTATTATTTTATTGTACTTTTTATACCCTCAACGTGTTTCGGGCATTACTATGTCCATCATCGGGAGCTCGCGACTATAATGTTGATTACCACATCGGTCGTTTCGGTCTTGGTTAGCTGTATGTTGGAAGTTAGGCGCGGTTAGGCTGGAGTAGTGTCCGGGCTGCAGGCTAAGCCTTCTTTAGCCAGCAGCCCGGACACTACTCCAGCCTAACCGCACCTAACCTCCAACATACAGCAAACCAAGAACGAAAAGATCAATACTGTAATCAACATCATAGTTGCAAACTCCGTATGATGGGCATAGTAATGCCCGAAGCATGTTTAGCCCATAAGAAGTACACTAAAATAATTAGTGGCATCTAGTTGTTCTATTCTTCAGTTATCACAATGATGCACGGTCCAATAAACATCAGGCTCCTCTACAGTATTTATCCACATTATCTCATAAACGGTAAGATTTCCAGGGGGAAAATAACTTAATATAAAATGCTTGTTTTGGTTTCCTTTACAACGTCTGTCTGCAACACTTCTTAAACTGAGAAGAATTCACCGAGATATCATCATACACTTACATAGGTCTTCACAAGAAATACTCGTTTTTCTTGTCAAATTTTAATCAAACTTAATTTTCTTGGCATATTTTCGAAAAATCCTAAAGTATAAAGTTTCACGAAGAGTCGTCTAGTAGGAACCGAGTTATGCCACGCGGACAGACAGACAGATGACGAAGCTAACACTTCTTTTCGCAATTTTGCGAACGTGCCTAAAATCCGTCTGACACTCCAATAACAAGCATTGGTGTTTTTTTCTCACTTACTTAGTTCGCTTAGCGATGTCGGTGTGTTTCATCAGGAGCACGATTTTCATATCGACTTCACCAAAAACTGGTTAATTAGCGTCCACACTAAAGACATTTTACACGAATTGGAACAAAGACGGGCAAGTAAACGCTGGGTTACGATGAACCGATGACCACAGTAGGGATTAGATACACATTACCTTTTCAGGCACAAATTCCAGGGCGAAGTCAAAGCCTTTAGCGGCCCTAGGCAAAAGTTACGCCTGCCACCCCCTCCTCTCCTTTAACTGAACCCTTGAAATGTCAAAGCTTAGAGAAGTGCAGTCGTCTAAGTATATATCATTCCTGTTTCCTCAGTCCCCAAATATCTGCCATCGTAGGCGACCGCCAAGCTCGCCTAGTTCGTTACGCCGACCCTGACAAATTCTGTGCAACTAGAAAGCGATGTACAAGTAACGCCTTACTTGTTTCCGATATTAAATGCAGCAAGCTTACTTGCGAAGCAATAAAATATCTTGCTTAATTAACTTTGAATTGTGCCATCCGCGTTGTGTATATAAACTATTAAGTGGGTCTGAAGTCAATAACACAACTAATGTTTAGTTAGATGTTATATTCTTGGTCAAAAATACTACATGTTTCGGCCAGTAGTGGCCATCATCAGGTGTTTGTCGTTCGACACACTTTATACATTTGTATTTAGTGCTCTTAAGTGTGTCGAACGACAAAGACCTGATGATGGCCACTACTGGCCGAAACATGTAGTTTTTGACCAAGAATATAACTAACTAAACATTAGTTGTGTTATTGAATTCAAAACCACTTAATAATTGCTTAATTACATTTACGAAGAATTGATGAGCACATTAAATTAGGGGAATACTTCCTACATTCGCATTTGAGGTTTCCACAGTACTGGCGTTGCGGACGGTACGTTGTGTAGCGGGTAGTTTAACATATCCCGTTATTTCAAACGAACACAGTTCCTTCATTTTCAAGGTCTAGTAGGCCCTGGGTCTAGCAGCATAGTGTCTTCATCTTAGAGGGCTGGTAGGTCGTCGGACACAACAACCCTAGAATATGAGGGCGTCGGCTTCCTTTAAAACGTCAGGATATGACGAACTGCCTGCTACACAGATTTAACATCCCGAAAGTAACAGAATCCTCTAATTCAGTACCACTCGAGTCTTTTGCCTTTCCGTCTAACTACAAACGCCACAATATAAAATGCAGTTTTACCTACAGTATGGCATGGAAGAGAAAACACGTCGCTAGCTGTCCGTAAAAAACAAACTGCTGGGAAGAATATCAAGTATAAGTAAAAACAGAAGGTTGCAGGAGTTTATGCAATGAGCAGTTTCACGCTTCTTACTGTCCACAGAACACAACTTACTTGGTTTATAAAATCAATAATAAAATAGATGGGACACACAGCACGTACAGGGAGATATCGCTCACTGGCCGCAATACTGGCACAACTAAAAAATTGCCATGCGCAGTTAATACTACGATTGAGTTCAAAAATATGACAGCTACATCCGACAATGGGGACCGAGGTGGCACAGTGGTTAAGATGCTGTGCTACAAATCGGAAGGTCGCTGGTTCGATCCCAATTTTTCATTGACATAAAATCCTTCCGATCAAAACATGGCCCTGGTGTCGACTCAGCCTCTAACAGAAATGAGTACCATTTCATTGGGGTAAGGGCGGCCGGTGCGTAAGGCTGACAACCTTAACACCATCCTGTGCCGTTGTCATGAAATCTGGGAACCTTAACTTCCTGGAACCCTCTGGGCCACTCCACACCTGTAATGGGATTACTTTACCTTTACCTTTTACATCCGACAATGCCGGTCAAAACACACCCCGCCAGATGCCATTACTGTCGGACGTTGTTATATTTTGATTGTGCCACCATTGCATTCAGTCGGCGACATTAGGTTCACAGAAACTTTGGAAGAAATATCTAAATGGGAGAAATCACCTTGGAGGCACATACTTAGAAGGGCAACATTCAGATGATTTACACGACGAGTACCGGGCATAACTCGCACAATCTACAATGCGGTCGCATTTTACGTAAATGTGAAATAGTGCGATATAAGCGTACTGTGCAAAATCTGTAACATCTAACCCAAATCCGAAGAATAAAAACAAAAGACTCAAGAACAGCGCAATTTCGACGCTGGCAAGCAAGTGAACTGTAAACCTTATTACGCTATTACTACATGGCAGCGCCACTTTAGTTGGTAAACAGAAATACTCGCCATATTAAATTTTATTCACCAAAAACTTTCAATTTAATTACACGAGCGCTGAACGTCGAGCAGGGAGACAGCGCGTCCTAATTGGGCGACTGTTGCACATCCCGTTCTTGCAGTGTCGTCGGAATACGACGATAATTTCCTACTTTTTAGGCAGTTTACTACATGATTGCCAAAACTACCATTCGATTACTTTATACTGCTTACTTATTTATACTCTGCTAAAAAACGGTAAGTTTAAAATCACAAATATGCTACAACGATTGTAGATATCTGCGTTCCCTCTGCTTTACATTTTAATCCTTCCGGCCGCACTATGGCCCTCAGGTCGACTCAGTCTCTTAACAGAAATGAGTATCGGGAATATTTCCTCAGGGGTGAAGGCCGCCGGTGCGTAGGGCTGACGTTACCACTTTCATGTACCGATTGTCTTGAAATCTGAGAGCCTCAATTCTCCTGGAACCCTCAGGGCTTGTCCAGCCCTGTACAGGAATTATTTTACCTTTACCTTTAGTTATTTTACATTTACTCCTATGAAACGAAAAATAGTCTTGAATTATGCGAGGTCTTCAGGAACCGACCCCTCGAATAAACGCCACAACACTGTACTTTACCACTACTACATATTTCTAGCGACACATCATCATCATCATTGTCGTCGTAGTGCTACTTAAGTACAGATTCTGCGTATATTAAATCTGTCGGATACAACCTTCACTTTACGCGTCGTTGTGAAACTCGCAACTGCTGCGATAAAAACATTTCAACAAAATGTGTAGGTACGTTTATGGTCTTCATCCGCACCAAACTTCGCAAGTCTTGCTTGTTTGATAAATTAGGTGTCGCCACCACACGGAAAGCTACAGAAAACATTCGCATGGTTGCCATATTTTTATTTTACTGTCCATAAGAATTACTCTAATAGATGTTGCGCGTTTTTTTACACTCGATTGAGTGGCACCAGGACGGCTCTCACGTCAGAAGTTTTAGCGTTCTTGCGGATTTGAAAATAAAATGGCTAGGTATGACTTCAAGTGTAATGTTCACACACGGTCCGTGAAAAAATAAATAAATAAATAAATAATAAAATTTAAAAAAATGCAACTGGGAACACGCGCGCGGGTGACATGGTGATCTCCTAAGTCTACAATTGTCCATTTACCACAAAACAGCAGGCGAAAATTGTGTGTATTGGATGGAAGGGGGCTGGATTCATACGGCCCACAAAGGACCCCAGTGATGCGCCGAACTCTTGGAACGCCACAGTGCGCCTTTGGATACTACAAAATGCAGGAAATGTCTTGATCAACTGAGCGACCATCAGCTTCCCATAACGGACCGTGATTTATAGAATTTGATGACACAGATTACATCTAATAACACTCAACCTACATATACAACCCTTCATACAGACATACTTCCTCTAGTTGCAGCTCACTGAACATATCTAAATAATCATATGACATAATGCGATCTGCAATTTGTCACCTAAGTCTATTAAATTAACAAATCGTTACCACGAAAATGCTCAGGATATGGACAGATGACGGGCACTTGAAAATGCGGTAATAAACCTTCGGGTTCCGTAAATTACGGGGAATTTCTTAACTTGAGCTTTTGAAGAAGGACTCTGCTCTATGCAGTAGGCATCGAGTTACCAGAGAAATTGTCTGCGTTTAATCTGATCCGTATATAAAACAGGCTTAGGACTAAACAATGCATCAGTACGAGCCATAAATAAATTTTCCCGACAGACTGTACTGTAGTGCGGATTCCGAATGCCAAATTTCTTCGAAATCTGTGTAGTTTCGAAGACGAATATTTCGGAACAAGATACAACAAATATTCGATATTCGAAACTATTTCACTAAGATGGATCTTCGGAAGGTGGGATGTGGAGGTATGGGCTGGATGGAGCTGGCTCAGGAAAGGGACAGGTGGTGGGCACTGGTGAATGCGGTAATGAAACTTTACAATCTCTGAACCGTGCATCGTGATACACAAACGTGAGAAAGACCAACAAGATGCACACATTTCTTAATAATTTATTTCACTTAATTTATCCTCGACATGTTTCGAACAAGTAATTGTTCATCATCAGGAGGAGTTCTGTACAAGCAGCTTACAGTATTACACCATGCATATTAAGAGCAGTCTAGTCGCTGACACGATACGAATGATACAGTATCATTCGTATCGTGTCGAGGGTAAATTGAAGTGAAATAAATTATTAAGAAAAGTGTGCATCTTGTTGGTCTTTTGCACGTATGCGGCAATGAACCTTCTCCATAAAATGCGGGGAATTTATTGACTAGCTCAGAACAGGTTAGCTGCTCAAAAAGAAATCTGCCCCATGAATTAAGTAAGTAAGTAAGTAAGTAAGTAAGTAAGTAAGTAAGTAAGTAAGTAAGTTAGTTAGTTAATCAGTCAGTAAGTAAGTTTAAGACGAAACATGCGGTCAGACGCAAGCTCTCCATTTTACGTTCATATGAGCTTGGAGAAATGGTTAATAAAGAAACCAAATTCAAATCACATCAGATCAGGATCTAACTCTGTAAAGCCCATCACAATACACCATAATAAGGAAGATTAAAGTCTTCTGAGATGTACCGGAACCGCCAATCCCGAAATACCGCAATCGGCATTACAATGTCCTTCTGTTTCCAGTACCGTTCCACTGAAACGAAAGCAAGAAGAACCTTCACGTGGCCTTCAACACGTCATTCAGGAGTTTATACTCACTGAAGTGGGTTTCCCCCCACCGATGCCACATTCATTCCATGAACACTCTGATATGACTTCGTCTTCCTTCAGACGTGCACTATTAACTCGAAACATCACTGGAAACAAGAAAGGCAATGTACGTATAACGTAACGTTGAGACGCGTTCGTGCAACCATTGCTACGGCGGAAAAGCAATAAGCATTACATAACCTGAGTGTGTATTTGTGGCCCTAGGTATCCATCATACCATGCGAATGCGCCATTTTGTCATCTGTGGCACGCCCCGCTCTACAATACTTTTTCCACACTACCCCATAAACGGCACGATTTTAGACAAAAAGTTACTGAAAATAAAATGCGCGTTTTGATTTCCTCTACAATTTTTGTCTGAAACATTTTTAATTCTAAGAAGAATTGAGCGAGATGCGATCAAAAATGTATATTGGTATTCATGTAAAGTATCCGTTATTCTTGTCCCATTGTAATGAAACTTGAAATTTCCGGACAGGTTTTCGAAAAATACCCAAATACTAAATTTCATTACAATCCGTCAAATGTGAGCCGAGTTGTTCCATGTGGACGGACAGACATGACGAAGCTAACAGTCGCTTTTCGCTATTCTGCGGATGCGACTACAAATACAGTCAGGGGAATGGAAACGGGTCGAGACATAAAAAAAAATGCAGCCTGCAACCGCCCGAAACAGTGATAAGCTTCTGGTTGAAGTGGGGATAAATGTGTCGGAACTCAGGCAAGGCCGCAGTATCATGTCCAACTTCCGGTTCTTCATTAGGCGTCATCAACAGCAACGAGACGGCCTCCACACATCCTTGACCTGTAGCCACGTGATATACAGGCAATGTGCCGACAGATATAGCCCCTTTCAAATTAACGTGACAACAGCGAAGATTCACACCTTAGCAAATCGCGGTTTTGTTCTGTAATTTCTCTCACCCCGAGGGGCAACGTAGTTACAAATGCACATTCTCTATAACGAAGAGCGTAATCAAACTACACGTGAGATGGGTGGAAAACGTGGAATACATGGCAGCAATGCAAAACGCGAAAAAAAAAATTGTAATACATTATGGGAACAGATTACTGCGGGGAGGCAGGCAGTGAAAGGGGTTCGGTTTGAAATCAACGTTAAAAAAAATGTATGGGGAAGTGCCACTGAAGGAAGAACACGGGCGGATGGTGTTCGAGATAGGGCGCTGTTGAAGATATTTAGGCTTAAGAGAAAAAGAGTAACAGAAGACCGGCAATGTGCGTATAACGTAACACTGAGGTGTGTTCG
>Ga0123353_10008959_pt1 | contig 13742 bp, 12 predicted proteins | sample TergutLab28metaG_3_FD_92763 | JGI IMG/M metagenome (GOLD analysis project Ga0123353, IMG submission 92763) | Labiotermes labralis P3 segment gut microbial communities from Petit-Saut dam, French Guiana - Lab288 P3 | ecosystem: Host-associated > Arthropoda: Insects > Digestive system > Gut ... | reverse complement strand
ACAAAGAAATATGTACGACAACTGGTGATTGGGCTGGCTGTGGCTGGATTTTTTATCGCCATGATCGGCCTGCAGCCGAATGTGTGGTTGATTGGAGTGTTCGGCTTCCTGTTTTTTGCCGCTCTACCTTTTGTCAATACGAGCGCGGACGTTCTGGTACGCCGCAACATCCCAGATGACAAGCAGGGTCGGGCGTGGGGGTTGATAGGAATCCTCTCACAGTTTGGATTCATTATCGCATATTGCGTTTCGGGAGTATTGGCCGACCGTGTGTTTAACCCACTGCTGACAGACGGCGGTGTGCTGGCATCTACAGTCGGGCGTATGATCGGCGTCGGGGAAGGGCGTGGCATTGGTTTGCTGCTGATGGCATCCGGCTTGTTGTTGGCGGTGCTGGCGCTGTTTATGGGGCGTATCCGCGCTGTCCGAGCATTGGAAGAATAGAATCAAGGAGAGGGAGTGACGATGAATGACCAAGCCCTTTTTAATTCGATTTTCCTGGATGGCAGTATCGGCTATGATGTTGCCGCCATACTTTTCTCCGAATTTATAATTCGAAATCTCCTGATCAAGTCCTTGGTGTACACGCCTTTTTACGCTTTTTCGAATTATATGATCTTTCGGATTAACCAACAGTTCCTGTTGCCCACAGTTCGTATTTTTCATGAAAGGCACAGCTATTAGCGGGCACAATTATTAGCGGTTCCTTTTGATAATCTGGCTTACAAGACGTATTCGGCCCTCTACGGTATCAGGAGGAACTTGGTCCCCCACCCCCAAAATGAACTTAGGATCGTTCAAGTTGATCATTCTTACAACATAGTCACAAAACTCTTTCTCTGAAAACTGTGACGTAAAAAGTGAGCCTGGTAATCCGCCCCAGAGGATTATCTCCGGCCCCGCGCAGGCGCGCAAGTCTTCCGGTTTGAGATCGCCGACGGGATCGGGGGTGATTGCCTCGGCAATATCGAATCCCGCGTTGTGCAGCTTTGATAAACACGGTTTGAGGGTGCCGTCAATGTGAATAGCGGTTCGTTTGCCATATGAATGCAAGTATTCGTTGACTCGCTTGTAATACGGCATGTTATGCTGGGTAAAAAAATGGCCCGAAACCTCGCTTGAGAGATTTTCGGGAAACGCGATGATCTCCAGCGGGCATTTTGCCAGAATTGAGATCACGTCATTTTGAGCATTCTCCATTCTTGTTACGCATTCGGTAAACTCATCGGGATAATCACAGAACAGCTCAACCGTTTTCTCAACCCCCGCCCACCGGGAAAGCAGCTTTTGTACAGGCGCGACGCATATCGGAGCGGCTGCGAGTAAAAAGCCCGCATCCCCTACCTTTTCATCCGCCTCCGTCACTTGGGCATAGTTTGGGGAGTATCGCATCGATTCAAAAATATGCGCCATGATGAATAAGTCTTCAACGCATTTGATGAAGTGCTCCGTATACGCGAAAGAGAATTCTAAAAATCTCTGGTAGGAGGTTAGAGTTCCGATTTCCGTTTGATAAACGGCGAACATACCTTCCCGGTCCCGTTTTTCCTCATACTTCACGTTGTTTGTAAAATGGATGTGAAAAGGAAAGGGAAAAGACTCAAGTATATACATACCCGCATCGTGCTGTTTGTAAAACGCGATTTCACCATTGATCCCCTCGAACTGCCGCGGCAATTTTCCGAGGCACTTCCGGGAAAAATAATAGTATGAAAGATCGGCGAAAAATGGGAGCGGCCCGACTTTTCCGTTGAGCCTGTTCAGCAAATCATTCCGCTTTGAACTCATATTCTGACTCCGTTAATGTGCAGCACGCGCGCGAGGCTGTCGATCCTTGAGGTCACATCGCCATAACAAAGGGCAAAATGCTGCCCCGCATAGTTTTGTACCAGCTCGTTTACATTTCCGTCCAACTCTACGTCCAGCGCCGGCATATACCCCTGCCGCAACTCTGTGGGAAGGCCCGTTCCCGCACCGTAAAGGAAATGAAAAGTACCCACGTCTTCCACCAGGCGCAAGAACGTAACGCGCTCCGGCCGCATCACAAAACTCATCTGCAGGCCATTAAACCCCGGGTGGGGTAAAAACCTCCTGATCATTTTGTCGCCGCAGCCCAAAGAGGGCGGCAGCATTCCGCAGGAAGAGAATTTTACAGCGTTTCCCGCGTGGTTGATCGAATCTCCATACGTAACCACTTGCCCTGTTAAGTAATGCAGTATCAATTGCGAAACCGTACAAGGGATATCCCCTTCGCACCCCGCGACCGTTCCGTTGTCCGCCAGCACAGACAGCGGTACGCAGGGAACCATTTTATATTCTTTGGAAAACTCATATTGGCATTTGATATTGATCGCGTCCAAACCAGATTCACCCACCGTCTCCTTCAGGGCGCAATAGATGCCCGCGGCTTTCTCCAACTCTTCCGGGCGCACATCCTCGCAGACCCTGCCGGAACGCCTGATCAGCGTTATGGCGCTCTCAACCGCGACGCGGTCCGCATGAAGCGCTTTGTGGATGAGGGTGTAGGAGTCACTCTGTACGATTTCCGGACCAATGAGGGTGCGCATCAGCAAATGATCGAACGTGCCGGGCAGAATGCACATGGATGTATAGCCGACGAGCCCTACCCTTGAACGCCTGAGCGAAGCCTTTGCGGCGGACGCCGCGCAAAAATCGATAACAGCCCTGACGGTTGCGTCATCGTCCGGCATGCCTATCACGGATGAGAAGAGATAACCCGCTCTGCGCATTGTCCCGGAGAACATGGAAAAGGATACGTACGATCCGGTGCTTTCAAGTTTTCCATCCCATTCAAACATCGGAAACCCCCAAAGACACATCGGCAAATGTTCGATCTCCCGAATCGCCGCAAGCGCCACACTGCATTCCATCCAGGAACCGAGAAAAAGAATCACCCCGTCCAAATTTGAAGAGGCGAAGGAAATGCCCGCATTCTTTGCGGCATCCCAATTGCAGACGGTTTTCTCTGGCAAAACCAGCTCAACACCGTGCTCATGAAGGCGTTTTACCGCTCGATCCGCAACCGTAAAAACAAGGTCATCCTGATAGTCTTCATGGCAGATGTTTAAAAATCCGATACGCATAGTCTTCTCCCCACATTTCCCCGGTATCGCTCCACGCTTCGCCCGATCGACACCGCGGCGCCGCGCGTGCATACCGCGACCGATGGATTTCCTCCGCTATATCGCAAGCTCTAAAATACGCTCTTGCGTCAGTTCTTCGCGATTCAGAATCCCCGCGATTTCGCCTCCGTGCATAACGATCACACGATCACACATGCCAATAATTTCCGGCAATTCCGAACTGATCATGAGGATGGTCTTTCCCTGCCGGGCCAAGTTGTTCATTAAATGATAAATTTCCACTTTTGCGCCCACGTCAATACCGCGGGTGGGCTCGTCGAAAATGATGATGTTGCTATTTGTATCAAGCCACTTTGCCAATACGACCTTTTGCTGATTTCCGCCGGACAGGCTTGAAACGGGCGCTTCGATATCGGGCGTTTTAATCCTCAGAAGGTCCACATATTTTTGTACGCTTTTTCGTTCTTTCTTTTTGCTGATGAAAAATCTCCGAATATACTCATGGATATTCACCATCGTCACGTTTTCACGAATGGCCATTGCGAGCACGGTCCCTTGATTTTTGCGGTCTTCGGGTATCAGCGCGATTCGCTGCCTGATTGCGTCCGAAACACCGGCGATCTTGACGGGCTCGCCATCCACCAGAACTCTGCCACTCTGCAAAGGGTCGGCGCCGAAAACCGCGCGGGCTAGCTCTGTTCTGCCCGCGCCCACGAGGCCTGCGATTCCCAATATTTCGCCCTGCCGCGCCTCAAAGCTGATATCCTTGATCGCATAGGTATTTAAGCGTTCGACATTCAGGCGCGCTTTGCCCACCGTGTGTTCTTTTTTCGGGTACTCGCTGCCAAGCTTACGGCCTACCATGAGGGAAATCAACTGTTCACGGGTTGTATCTTTTGTATTATGCGTCGCGACATACTGACCGTCGCGCAGAACAGTGACCCGATCCGTAATCCGAAATATCTCTTCCAGACGATGGGAAATGTAGAGAATGGTAACCCCTTCCTGCTTCAAAAGCGCGATGACTTTGAATAACGCTTCCAATTCGTTTTCTGTCAGGGAAGCGGAAGGTTCGTCCATAATCAGAATTTGTGAATGATAGGAAAGCGCTTTGGCAATTTCAACGATTTGCTTTTTCGCGACGCTCAGCTCTTGCACGGCCTCATAAACGTCAAGTTTTACGTTGAGCTTTTGAAGCAATGCTTCCGCGTCGGAAAACAGCCGTTTCCTGTTGATAAAGTGGAAACCCATGATATTGCGGCAAGGCAGATGACCCAGGAATATGTTTTCTCCCACGAAGAGATGCTCGGCCAGCTTCAGCTCCTGATTTACGACGCTGATGCCATGTTTGACGCCGTCCGCGGGGGATTTGATCGCCGCTTTTCTTCCCTCGATCAGCACCTCTCCGCTGTCGGGGTGTTCCGCGCCATAAAGTATTTTAATGAGGGTGGATTTGCCCGCGCCGTTCTCGCCGCAGAGCCCGTGAACTTCCCCGCGCCGGATGTCAAAAGACACATTGTGAAGCGCTACAACGCCGGGATATTTTTTCGTAAGACCTTTCATCTCTACAATAGGATCTGTCATGAGAGAAAAGCTCCTTAAAATATACTGTCCGGCACGGTACGGCGGCGCTGTGCCGGACAGTATGATATGGGTTATTGCCGCTGGTCGACGATGCTGCGCCACTCGTATGTATCAACCGTGTCTTGTGTGACCAGTACGGCCTTGTCAAGCACTTCCGGAGGAACTTCCTTGCCGTTTAAGTAATCAACGATCGTTTTGATGGTTGTTCTGCCCATTGTCGCGGGGTTTTGAATGGCTGAGGCCCTGAAATAAGGATTTTTATTCTCCAGCATTTCAAACATCTCTTTGGACCAGCCCACCGAAATGACAGCCACATTCTGCCGCTGCGCCGCCTCTAGGGCTGCAATGGCACCAAAGCACGTATCGTCATTTATTCCAAAAACCAGGTCCACTTTCTCATTGACTTGCAGAATATTTTCCATCACGGACATGGATTCCGTACGGCTGGCCTTGCCATCCTGCTGCGCGACAATCTGCACGCCGGACATGGCTTCGAGGATGGATTTGACGCCGTCCACACGGGCGGCGCACACGACCGAGGAGATGGGGAAGTCAAGGATCACAACGTTTGCCTCTCCGCCCAGGTTTTCTTCAATGTATTGTTTCATCCACTCCCCGACGATCACTCCAGCCTGGTAATTGTCCATGCTGATAAATGTTGTGATTCCTTCGTTGCCGGCTGTTCCCCCGTCAAAGGCGAAAACGGGCACACCGCTATCGCCGGCAGCTTTGACCGTTGGGATCAGGCCTGACGGATCCGTAATGGCCGCCGCGATCGCATCGACCTTCTGCGCCACAAAGGTCTCAAACTGGTCCGCTTGCTTTGCGGGATCCGTATCGGCGTCTTGGACAATCAGAGTAACGCCTAAATCTTTCCCCTCCAAGATCATACCGGTTTCCAAGTCTTTGTAGAACTCGTCACGTCTGAAATAAAGCGAAATGCCGATGGTGAAATCGTCGCCGGCAGCCGCGGATTCGGCAATTGCGCAGACGACCATGCCGATGAGCATGAGTGTGGCCAATAACGATACTGCGATCCTTTTCATGGTGATTCTCCCCTTTTTGTTTTTTATTTACCAGACCTTCTTGCTTTAAGAACGTCAAAGGTAACGGCTAAGATGAGGATCAGGCCCCGCGCGATCTGCTGAAAATAAGAGCTTACCGCCAACAGCACCATCCCGTTATTCATAATCGCGATAAACAAAGCGCCAAACAATACGCCCAGAATCTTTCCTTTCCCGCCGGAAGTGCTTGTACCCCCAAGGACCGCGGCGGTAATGGCCTGGAACTCATATCCGATTCCGCCGTTCGGCTGTCCTGAAGCCAGACGTGACAATAAAATCAAACTCGAAATCGCCGCGAAAAAACTGGCGATCATATACACATACAGCCGGATGCTTTTTACCTTGATCCCCGATAAAAACGAAGCCTCCTCACTGGAGCCGATCGCGTAAACATATCTGCCCATGCGCGAGTGGTCCGCATAAAGATACGTGATGACATAGATCATGAACATGATGATTACGGGGATCGGGATGATCCACAGATACCCCCTGCCCAGCACTTCAATGGACGGGGGGAGATTGGACACGGGGTACGCGTTTGTGATCACATAGGTGATGCCGCGTACAATTTCCATCGTTCCGAGGGTTACAATAAACGGAGGAATTCTTACCCGTGTGACCAAAAGGCCGTTTACGGCTCCAATCGCCAACGCGAGCGCAATGCCGCCTAAAAACGCAGCTGGGACGGGCAGTTGGTAATCGACGATCAGTTTGGCTGTAAAGACCCCGACCAAACCGACGGTTGATCCTACGGAAAGGTCAATGCAACCCGATAGCAACACTAAAAACGAACCTGCCGCGATGATCGCCACGATCGTGGATTGCCTGAGCGCGTTCATGATGTTTTCGCCGGAGAGAAACACGCCTTTTGGCACGGCAATGGATAGGACGGCTATTTCAATGACCAGGAGATAAAAAATAAAATAATTTTTGTTGATCTCTCTCAGCTTTTTAGATAAAATGCCCCTGTTCAATCGGACAACCTCCCAACTCACCGCGTGCCCGCATGCGATTCGGCGTCATCGCGATGCCGCTCAAAACCTCTTGGTATGCCAAAAAGCATTGTAATACTATTCGCTGATAGAAACGATGAATAGCATCAGATACGGTTATGATACCGAACCCTATGGGCCAGGTAAAGGCACAAATAAGCACAATTTTGAGTAAAAATCAACACTTATGGATTTTGCACATGCGCGATGTACTTTTTGGGGCTCACGGCAAATTTTTCCTTAAATAGCTTACTGAAGTATCTCGTATCAGAAAAGCCTGTCTTTATGCAAATATCTTCAATGCTTGCGTTCCCGCCCCGCAGTCTTTCCGCCGCCGCGTCAAGGCGGGTATTCTTAATAAAATCGAGAATTCCCTGGCCGCTTTGTTCTTTAAATATCTTTCCCAAATAGTTCGGGGATATGAAAAGCATTTCCGCAACCAAAGATACGCTTAATTCATCCGCGTAGTGCTGCTGGATATAGTCCTTCGCGTTCGCATAATAAGCCGCTTTTGAGGATGTTGGATTTTCGGACGACAGTTGGGTTAGCTTGGCGGCCAGCCAATTCGTCAGTTCCTGATCCGTGCGAAAACTGGATGTCATTTCGGCCAGGGTTGCGCTTGGAAGATGCTGCCCTGCCATTCGCTCCAGTGAAATGTTCAATAGCAAGGATGTAAAGTGTTGTTTGAAGAATTTTTTGTAGTTGATGTCATATCCAGAAAACAGCTCAAAACCTTTCTCGATAATCATTTTTACATCGTCAATTCCCTTTTGCGCGGCAAAAAACACGCTTTCCGCGAGCCTTTCAAGTTCTTTGGTGATCCGCACAATCGAACCCTGCTTATCCGAGACAATCGTTGTTAAAATCTGTGAGGTGGCTTTCAAATACTCCGCTTGTTCAAGCTTCTCCGTTTTTTCTTTCAATTTACGCGTCAGCTCGCGCGAAAGTTTGCCTACTTCCTGCTGACTGATGGGTTTCAGGATGTAATCTTTAACGCCATATTTAAGCATTGTCTGCGCGTATGCAAAGTTGCCATGGCCGCTAATGACGAAGACAATGGGATCAAGCCCCTCGGAGGCCAAATGCTCCATAACATGTATTCCGCTTAATTTGGGCATGACGATATCGAGCAATATTCCGTCGATTTCTTCCTGTAACGCGATATTGATTACATCCTGGCCATTCGCGGCTTCGAACAGCTCGAAATCGGCTGTTTTTGAAAGCTCATGGAGCAACCCTTTTCTGACAATCGGTTCATCATCCGCAATGATGATTTTATACATGATTGCCGCACTCCTCATAGATGATTTCTATAATTGCGTAAACCATCCCCTGCTCTACATGAAAACGCAAACCTGAGCTTTCCCCCGCAAACAACTTGATTCTCTCGCACACATTTTTGACCCCGATGCCATATTCGGCGCTTTTCATAGCGCTGCCCGTCAGGAAATCATTCAGGTCGGCGGCTTTTTCGCTTGTCAGCATCCCGGCGTCGTCACATACGACGATCGTCAACGCGTTATTCTTCAACTCCACATCAATTCGGATCAGGCACTCGCGGTCCGTTTCCTTGATGCCATGATAAAACGAATTCTCAATGATGGGCTGTATGATGAGCTTTGGAACGGGCAGAACGTCCAGCGAACGATTGTAATGAAACCTTGTTTTCAACTTTGTCGGATATCGGATTTTAAGGATTTCAAGATAATTTTTCGCATGATTCAGCTCATCTTTCAGTGGAATAATGTCGTTGCCCTGTGAAATCGATAACCTGAAATAATTTGACAAAAGTTCCGCTGTTTGGGCGGCTCCCTGAGGGTCTCCTTCATTGCACAGCCAGACCACCGAACTCAAAGTGTTGTACAGGAAATGCGGATTAATTTGGAACATCAATGCCCGCAGCTCCGCCATTCTCCGTTTTTCCTGCGACGAATTGTAATCCTCAATTGTGTTTTCAAGGATGGAGATCATATCTTTATAGCTGTTTGTTCCGCTTAACGCGACGGTCCCATCATGATGAGCGTTCCCGGAACCTCTGATTTTTTCAATCAGGCTGGAAATCGGTTTTGTCAGGAAACGGGAGACTAACGAGGATAAAAAGAGGCAAATGAGAAAACAGAGCAGGCAGATGATGATGGTAGAGTGCGTAAAGGCTGAAAGCTCGCCATTGATGAGCGAATCTGACGCATAACAATAGAAAGTGAGGCCGCTTTTGGCTTCTGCCATGCTCTCATAGCTGTATTTTTCGTTGCCGATGGTCAGCGAATCATCATGAATCAGCAATGCCTGAGAATGGAGCGCAACGCCCCTGAGAGCGGGTTCACTGGAATAAATGACATTTCCCAGGGTGTCGATAATGAGATAGTCATAGTCAAGGGTTCTGTTTTTTTCAAAAATTTCCGAGAATTTCCTTTCGCTAATGCTAAAGAGTTCAACGCCAAGATAGCGGCCTTTTTTGTCAAACACTTTCCTGATGTAGGCCACTACATTTTCACCGCGTTCATGATGCAAACCGTTATAGATATAATTTCTGTTATGTTTTTTGAAAAACGTCAAGCTGCCCAATGATTTGGGATACATATTCGGATCTTGAATATTTTCATAGAAACCAATCCACTGCTCTCCGCCGAAAAAGCAATAAACTGAATTGACGCCGTCGATCATGGAGTAATTGTATAATTCCTTTTTGAGATTGCTTGCGTGATACGCGTGATCGTCCGAGCCGTCGGAATAGTAGTATTCGCTGATGCTGTCACTCATGGAAAGTTTCAGTGAATACCGGATGATTTCAGAAAACTCATATTGAAATGTCGTTCTGACAGCGCCAAGTATGTTGGAGGCGTTTGTTTTAAAGCGATTTTGCGTCTGCGAGTAATAGTTCCGGATAAGCATGAATCCCAAAACCGCTATGGGCACAATGGAAATCAGTACAAATATCAAAGTAAAGGTGAAAAACATAGAATTTTTCTTTTTTCTACTTAACAATCTCATTATTTTCAATAATGGCTCCTTATGTTTCCTACACGATGCTGTTGCGGAATATTTATTCAGAGGATGGATAATGGTAAGCTTTTGCATTACTACCACTACATCATATCACACCCCCTCAAATCCGTCAGTAAGTTTTAAGGTTGTTCTCCGTGCTAAGGCCCTGAATCCCCACAAGCGCTCTTTTCCTCGCCAGTGAGCAACTCTAGGTAGTGTCTACATAAGATTATGTCAAAATATCAGCCCAAATGATAATGCAACGAATGTGGACAGCAGCAAGAAAAGAAGACGTGTTTTTTGCATAACGAGTAGCTATCCCTCTCCAATGTTTAAGCATAAGGAATACGTTTTCAATCAAATGGCGCAGTCTATATAGATATTCATCATACTCGCGTTGATCCTTTCGGTTCCGCTTCGGTAGAATAGCCACCTGCATTTCAGCAGCAAGTGTCCTGTCAACAATCGTGTTTGTATCATATCCCCGATCAGCCAGCAAAGTCATGGCATCAATCCCTTCTACCAGCTTTTTTCCATACTGACAATCCGCAACAGTACCTGCTGTAATAAACATTCTGGCCGGCATACCAAACGCATCTACGGCCATATATAGCTTGGAGCTGAGCCCCCTTTTGCACGTCCCATCTCTTGACAATACGCCTCTTTGGTCGTGTTTTATGAGAAATATGTACTTGTGGATGGGGCATTCCGGTCCGCAGATATTTCAGATTCCGTATGAGTCCATTAGCGATACTCTGATGATCAAATACAAATGAAGGCGGCGTTGCTTCTGTCCGCCGCAATCCTGCGATCTGCGGCTGGACAGTCTAATCCTGCCGGATACCCTTATATCTACCGGAGAATGTGCGTTCGCCGGTTATGTTGGCTTCCTAAGCAGCTTACCCGTAAGGGAGGGCAGCGTTGCTGAACAATACGCCCAAGCGAACCGCGTTCCTTGCATCTGCATGTCACATTGGCCGAAAGCCCGTCATCGATTGGCAGGTGCTGGACGTCCGGGAAGATAGGGCCCTGCTGCTGTCCGTGCTGGGATGGGAAGCCGGGCGCTGCCCAAATAACAAGAGGCGGGTCACATGGGACAGAGGCGCCCTGCGTCAATGGTTGAACCCTGTATTTTATGGCACGGGTTTCAGCGCTGAAGATTTGCTGCCCCCTAAAGCGTGATGCCCTCTCCGCGGAATTTTGCCGCCTCGTCGAACAGGGCAAGTACGTTCTCGATGGGAAATTCCGGCTTAATATGATGGTCCGGGCCGCAGATGTAGCCGCCGCCCTTGCCCAGCACCCGTATCCTTTCCCGCACTTCCCGGCGTACGTCTTCGGGTGTTCCGAAGGGAAGGGTTTGCTGCGTATTGATGCCGCCGTAGAAAGCAAGATCGCCGCCGAATTCGCGTTTCAGATGCTCCGGTCCGTTGCGGGGCAAATGACACTGCACGGTCTCCCAAACGTCAAGGCCGCACTCAATCAGATCCGGGATCACGTCCACAAATTGCCCGCATGCGTGGAGCCATACCTTGAGCCCGTAGGACTTTGCCAAACCAAACAGCTTTTGATAGGTGGGCTTGAGGAACTTCCGCCATGCCTCCGGGCTGAACAGCAACCCCCGCTGGGTTGCGAAATCGTCACCCATGCAGAAGATATCCGCCCTGTTTTTCGAGGCTTCGAATTGCCTGCGATAGTATTCCAGATAGAATTCCTCGATTTTCTTGATACAGGCTTCGATGATTTCCGGAGTCTCATGCATGCGGATCATGGCGTCCTCCATGCCGAAGAAATCAAAAACCTGACAGATCACAGGCATCCAGTGGCCGAGCACCGCCGCGTATCCGTGCCGGACCACATCCTCGCACTTTTGGGCCATTGCGCTGTAATCCCACCAATCGGGAGAGGGCCATAGGGCGGCGTCCTCGATCTCCTTTACGGACTGTACATCGCGAAAAGGACGGGGGTCATCGCAGTCTTTGCTGTAGCTCACCGCGCCGCCGGCCGTTCCAAATACGGTGATGATACCTTCCTCATGCAGGCCTGTTTCCATATAAACATCGTGGGGCAAGGTGAATTTCGGCCAGACGCGGCGTTGGCAGATGCCGAGATAATCGCACAGCTCTTCCTTGGTGGAAAGCCCAAGCCTGCTGAGGTAAGGGCGAATATCGTCAATATTCATGGCATAGGCGGGAACCATATCCGGCACCCTGTGGCTGATGGCGGTCAATATCCGTTCGCGGTGTGTCATGTTCATATCGCCTCAATCCACCAGCACCTTGCCCGGTACGGAGTTGAATTCGCCGCTGCCGGGGATGAACGGATATTGTTCCTTGATTTTTTCGCTGAGTTCAATGCCAAGCCCGGGCTTTTCCGGGGGATAGACATACCCGTCCCTGAAGCGGAAGCTCTCGCCGATGATTTCGCTGTGCAGGGGGCCGTATGCCGGCGCGATTTCCAAAATCGCGGTGTTTTCAGCCGCGAACGCCGCGTGGATATTCTGCATGAATCCGACGCCGGCGGACCAGGAATGGGTGGCGATCCGCCGGCCGCGGGAGGCCAGCAGCGCCGCGATCTTCATGAATTCGCCCAGGCCGCCCACAAAGGCCGCGTCCGGCTGGCCCATGTCAAAACAGTCCTTTTCCACGTAAAGCTTCCACTCGTGGGCCCCTGCCAGGCATTCCCCGCCGGCCACCGTAACGGAGGTGCCGCGGCACAGCTCCGCGTACTCGTTTGCCAGGTTGTAATGCAGCGGCTCCTCAAAGAAGAATAGGTTATAGCGCTCCAGGGCCTTCAGCACGGCCTTCGCCGTATCCAGCGGCCAGGAAATGCCGCCGCCCGGGTTGTTCATGTGCCCGTCCAGACAGATGGCAACATCGTCGCCGAACCGCTTTTTGATGTTTTCCAGCTTTTGGGCCTCGATCTCCGCCGCGATGTGCGGCACAAGGGATGTGCGGTAATATCCCCCGCCGTCTTCCTCGTAGAATTCCCCCGCGCCGAGTTTGACGCTTAAAAACCCCAGCGAGAGATAGAGGTCCATTTTTTGGAAGAGCTTGTCAAGGGGATAATTGGCCGGGCCGCCCGATGCATAGGCGAAGATCCGGTCATGCTTGCGTCCGCCCAAAAGTTCGTACACCGGCAGGTTGTACGCCTTGCCCTTCAAATCCCACAGGGCGGCCTCAATGCCCGTAAGCGCGATCAGGCCCACGCCGCCCCGGCACCAAAAATTTTCGCAGGCGTACATCTCGCGCCAGAGCTGGGCAATGTTGCCCGGGTCTTTGCCCAGGAGGATGGGCGTAAAGTATTCCACAATGCGGGGTATGAGCTCCGGGCAAAAATAACCGGCGTAAGTTTCGCCGACGCCCACGAGCCCGGCATCGGTATGCACCTCCACAAAGGCCGCGCTGCGCCGTTTGCGCGCCGCCCACAGGTAGGGGTCGTTTGTGCTGGGCCCGGTCAGCAGTATGGTGCGGACATCCGTGATTTTCATGGCGCCTCCTTAGGGTCGGCGGTGCTTCGGTACAGACGTTTCCAGGTTCATGCTTCCATGCCTTTGGCCTGCTTGCGATAGGGATAATATATACCAAGCGGGAGAAATGTCAAGTCGCCGCTGTTCCCCGCGTTTGCGCCCGCCCCCGGCGGGGGATCCCCCTGGCCAGGGGGCGGGGGCCATAAGGGGGACCCGTCGCTTCGCTCCCGCGGGCGGGGAGTTCCCGCCCGCTTTTATCGTCGCCTCGGGCACTGCCATGCCCGGTCCTCGTAAACAATACGCAGAGTTCTCCTCTGCGCCACGATGGAAGAAAGCAAGATGCTTCGCTCGTTTAGCGCTCCTGGCCGGGGCTGAAGCCCCTCCTTCAGGGCTGCCCATCGGGCACGCCGGCGCCCCGTGTGGCCCCGGGCCCCAGGTAAACAGCGAAGTTTGCGTGAAGACGCGTCTCTTGTGGAATGCGGGAAGCAGGATAATGAAGACCTACATGCTGTGACTTGCTCCAGGACTCGAATGACGGGCCCATTTT
>Ga0123353_10008958_pt1 | contig 13743 bp, 7 predicted proteins | sample TergutLab28metaG_3_FD_92763 | JGI IMG/M metagenome (GOLD analysis project Ga0123353, IMG submission 92763) | Labiotermes labralis P3 segment gut microbial communities from Petit-Saut dam, French Guiana - Lab288 P3 | ecosystem: Host-associated > Arthropoda: Insects > Digestive system > Gut ... | reverse complement strand
CCCTGTTAATATAATGGAATTATTTTGTGAATGTTTTTAAAATGACTTTAGCAAGGAACAACATAGCTCCCTGAGGATGATCTTAGGATCGAAACATGTTGGATCGATTTTAAGTGTTTTAGTGTGAAATTTTACGTAAGTGCATTTGTTGGTTGATAATTAAGGTGATTCTACGAAATGCACGGTGCAACAATAAGGATATTGATATTTGGGTATTTTTGGAAAATCTGTCAAGAAAATTCAAGTTTCATTAAAATATGACAAGAATGAGGGGTACTTTCCGTCAAGACCAATGTACATATATGATATCTTGCTCAGTTTTTCTTAGAGTGAGAAATGTTTCAAACAAAAGTTGTAAAGAAAATAACAAACACGTATTTCGTTTTCAAATTTTTTTCCGAAAATCGTGCCGTTTATGAGAGAATATGGAAAAATATTGTATAGCCGGATGGACCACGTGCCACAATATAACACGGTGCATGCGTTTTGAATACAGGATACACAAGGCTACAAACATACACTCAGAATATGTGATACTTATTGCTTTTCCACGGCAAAAAGTTTTAGACGAACGCACCTCAAAATTACGTTCATAAGTACATGGCCTGTCTTGTTTAGATGTGTCCTCCATTGCGGTATAAAGTGAAAATCGCATTAAAATTTTTAAGTGGACAATGCAATACGTTTTTATAATCGCAAGAAAAAAGTGTTTCAAAAGCGACGTTTGCCCAGAAGATATCAAATCGTGGAAAATATCGCTTTTAATTTTGAATTTTGAATTTGAGTATTTTACATTCTTTTGTAGTGTACTTCCACGTCGAAGTAATTATAAGTGGTAAAATGCCCAATAAAAATTCAAGGGACATTTGTAAAAAAAATATTCCACCTCATAAGACGACTTCCGCAGACAGTCCTGCCGTTGGTCTGTTCTTATCCTTCAGGCCTATAGCTTTAGAAGGAAAAGATGCTCATGACTTTGGAGGTCCTGTAATGGCAAATTGATAGACTAAGCCTGATAATAATGATCTAGAAGCACCGTTTTTCAACAAAAAAAAAACACTGTTTTACGATTCGTTAATACACGGTCTCCTTTCGTTGTTATTTGCTCTTCTAAACACACACAAACATTTTAAAACTTGGAAGAAGAGCTCCTTAGAAAGGTGCAAAAACTTCTTAATAGTGTAGTGGGTAGTGTTTTTATGTTATCCAGATGTAACACGTTTCCGGCAATTGTAGACACAGTAACATCTACTGAGGTAGTTCAGTGCCATCTCAAAGTCATATTTTTTACTTATTTTGTAACAAGGAATCACACAATGGAAAGAAACGAATGAAACAGAGAAATGGAAAATGTAGATCAGGTGTATATATTGTAAATAAATAGAAAGATGCCGGTTCCAGTGGCCGCGCGATCTAAGGCGTGGGTCTGAGGCCGCTCGCCTGCTGAAATTATGGGTTCGAATCCCACCGGGGGCATGGATGTCTCTCCGTGTTGAGTGTTGTATGTTGTCAGCTAGAGGTCTTTGCGACGAGCCGATCACTCGTCCAGAGAAGTCCTACCGACTGTATTGCGTCGTTGTGTGTGAACTAGAAACCTCGTGAACGAGGAGGCCCTTGTCCACTGGGGGCTGTCACGCCAAAACAAACGAACAAATTGAAAGATAGTAGTAGTAAGATAAGAAGGGTAGCAGGAAATATGCGGTCATCCCCCGAGTCAGAGCACTGTGTCTGCAACTTCGTGACTGGACCCGGACCTCCACACGTGATTCTTAACCGTCTTCATAACTTACGAGGGACCAGTTTGCGGCCGCAGCAAGTGTAGTATCTTCCAATCAATCTTCCCCTTTGGACAGGAATTGGGACGAAACTAAATCACCAATTCAAGACAAATGGCGGCATGCTGACCCTTCATATTCGTTTTGTGTGCGGAATGAACACACAATGAGCAACCCATATCCGAATATCTGCTGACACGTGATATAAATGTAGACCTTACTGGACTGTATAACTTCTCTTTAATTTTGATAGGCATTTAACGACAACTTTGGCGACATAAATGCATGAAACTAAAAGCTTCTTTGCTGTAAGACGAAGAAAGTAATGAAAAACAGGGGGTAAACTGCATAATGAGTAACTTCATGATTTGCACTCCGTACCAAATGTTATGCGAGTGGTCAAATTAAGGGGAAAGAGATGCGCGAAAATGTTGAATGCATGGAAGAGAACAGTCGCGCATACAGAACCTGAAGGAAAGAGACAGCTCTGAAGACAAAGGCGTTGATGGAAGGATCACTGTAAAATGGGTCTTAAAGAAATACGATCGGGGGATGTGTACTGGATTCGTCTGTCAAAGGATAGGGACAAGTAGCGGGCTGTTGTGAACACGGGAATGAAATTTCGCGTTTCATGAAGTGCGGGCAATATCCTGTCTAGCTGAAGAAACTAGCGGCTTTTAAGAAGGATTCTACTTCGTGGAGTTCGTTAGTTAGATCTGTATGGATGTAAAACTCGGCAAATCAATTCCATTTCCGGACTTTTATAATTTTCTTTACTTAGATTAAAAGGTTACTTCATATAATATTTAAATAAATAATTTTATTCCGTAGATTGTTAGTGGTCAGCAACATATATTGATGGCACATAAACAACCCTGCGTTAGAACCCGAAGGCCTCATAATTTTTTGAGTACGTAACCACAGCAACGACAGGCACATTGCAATGCGCCTGCTGGTATACATGTACGTGCTTATCTTTTTATCTAATCCCCCCCCGAGTATCACAGTCAGGAGGGACGTCGCCGATTTTGCCATCCCGAATGAAAGCAGTACGTATAACACAAACAAGAATTACGAGTCTTGATTCTCTATTGTGCACTCAATCCTACTTGTAAATTAAAGATTTCTCTCACTTATCGGCCACATCACTAGCAACTTCTCCCTCCCCTGTTCCAGTACAGAACTGGCAGTTCAAAACGCCCGAGGAAATCTGCGACCGAATGTACAAATCCTAACCACGACTCGGAAGTTTGTGCGCGTCTTGCACTAACTACAGGTGAAGTCATCCATAGGCATGTCAAGAAGGTATACAGGGGGAGTAAAGGTGCAGATCCACGCATTCTTAACTTCGGCAATAGAAGGAGGTGAGCAGTTAATTCTACGCCCCGGACGCTTTACTTCTGGTACCCACTGCATAGGCGGATGGGTGAGCCCGACAGTTGGTCTGCAGGTTTTTGAAGAAAAGAAAATTCTGTTGGCTCAACCGTGATTCAAGCCCCACACCTCCCTGCCCGTCATCCTGTCGCTATATCTACTACGCTACCCCGGCTACACTTGGACTAGTGACTGTCGTCTTAATCAAAACCGTAATCCCCTACCAAGTCCAGAATTTTGCCACGGCACATTTCCTCCACAAATGAAGTATCTGAATTTTGGACTTAAAACTAAAGCCATTTAATACCGCTGTACCATCACCATAAGTCAGTGAGAAAGTAAGCCATAAGCGATCGGTTGCAAGCAGATAACTTAAAGAAGACAGTCGTGGTCTATTTCACTCTACTTTCAAGACATTTCACTGTAGACTGAAAAACAAAACACTGTCATGGCAGTCGGTGACCCTGTCGGGATTTAAACCGGCTCCGCTCAAAATACAACATATCGGCTAATAACAACAATTATGGGAACTGATACATAAAATTAAGCTGACAGTAGGCCCAGCTCCGCCATTAGTCAAGCTAACCACTGGATAATGTCATGAACTACTTCATTCTCGTTCCTACTCTCGCAACTATTTCCCCAACGTCCAATTGCCAGCATCGCATCTGCTCGACCGCCCAAGTACCTAGCTTCGCGCAAGTTCTTGTATCACAGTTCTTGTCTTCACTAATCTCAGCTACTTTTTATCACTCCTTTAGTAACACTACCTGCATACCGCGGTGTTACTTGTGACTTAATAACTCAAATAACGATAACCACTTCGTGAATCTTTGAAATGCGTTTATGTTGATAAAATGAAGTGGTTATAAAACACTCATCGCGAAGAACAAATCACCATGGCATTAACAAGATTAACAAATGAGAGGATTCAGACGAGATAAAACATCTCATTTACGTCAACTAGTCAACACTAGAGTCAACGAGGAGATAAGCACAGCGCGTGTGTAAGGACATTAACATGCATACATAATATCTACCTCACTTACTTACTCTGCAGTTGACCATTACAAGGCGTACTGTTCTCAAAAGTATATCAGCTTTAACTATAGGCCTATAAAATTAGAACTGACCACCCTGTCCAGGGGGTGTATGGCCTTGGACTACTTGAGCTATGCAAGCAATATGTAAAATTAGCAACATACCTCCATCACAGCAAAGAGTTTTGATTAATAATAAGACAGTAGCTCATTCGCTTAACCAACTATTAATATTTATGGAATCGCACTGTTCATTACTGGGTTCATAAGAAATCTTCACCCAATCCTATCATTAAACATCCTTTTTTTGAAATCCGTTTTATAGTACACTCATCTGGTCCTACGTCTACATTGACACTTCAGACTTTCAGACTGAAATGCTGTAATAGGCTACAGACTATTCACTTTTTATGTTCCCCATGCGCGATTATTGACCCGTCATTGACTCTCCTAATAATATTTGCCACCTACGGATTATAAAAGTGCCTATCATGTAAGTTTCTCCACCCTCCTGTTATTTTCTTGTTCCTAGATGCAGACCTTCTCTACACAGCTTCTCTCTGAGTCTCAATTGCGGTGTCTTCTTAGTAGTGAGAAAAAGAAACGTAAATCTGTCTTTGCTATTGCATATATTTCTAGTTTAAATACATATTGGTGTTATTGTTGTTTAATTTTATTTTGTGAAGTTATTGTTTAAATATTGGGGTCGGTATAGCGAAGTCGGTATAGCGACTAGCTACGGGCTGGACGGTCCGGGGTTCAAACCGCGTTGGGGTGAGATTTTCCTTACCCATACAGACCGATCCCGTGGCCCACCTAGCCTACTGTAAAATGGGTGCGGGGTCCCTTTCCCTGAGGTAAAGCGGACGGGGCGTGAAGCTGATCACCCACTGCCATAGCCCCCGACTCGAGTGTGGTTTGAGTTATACATCTGCCTCTCGCCTGTCTGACTGTGTACCACGTGACGGCAGTTATTCTTATTGCCTATACATTTTCGGCTACAAACTGATGTTTTGCTCGTCTGAACAAAAGCGTTTATTGAAACCTGAATATGTATCGTTGGATCCCCATTATTTAAACTGTAATTTTCTGAGTCATGACAACGTGAAATTTCGCAAAGGTCTACCAATGTTTCGGAGGAAACTGCTACTTCATCTTTTTAGCAGACGTTCCTCCGAAACGTCTGCAACCACATGTTGTAACAATCCAAAAGGTCCACAAACTTTGTTATCACCGAAACGAAAGCCTGAAATATTTCTGTAGTATAGTGGAGCTTTGTAGAAGTAATAATTTGCCCCAAGAACACTGGTCTTGCCCACCTAAAATTCTACACGCCAGTCTCAAACGATCCCTAACACTATGCACAACTTTGCTTAACTAACAGGTACGTAATTGCAGTGACAACCGTTTTACCAAAAACACAATTATCTCATACATTTTACCGGCAAATTTATAACTATAGCTATGCTATTCTTAATACAGGAAGTGAATCAACTATATACATCCGCTAAACAACACAAACGCACCCTACTTTAATATACTATGCAAAAAGAATGTGAAGTTATAGTTTCGATGTTTTATGGCCAGGCGATTCGTCATAGAAAACTGAGTGTAACATTGAGTAAGATAAAGTGATCCCTTTACAGGCCCGGTGTGGCCCAGAGGGTGGGTAGAGGTATAGCTCTACTCTTCCATGTCCGCGGCACTAGAAGGGGTGAGTGGCCAGCAGGACGCTCCGGCCGCACTTTACCCCCGGGAAAGACCCGGTACCCATTTTACAGGGGGCTGGGTGGGCCCCAGGGCCGGTCTGGAAGGGATTCGATCCCGGACCTTCCAGCCTGTAGTCAGTCGCTATACGGAGTGAGCTACCCGGCCTTGTAACATTGAGTGATTTTATCATATAAAGGGTTATTCAAAATGAATGTCGGGGTTTCAACAACTTGTCATACACAACGTATTTGAGATAGGAGTTTATGTATTTTTTTTTTATTTAATAGAACAACACTCCAAGTTTTTGTTACATACCTTACAGGCGCTCTATATGTGCACCCTTTGTGATTCTACAAACATCAACACGATAATTGAATTCGTTCCAAACTGTTTGTAGCATGTCAGCGGTGATGGTTTCAATGGCGGTTCTGATTCGTACCTTCAGTTCCGGGATACACACGCACCCTGTCTCTTGAAACTGTGCTTACCACCTTCGAATGGAATTGTCAGATGGTGGCTGTTTCCCGAAATTGGTGCGGAATTGCACCTGGATAATTGTAACCCGACAATCATTTTGAATAACCCTGTATTTTTGTACTATTATTGTGTATTAATTGTATTCCAATTGTAAGTCACTCTGATGATGGTCACAGAAGTGAAGGAAACATGATGGTGAAGAATAATAATATATGATTGAACATATTTATAAACATGCATTTGTTTGTTTGTCATGCAATTAAATAAGATTCTTGAATAAACAGGTACGGAACACACAAATTTAAATAGTTTCACTTTGTGCAGTACAGTGCATGCTCGATACTAATCTCCATCAAATACAGAAGTTTAACTTCGGAGTACGAAGATCAATACCACTGGGTACCCGTCGACTCTGCACAATTCGAAGTGCAGTGTACATATATATCTCTGTTTGGAAATTATTAGCAGTTATATACATTAATATCATGGCAGTGTGAAATTTCTGCCATCAGCCAGCTTCCTCCAAAATGCTGTCAAAAGATACTCTGCTAAGGAAAATTAATAGGCCTTCCTCTTAAATTAATAAAAGCATTTTCAGAGCTCAGCAGCAGATACGTTTTTAAACCGCCCGAATATTCAAAGACGCTACTGCTAAAAGTCACATCTCGTCCAGCTGTGAATCTGTTTCCAAGGTTTCTCTTTAACTTTAGTGCTAATGTAGAGGCAACTGTGCACCGGACGGCCACCTACAGGAGTGATGATGCCAGACGCTGTATAATACAATTTTGATCTCGTGATGATGAGCAGATAGTGCTCAAAACATGTAGAGGCATTTTATAAACTTATTATAAAACAAGATTTTGTGCATCAAGTTGGTTAATTACTAAGATTATACTGAGATGCACGGTCAGCAAAACATCAAAACATTGAACATGTCTCACCGAACAGGGGAGAAAAAAATGCTTCTTTGAACTACGTGAAGTTTCACAATGTAGAAGAACGTTTAAATAAAAGTCGTAGATTTAAACTAGATTACATGTTATAGTTAATTTGTAAGTGCAGGCGAAAGAATGAAAATGATAACCGGGAAAAATATATGAAGTGATTTACTGCAAAAACAGACACAGCACAAAGACAGTAATCTTCAGTGAGTCCTCCACCACGTTCTGCACACCTCACCTAACGTTCCACTACGGCGTAATTTCCGCGGGAGAAGAAGTCTTCTGGTTACTGTGCCAGTCAGTCATGCCCGCCTGCTTCACCTCATCATCTGATATGAAGTGATGGCCAACTGGACAGTCTTTTAGGGGCCAGAAGAGGTGAAAACCGCCGGGTGCCAAATCTGGCTAATATGGCGGGTGGTGTAACACTTCTAATTTTAAATCTTGAATCTGTTTCACGGTACGAAGGGCTGGATGAGGTCGGACGTTGTCACGCTGCAGACACACGCCAGCAGAAGAAGAAGAAGAAGAAGAAGAAGAAGAAGAAGAAGAAGAAGAAGAATCACAGCGTTTTCTTCGAATCGCTGGCTGAAGCTGATTCCGAAGCACATCACTGTGCCTCTCACTGTTCATAAACATAAAGTTATCACAGGCTGTCCATATTACGAATTTTACATAAATTTTCCGGTTTTCATTTGCATGACCTTGGAAAATGCTGGACAAAAAGAGTTGTCACAAACTGCAGTCCAGGTCAGTAGATAAACAAAACGTAAATAGCAGCCACGGATAACGCTACACTATACGTTTTTCGTCACAGAGTACTAGCAACCGTAACTGAATATTTGTTGAAGACACGGCAATATAACAGCAGAATATTTTATTTAATTAAGAGTGCATTATTATATCAATAGCTCGCAGTTCGACATGCTTGCGAAGTATATATTTCATCTGTTACTGTGGGCGACCCAAACTATCTTTGTTTCGCTTCAGTTTCTCAGAGCGGTGTCTTGAAGGACGCAGATCTGGAATGTGACGCCGTGCCATTCTGTGCGTGGTTCCCGACGTTAGGAAGAAACGTAGCGCTCTCCCAGCTGTCGGCAAACACTCACCAAATGACACAGTTTCGCAACCCACAGGACTTGAATTCATAACAATAAGCTGTAAAGCGCCGGTCCCAGCGTCCGCACCGTCTAAGGCGTGGGTCTGCGTCCGCTCGCTTGCTGGGATTGTGAGTTCGAATCCCACCGGTTTATGGATGTCTGTCTGTTCTGAGTGTTGTGTGTTGTTAGGTAGAGGCCTCTGCGACGAGCCGATCACTCGACTGGAGGAGTCCTACTGACTGTGGTACGTCGTTATGTGCGATATTGAAATCTCGAGAATGAGGACGCCATGACCCACTGGGGGCTGTTGCGCCAAAAAGAAAGAAAGAAACAATAAAGCATGGTAGCAACAATTTTTATACATGCTAGGAAATAAAGCTTTTCTACAACTTAGTCGATGGCGAACCCCGAAATTTCGGTGTCGTTATCCGGCCAGCACTAAACACATAGAATATGTTCATGAGTAGAAAAGTACTGGCTTCTGAATTATCTATTTATCTAAACTAAGTCATAGCTACAACAGTCATAAGAATATCACGCACTTGACATCAACTGTGTCTATGTTTAGGCGTTCTTTACACGGAAAAGGAAAAGCCTTATGTGTTGAGCACGTCTGTCTGTCTCTGCCCGTTCGCCCGAGAATGACCCTCCATCAGCGATTAGACCTTTTGTCGGATTTTCATGAAATTCAATATAAGAATTCTTAATAAAAAGATAAGTCTCTTTCCAATCGGCGCTGTGAAAACCATGTGATATTTACGGACGTAAATGAATTTGTAGTCGTAATTTCTATATTTCTGGACGGATTTGGGTGAAATTCGATACACAGAACTTCCACTTAACGTCGCCAAATATTATAGTTTATATTCGTGAAAGTCAAAAGAGTAAAAGCCATGCCTTAGTTTAAGAGCGTAAATTCAAGTTTTTCACCCGATATGGGCAAAGTTCGGTAAGGAAGATCTCTATGAATATTGCTGGGCTATAGTGAGTTTCGTGAAGCTGCATACAGTAAAAAGCATACTTACATAAGACCGTAAATGAAATGTTGTCTGTATCTTCTACACGTGTCAACCCGTTTGGGTAAAACTCCATGCAGCAGATTTACACAAAAATGTACTAAGTGACTGCGTGTTTCGTGAATACCGAAGCAGTGAAAGTCAAACTTTACTTAAGGGTGTCAAAAAATTTCTATTTATATTTTCCAGATTTATTTTCCGATTTTGGTGAAAATCGGCATAACAGATCTGCACACATTGCTGTTTAGCACTTGCGAGTTTCTTGAATATCGGTGCAGGGAATGTCATGCTCTTCTTATGGGTATCAATGAAGTGTGAAACTGAGTGATGTTTGTAAAAATAAAGAACGCCTTGGCATAATCTGTGTACTATGTGGCCTAGTACACCATTTGCAGTATTGTTTGATTTCTACTGAGCTATACAATGAAATTCATAAGGACATGCAAAAAAAAAAACCGCCAAGTTTACGTCACAATTTATCGCCACATTCCTTAAATAAAGTTCCTCAAATGTTACCCAGATGATGGCACTCGTTTATCAGAATCTTCTGTTTTCAGTACATACTATCACTTGGTTTGAACACATATCGAAATTAAATCCTAAGAGTGCATATGAATATTTGAGTGGATCAGAAACACTACAAATCGTTCAGCTTGGGGCGGAGCGCTCCAAGTCATTCATTGGGCCGACTCTTGCACACGATCGAGATACTCAAAGGAACACTGTGTCACAGGTCGTTGACTCGAAGGGTGTGGTCACGCCCCCGACACATTGTTATTGGAGCAGACCGTACACTGTGCGGAAACCTCACATGTACCTGTAAAGACGCTTTCTCAGATTACAATTACAATAGAATCTAGTGTCTGATGAATTAGGAGAGGGTGTGGAAGAAGCCCGATGTGCTCACCTTTAACTGTTTTTGTGGCAGGAATAAAATATGACGTAGAAGTAATTGGCCGTCTGGTCCAGGTTTGTTTGAGTTCTATAAGGAAGAATTTAAAATCAATAAGGAAGAGTTCAATAATCTTATCATGTCAACTTACGTATTTAAACACAGTCGTGCTATTTCAAATATTTAACACGTTATCACTTTCACACACGGTAGTGAGTACTGGGACATGAAGGTTGCAATCATAACAGCGCAGCTTCTCTGATTAAATCCATAAGGCGGAGAGCAAAGTGCAAAAGGAAATAGTAATAAAACAATCATGGCATTCTGTGTGAAGGACACGCCGAATATTTGATGGCCAAAGTGGTGAACTACAAAAACACGTTGACGGAAAGCAGCAAGGCATTTTGTAGAAAGGAATAGCGCGCAATTGAGCCGGAACAAGGCAAGAAGACATTTGAGGAGACAGCAACAAAGTGAGATGTACACCGGTCAGATTCCCTGACGGTTTTTTCATTGTCTTTCTGGCACTTATCGAAGTAAATGAGAAAACCGACGTAGAATATGTTTGAGTAGCGAACCATCAAAATCAGGGCTATGAGAGAGAGTAAGATAATAAACATACGTTAATATGCAAAGTTTCTGCGTTGGTGCGCCAAACGAATGCATAACGAGGCGCCACGGAGGGGTGATATGAGTCTGGCCGTCTCACCTACCGTCAGCAAGTATAATCTCCGAAACCACTTAACGTATTTCTGTTAAAGTTATTATTGACATGCCTGCCATAAAATCTGGCGGTGAATTTCCTTTTTGTCAGACCGACCAGTATTATCCCTGTTTTTGCGCCTACATAAAACGCAAAATCAAACTTTATCGGTTTCTCAAAAAAAGACTTGCACGCAATAAAAAAATTCTAGGAACTGCAGCTTAGCATAATCCTGGCGTGGTCCCTTCCTTCGTACCTCTATGTTTGTCATTTGTGACAGCTAAATTTGAGATGGATCGACCATTAGTGCGAGCACATTAATTATTAAATGTGAACAAGAGTAGTTCAGCGGTTCGTGAATTACTGAACGACACAACAAAATCTTTCCTTAGTTGAAATTATCTCAATATACCGTAAGATCTGCGGGGCTTGCGGGTAAATTAAGCAAGCCCCTTTGATAGTTTTGGGGGTTGCTACATGCAGAAGACGGACGGGTGGAGAAATATTGCGAAGATGACAGGCATATTTGTGTAATTTTTTAAAATTTAGAATGACCTAAAAGGGCTCGCAACATACACACGTGGGAAAAAAATTAATTATTTTTTGTGGTAACTCAAATTATTATTTGCAAAACTGAAAAGACAACGGACATAAAAAGTATGAATTTTGAGATTCAAGTCTTCTGGAATATGAAGCCGTGTAGGGTGGTTAATCATTGTTTTGGATCACTCCAAATATTGAGGCAGGAAGTTTCTCCCAAATGCTGGCAAATATTTACCAGTCTACACGGTGTCTTACACCAGAAGACTTAAATCTTCATCGACACATCTGAGAACCTCCAATCTCGTAATGTGAATTTTCCGTCCTCTGCATCTCTCTCAAGCAGAGCAAACTACCACAGACCATCTATTGCCACATGTTTAGCAGCACTCTTTCATTGGTAAATCATACACAGTGTAATCTTTGCAAAGACTAAGATGAACTTGAATTATGTTTAAAGACTCAGTTTGTCGCATCTGGTAAGCACACTCCGTCAAGGTTATAAAAAACAGTCACTGCTGTGCAGGGAAATAATAGCTGTTTATTCTGAGATTAATACAAAATACATAAATACAATGCGTAAACAGAACGTAGAATTTCTTAATGTTAAGCCTGCTGGTACACATAGGAGTAACGGCTGGGCTTTAAAGGGTCATTGCACTAAAGCCGAAGAATCTGTAGTCTGGTTTGGTGGCCAGAAGATGTGAAAAAAAGGACGAGGAGATTTCAGGACAGTGACAATTGTATGGGCCAGCGGAACCATTACGAATGCCAATTGGGTGGAACGATTAAAACTATGGCGAACGAGAGCTGCGCGTTCTGGTAGGCCACTAGTTGCAACGCGTGCTGAGATTAAGGCGTATCCGAGACAATCGAAGGATCAGGATTGGGAAAACATTATTTGGAAGGTTCGGTGCAAGAAACGATTACGCGACAACCAGAAAACTTTATTTTGATGCGATCTGGACATTTGTGAGCCGACGGACCAAATCCATTGCAAAGCAGTACAATTCCTTAGAACAATAGAAGTCTAACATGTAGACGTTTTTATGTTTTGCTGAACGTGCATCTCGGTATAATCTTAGTAATTAACCAACTTAATGCACAAAATCTTGTTTTATAATTAGTTTATTATATGCCTCTACATGTTTCGAGCACTATATGTTCATCATCAGAAGGTCAAAATTGTATTATACAGCATCTGGTATCATAATGCCTGTAGGTGGCTGTCCCGTGCATAGGTTGAGAGAGTCCTCTCTCAACAATACCAGATACTGTATAATACAATTTTGACCTTCTGATGACGAGCATATAGTGCTCGAAACATGTAGAGGAATATAATAAACTTATTATAAGACAAGGTTTTGTGCATTAAGTTGGTTATTACTAAGATGTAAACGTTTTGTCAAAGCGTATAATGTAGTTGCCTTCAAGGTCCTCGTTCTTACGCAGCGGTGATTGGTAATTAGCGACGTTTCGGGACAGCTTATCGGTCCCATCTTCATGGGTCAAGCACTCTTGGGGAACGATAGGCCGTGCCAAAACGTCGGTAACCAACTACCAAACAGCGCTGAGCGGTACCCCACAACAGCCAAAACCTCGTTTACAAGGCGGCGGAAGCTTGAAATCACGCGACTTGTCTTTAACTGTCATTTGCTTCTGCAGTCCTCATGAAGTCCATATTTTACACTTTGAACGTATAACGGAAGTTCAGGAACGCTGACGTCCAGCTATGTGCACTGTAAAGTAATAAACTCCGAAAAAGCGATAATGTCATACGCGCCGTTCATCGTGTTCCGAATCACCACTTTTCAACCAACTTAAGTGCACTACATCGTGCAAACCAAACCATACACTAATTTCCACCCCGAACTCACAATATAGTGTAATACCAATCACACACTGCTCCTATGTATGTTACATTTGATTTCCAGAGGCTGCATCCAATTCGGGATTGTACCTGTTCTCTATGTACACACACACACAAGATGATTAGTGGCCATCGCGTCCATATTTCTACATGCGTCTGATTTTTAACATCAGGATATTAAGTGATTTTACGTGTTTTAACTTTTAATCGTTTTATTAGGCATGCACAACATTAAAACACCATTGAAGTTCTTCTGTTATATATATATATATATATATATATATATATATATATACATACAGGGT
>Ga0123353_10008957_pt1 | contig 13744 bp, 11 predicted proteins | sample TergutLab28metaG_3_FD_92763 | JGI IMG/M metagenome (GOLD analysis project Ga0123353, IMG submission 92763) | Labiotermes labralis P3 segment gut microbial communities from Petit-Saut dam, French Guiana - Lab288 P3 | ecosystem: Host-associated > Arthropoda: Insects > Digestive system > Gut ... | reverse complement strand
GGCCGCCATTTGCTCGCGCATCCAATCCATATACCACTTCATACGATCTTTCGGGGGCACCATACAACAGGTCCGAAGCATTCCGCCGAGCTCGTTTTCCTTTTCGAATATGGTGCAGCTGTGCCCGCGCAAAGTTGAAATCCTGGCGGCCTCCATGCCGGCGATCCCGCCGCCCACGATTGCCACGTTCAGTTTTTTACTCGCGGGCTTCAGGTGCAGAAAACGTTCGTCGCCGATCGCGGGGTTGATGGCGCAGCGCATCTCGTGCTTTATCATCAGTGATTCTTTCCAGCAGCCTATGAGGCAGCTGAGGCACCTGCGTATTTCTTTCACTTTTCCGGCCTTGGCCTTATTTGCCCAATACGGATCCGCGATCAGCTGCCGGCACATTCCTACCATATCCGTACGGCCTTCGGAAATGATTTGGTCGCAGTATTCCGGATTGCGCAGCGAATGGCTCGTGATAACAGGTACGCTTACGTTGTTTTTGATCGCCTCGGCGGAATATGTATTCCAGCCTTCCTGATAGTACATCGGATCCATGGTCGGCCCGGGAGCGTCAAAAATACCCGCGCTGATATCCAGCGCGACGACGCCCGCGGCTTCCAGCGCCTGGGCGATCAGGATCGCCTCATCCAGTTTCCTTGAGCCGGGCATCCATTCTTCCGCCGAATACCGCACCATGACAGGGAAGTCGTCTCCGCACTTTCTGTGAATGCGGTCGATGATTTCCAGCACGAAACGCATCCGGTTTTGCAGCGACCCGCCGAACCTGTCAATGCGTTTGTTTGTGTAAGGACTGAGAAACTGCGCGATCATATAGCCGTGCGCGCCGTGCAGCTCCACAGCGTCAAACCCGGCCTGCTGCACACGCCACGCGCCTTCGGCGAACTTCTCGATCAGGTCGTATACTTCCTCGACCGTCATCGCGCGCGCGATTTTCCCTTTTGCCTCGCCCGTAGCGTAAATAACCTCGTGGCCGCTGCTGCCGGGGATATGCGTGATCATGTCGGAACAGGATATCTGTTTGTCCCGGGGATAAACGGCCTGCCTGCCCGGATGCTGGATCTGTACCGCGCATTTGGCGCCGTGCTTATGCATCACGTCCGCCAGCCGGTGCAGCCCGGGAATGAAATAGTCCTGATCCACCGCGAGGGCCGTGATCGACGGGCGTCCGGTCGCGCGGTCCGGGCTCGAGGCGCCGACGATGATCATGCCTGTGCCGCCTTTCGCTATCTCTTCATGATAGGCAAGAAGCCGCTCGGTAACCTCGCCTTCGGTCGTGCCTGTACTTATATCCGTCGGCGCGTGCACCACACGGTTTGGCACAGTGATATTTCCGATTTTGATCGGAGCAAAAAGACTCTCAAACATTGTTTACCTCCTTAACCCTTAAGGTATAAAAAATAATAATGTCTATATACGGCGTTTTTGACGCGCGTAGAAGGTTATCATGACAAACAACACGATGCCGAAACTGATCCATTTCACGGCGTCGCCCCCGCCGATGGCTACCAGGAGGTTCGTAAGCGTCTGGATAAAGACGGCTCCCATGATGACTCCGATATAGTTGCCTTCGCCGCCGCTCAAGGGTGTTCCGCCGACCACGACCGAAGCGATGCTCGGCATCACGTAAATGGTCCCCATGTCCTTGAACGCGTTGCCCATATTCCCTATAAGGATCAATCCCATCAAACCCGAAACCGCTCCGCTGACGATAAAAGATATGCACCGCACAGCCTTGACGTTTATGCCGCTCAAATAAGCCGCCGTCTCGTTCGTGCCGACTCCGTAAAGCCTTAGCCCCCAATTGGTCTTTGCGGTGAGAAAATACACGATGACCGCTACGATAACAAGCAAAAAGAAGATATTCGGCACGACCCCGGTCGATTTCGCGGCGATCGTTTGCAGGATCGGAGACGGTTTCCCGGTAATATTGGAACCGGCCGCGTACACATTTATTATTCCCTGTACTATATTCGCCATCGCCATCGTGACGACAAGGGGAGGGAGGTTCACATAGGCGGCAAGGAAGCCGTTTACCAAACCTATACCTATTCCCAGCGCGAGAGCCATAAGTATCGCCGGCCAGAGATTTTCGGGCTTGCCGTCCATAATGCTCGCGGACAATACCGCCGTAAGCGAAGCCACATAACCGACGGAAAGGTCGAGCCCGCCGCCGCCGCCGCCGATCACGACCATCTGCGCAAGTCCGAACAGGGCGATGAGCGAAGCCATCTTGACAGTCAAAAATACCTGCTCGACGCTCAGAAAATGCCCTTGAAATACTTCGCCGAAAATGAACATCGCCGCTACAAGGACGACAACGATAAATATCTTTTGCTGACTTTTGACGAAGGCGATTATCGGAGTCATTATGCTGGCGCTGTTCATACGCTCGCTCCGGCTTTTTTCAGCATTGACCTGTTGCCGATGACCGCGTAAATACTTGAAGCCGCTATCGCGATGATGACGATAACGCCGCTGACGAGTGTCTGGTACGCGGTCGGCAATGAGGCAAAGACGATTATTTTATTCACGAAACTCAGCGTGAACGCGCCGATCATCGCGTTGAACATGCTCCCCCGTCCGCCCTGCAGCGCGACGCCTCCGACGACGGCCGCCGCGATGGATCTCAGCGCGAAGGGGTCGCCCATGCGCGCGTCGGCGGAAAGGTTCTGGGCGATAAAGAATAACGCGGCGCCGAGTATGAAGAAAGCGTTGATTATGCAAGCCTTTGTCATCGTCATCGGCGTGTTGATGCCGCTGGCAAACGCGCAGGTCTCGTTGCTGCCCATCGCGTAAGCGTAACGCGCGAAACGCGTATTTCTGATTATGAGCCAGGCGATGGCGGCTACGATCAATAGTATGAGGGAAGGAGGCATGACCTTCCCGAAACTCACAAGCCAGTACGGAGCGTCTTTGATATTCGCGAAATTATAGAATCCTTTGACCCATTCCGCGCAGCTTCCGCCCGGTCTCGGCATTATCGCAAGCGCGGCCCCGAGAAATATATATGACGTCGCGAATGTCACCACCACCGGGGGCAGCCTGAAATATCCCATGCCTAACCCGTTGAGGGCGCCGATCCCGACCGAGACGGCTATGGCGACCAAAACGGCGATGACTCCCGACATCGGATCGTCCGCCGTCATGATCCTGGCCATGACGCAGGTCAGCAGAGAAAGCGCCGTTCCCGCGGAAAGGTCGATGCCGCCGCTGATCATGACCATGGATTGCCCCATCGAGATCAGTATCAGAGGAACAAACGCGTTGAGGTTGTTTGTCACCGCCGGCATCGTGAAAAACCCGCTTTGCAGATTCGCCGTGATGATGACCATCACTATCAATATCACCAGACCGGAAAAACCCGGCGTCGCCATGGTTTTTTTATAAAAAGAGATAAGATTATTCAATTTTGTTACCTCTTATTTCGTCGGCCTGACCGGCGCTGATCGAAGCCGCGACGATCTCCTCGTCGGAAAGCCTGTCTCCCTCCAACTCCGCGACAATTTTCCCCTCAAACATGATCAGCACCCTGTCGCATTGCTCGAGCAGTTCGTCGGAGTCGCTGGCGTACAGGATCACGCCCATATCGCGTTTCTTGACCAATTCCGAAATAAATTTATACAGATCCTGTTTTGCCCCTATATCGACGCCCTTTGCCGGATCGGAGAGCAAAAGGACCTTTATATCGAATGACAGCCATTTCCCGACGACGACCTTTTGCTGGTTACCGCCGGAAAGCGTATCGACCGGAGAATCCAGGTCCTTCATAACGATCGAAAGAGTCTCGGCGATGCCCTGGCATTCCTCCCTGTATTTTTTTCGCGGTATCACCAGTTTTTGTTTTTTCAGACAATACTTCGGGAAGATCATGTTGAAAAAGATTGAATGCTTTGAGAAGAGCCCTTCCGTCTGTCTGTCGCCCGGCACGAGCATGACGTTGTTTCGGATCGCGTGTACCGGTTTGTTGAGCCTGACCTTTTCCCCGTTCAGCCTCGCGTCACCGGAGACCTTGTTATAGAAGCCCGCCAGCGCGAGCATCAATTCGTGCTGGCCCTGGCCGGTCAATCCGCCGATACCGAGGATCTCCCCTTTTTTCAAACGGATCGAAATATCCTGGAGTATACCGCCGTAACGCAAGTTGTCCACTTCAAAAATATAGTCTTCGGCTATTTCGTGATGTTCTTTGACTACATGGACCTCACGGTCTTCGCCGGTTATCATCGTAATTATTGTTTTGACGTCCCTTTCATCCCTGGCGAAGTCGACTGTACCGACCGTAGCGCCGCTTTTGAATACGACGATGTCGTCACAAATCTCCATTACCTCACCCATTCGGTGGGATGTAAAAATTATCGCTACGCCTTCCGCTACCATCTCCCGCATATACTTGAATAAGCTTTGCACCTGTTCGCGCTCCAGCGAGGCGGTCGGTTCGTCGAGGATCAGTACTCTCGGCTTCACGGAAACCGCTTTGGCGATCTCGACGACCTGCATTTCCACAGGCGTCAATTCATATGTTTTGCGCTCGATATCCATGCCCGGCAGCAGCCGGTCGAGTATCTCATTCGTGACTTTTTTCGCGTCCTGGTTGTTCAGGAACAAGCCGTTGTTATTTTCCGTGCCGAGTACGATATTCTGCCAGACGGTAAGATCCTTGATCAGGCTGAGGTTTTGAAAGGCCATAGAGATCCCTTGCCGTCTCGCGTGATCCGGGTTTCTGAAGCGAACCGGGTTTCCGTCGTAAATGATCTCGCCTTTGTCCGCGTGGTATATCCCGGTAATAATTTTTGAGATGACGCTTTTGCCGCTGCCGTTCATCCCGAGCAATCCGGTGATCTTGCCTTTTTCACATTTTATATTGCCGTCCGAGAGTGCTATTACACCCCCGAATCTTTTTTGAATGCCTCTCGCCTCTAAGATCGACATACTTATACCTATGTTATTAGAAAAATGAACTTTCGGGAGGCAGCATCGCCGCCCCCCGAAAGTTTGTGGCCAAACTTATTTAAATAACGCGTTTACCTGATCCTGTGTCCAGATTTCCGTAAGCAGATAGTCATCCGGCTGATCCTTAAGGAGCTGCCAGCCCTCGTCGAAGTTTTCATCGGTGATGAATACTGTCGTGTTCGCGTAGATAACTATGTTGCCGCCTGTCGTTCTGCCGTTAGCCAGAGTTTCGTCAGACAGTTCCATGCCCTTATACAGATTGAGCGCGATGCGGAACGCGGTGCCGCTGATTCCCGGCGGGTTCGCTTGCGTGACAGCCTTGAAGTCCGCGCCTTCGTCCCTAAGCGCGTACCATTCCTTGAAGAACGCCGTGCCCGGATCGCCGAACATGACCTTGGGCAGCTTGCCGGCATCCTGGAAGGCCGACAGGACGCCGTATGCCATACCGTCCTGCGTGAAGGCGATGTCGATATTCTGTCCGCCGCCGATCATTGAAGTCGCGACTTCTTTGGCTTTGGTCTGATCCCAGCCGCCGCTCGACTCGTTGATGATGACGATGTCAGGATAGTCCTTGAGCACGTCGTCGCGCGCCGTCAGGCGGTCAATGTTGCCCGGATGTCCGTCAAGGCCGTAGACGTCGATCGCGTTTCCTTTACCGCCGGCTATTTCGGCAATAGCTCTGACATTCTTTTCATTCCAGGCGTACTGATTCTGCTCGACGCAGACGATGTCAGGGGCCGTACATGACGCGTCGAAGACCACGACGAGGATCCCCGCGTCCTGCGCCTCTCTGATGACGCCGTTAAGCGCGTCGGAAGAGTTCACGTTGGCCATGATGATATCCACGCCCTGTGAAATAAAGTCGCGCAGAATGTTGGCCTGCTCGGTCGCGTCGCCGTTTGTGACATTGTTCTGGATCGTGTACTCGGAGATGATGCCCGCCGCTTTGTACTCGTCACCGACCGTGATGAGACCGTCGATCATGATGTCTCTCCACGACGTGCCCGAAGATCCTGTTGAGATACCGACTACCGGGGCGTCACCTGCCGCGGGAGCTTCCGCCGCGGGAGCTTCCGGCGCGGGGGCTGCCGGCGCCGCAGGCGCCTCGGTGGTTCCGCCGCCGCCGCATGCCGCCATAGTGAAAATCAGCCCCAGTACCAAAACTATTACCAAAAACTTTTTCATGCTAATTCCTCCTCATTCTTTCTTGAATACTTTTTTTTCAACTAACTCTATTGAACACATCATTATAATATAAATGATATCTTTTTTTCAAGCAAAAAAGGGGAATCGTGAACGTGAGAAAAAATTTCTTGCTTGTTATTACAGCTCAACATCACATAGTATATATCTGCTCCGGATATAATTTTTGATGGCGCGAGGACAGTACAAGGTCATATTCTCTTCTTAATCTTTCTATTGGTTATTATACTGTTTAACTTTTTTCGTAAAACTGTTCTCTCATTAAAACCCCATCATTATTGAAATAGTACAGATATCCATCTGAAAAACATGCATCGTTACCATAAGGAAAATTAAACTCTTTAAGCAATATTGGTGTTTCCATCCCATTTTCAACTCTGAAAAAATCAATGTAAAGAGTGGGATCGCTTATATTCTCCCCATATTTACGGCCTATAAAGAATAAATCCTTATCGGTAGAAGGAATAAAATCTACAAGATACTCCTTGCTTGTTTTATCGAAAACAATTTTTTGTGAATTGATTTTATCGATGCTTGTATATATATAGTCTTTACCGTTGAATATAAGTATTGTACGTCCATTGAAATAGGCACTGGGCCAACAATACATGGTGTTCCAAGACCACAAGGGAGTTTCTGCCAAGTCAAAACTAAAAAACTCTTCTGTTTCACCGCTAATGATGTCATAGCGCATAATCTTATTGGGAGGCATTGTTCTTTCCGCATCGCCAAAATACGGCAAATAGTATACAGCGTCATCAATTACGGCAAAACCAAGGTAATCAATTTCCGTAGCAAAAGTTTTAATGAAGTTGCCTTTCCTGTCATACAAATCCAAGCGTGACGCTCCTCCATACCCGTCTATTACGAATCCCTGGCATACAATAAGGTAATCTTTATATAGCATCGCGGATGTCATGTGCATTGTATCAAGATTGTATATCTTTTCGCTTTTCCCCGAATGTACATCAAGTATATGTATTTCATCGTCTCCGGACCTTCGGCTTTCGCTAGGATAGACTTTCATCGTGGCGTACCCATCATGATTCAAAGCGTAATTCCAACCATGAGAAAAAACCAGTGAGTCTTCTGTCAATTCAGGTCTGCATTTTCGGAAATCACCACCTCTATTGTAAAATATCCACCAATCATGGAAGTACATACTGCGGTTAGGTACTAAGAATTGCTCCTCTTCATATCTGTTTGTACAATCTAAAACAGCTTCCTGCACGAGCTCTTCCATTGGTTCAAGCGCTTCTTTGACCGGCGCTAGCATTTCCGGTGGACTATCCGCCTCTAGATCTGCGGGTACACAGCCAATCAGCAATACTATGAAAAAGAAAAACGCCGCAGTTAATATTTTTTTCATATCTTTTCGTTCCTTTATCATGGGCGTATATAATCCCCGGGGTCAACAATAATTCCATTTATACGCATTTCGAGATGAAGGCACTTACCTGTAGTATACCCCGTATTCCCCATCACGCCGATGTTGTCGCCTTTATTAATTTGTGAACCAGTGTTGTAGCTATCCAAATGAGAGTATTGTAGTTCTATCGTATTCCCGTTATAGTCCCATTGAATTTTAACCGTTTGCCCATAGCCTCCATACCACCCTGCAAATGTCACCGCGCCCCTCGTGTTTCATAAAAATACGGGCATGAACAGTGTTGTCCTCAGAAAATTCATGTTCCTCATAGAAATACTCTTTGATCTCTTTCGCAAGCCAGTTTTCATATTCAGCATAATTGTCAAATTTCAATGCCATTCGATATGCCTTCTTTCGCTTGTTTGGAATGCCCCAGCATGCTGTTGTTACTGCCATTAACCCTCCCGTAAAGAGCCAAACAATTATGTATGTTCTAAACCAGCCATTAATGTTTTTGCCCAAGGAGTCAGCAAAGGCTGGAACCCACAAACTAAGCAGTGCGAATCCCAGAACCAGAAACAATAACATTGCAATGTTAACAATGATAATTGTTTTTACTATTATTTCTTTTGCCCTGTCGCTTATCATTATTACGTCTTATTCTGCTTATAGTCTACATTGATTCGCGATGTTGTTCCCGCTATCGGATTATTCCCGACTCATCGGATTGGTGTTCTCCAACACCCGGAATACTCACTTTACTTAAGATCATAGTCATTTTGGGAGGTCGATAGTACTTTTATCAATGTATATTGTTTCACGCCTTAAGTTATAGCCGGTATATCGTTCTATAAGTCTTTGCTCAAAATCTTTCCATCGAACGGCATAGATGTTCAGCTTTGAATGTGGAATAAACTCTTTCTTGGGAGGCGTTATATCTGGGAAATTTCCAATATATACAAGTCTTGAAGGGATAACTTTCTTTGACGTGCTTATTAACTCGATCCTATACTCAGGTAAATATCCATACTCATCAACTTCGTACTTTAATTTCGACTTCTCGGCAATATCATCTTCCCTATTTCTATCAATTGGTAAAAATCTATCTTCATACTTCGTAAAAGACGTTTGAATATACTCAAGTTGGTCATATTCTTCCGCGCTTGTCGGCAATCGATCATCTTTAGTGATTTTTGCATAGACTATCGGTATGATATGCCCGGGATGCCATGTGTATGCATCAACTTTCTGTACCAGAATATACCGCCCCCAAAGCCCTTCTTCACTTGCCAGATCGCTGTCGAGCTGGTATGCGAAAACATCCCCTACTTCCCATTCACATTGATACAGGCGATATTGTGAAACCTTTTTTTCAGGAGGCTGGGGCGATTCAAGTTTCTGTTTCAATTCGCTTAAAACCTTTTTTCTGGCAACAGCATGTTTAGGGCCTTCCGCTCTCCATCTTTCCAAATCATCACCTTTATCAATTAACGCTAAAGCTTGCGCCTTGACTTCGGGGAGTAGCCTGCCCAGCTTCCATTGAGTGTCGGCCAAGGCAAACCAGAATACCGGCCCGTCATCCTGGTCATCTATAGCCCAGGCAAAGTCTTCATACATTTGTTTTGTGATTTCCTCAACAGACTTGCCTCTGTGAAGCAAATCCTTTAGTGTGTTTCTAACATCCATCGCGACATCATCTTGATATAGCTTTGTTCCCCATGCTCCCATTTACGTTTCTCCTTAACGACCTGTCCAATATAGTATTTCGTTTGATATTAAATTGCTTGCATACTTTCTGCCCGCTTCCATATAGATTCCCAGCATACTATTTCTCGGGCCGACCCCATTGATTTGATTGTTCATTAGGTTTCTCTCTTTTTTTCTTTCTTTTGGGTTTTTAAGTCAACACCTAACTTATGCAAGTATTCAAACTTTGCTTTCCTTTGTTCCATAGTCAATCGAGGCTGAGTCACCACCATCCCCAGTAATCCTATATTTAAAAACCCAAAAATCATACAGGTTTCTGTAATAAATGAATCATTTTCTGTAATCAACTGAAGATCTAGAAAACCAATAAAAGCCATACGATTTCGACGGATTGCAGGACACCGGCTTCATCAAGATTGTAGCTTATAGAAGTCCCGATTGGCTCCTGAAATTTTGGCAAATTTCCGCTCTCATCGCGAGAACCATAGTAAACCCATATTGTATTAGTAATTTTCCCATCTCCTTCTCCACTTGGCCCATAGTATGGATACGTTGTGCCCTCGGGATAAGCGGAAAGGATTTCCGCTTTCGTGCTTTGCCCGATTCTGATGCCATGTGAAAATTCAAGGTTCGTATCATAAAAGATGGACTGTTGTATTTCGAGTTCAATATTCTTATCGCCCTCGTTTAGCTTGAAATCTTCACTAACAGGATCCCGAACCGGTTCTTCAACTTTGTCACGGAATGAGAAGCCGGACACATCTACAGGCCAAAATTGAATAAAGATGTCCTTAAAAACTGCCTCAACAATTACTTCCTGATATCCAAGTACTGCCCAATATTTAGCTGTTGCGCTTTCAAGAGCGCCGTACTTTTTAACTAGCTGATTGATAGTCCACGTACCGCGTGGAAAATCCTCCTCCGATAATTCAGCAAAATCAAATACGATCGGATGAACCATCTCAAACTCGTTTTCAATACCATCGGGTTCATCTTTGCTTAATTCTTGCCCAGAAGTCGTTGCGGATTCTTCAGTCGCTGATTCATCGGCAATTGGTAATCCTCTATATGCACAACCAGTAATTGTTGTTATAACCAGTAGAAAGAATACCATCAAACATATCTTTTTCATTTTTTCAACTCCATAGAGACCAATTGATATTCCATAGTATCCATTCCCTATGTATATCAATCGCCTTTCCAAGGCACATACTCAAGAGGGTCTTTCTTTATACCATTTACTTTCATCTCAAGATGTAAAACCCCCCAGCCTTGCTTAAGGCCCGCTGTATGCCCTGTCTTTCCCATTGTTTCTATTGGCTGATCCTTTTCGGCAAGTAAGAAATATTTACGGGCCCCTCCCGCGAGCAATAGCAAAACGACACTATTCCATACCGACCCAAATACTGCCCGCTTCGCTGCTGTCCACGCATTTATTCGTAAACCTGACGCCGTCGATACCCATATCGACCGTCGGATATCCGTACGATCCTTCGTCGATCTCTTTCCCGTCATGCTTGTCCAGCAGGGCCCTGCAAAAATCTTTGTAAATATTGGCGAACGCCTCGTGCAGCCCTTCGGGATGCCCGCATGGTATCCTGACATACCGCTTCGCTTCCTCCTCAAGATAGTCGCAGCCGCGCGAATATATCTTTTCGGGCTCATGGCGAAGGTAGACTTTCAAATAGTTGTTTTCCTCCTGGATGAATTCTATCGTGCCTTTTTCGCCTATCAGCCTTACCCTGAGCGCGTTCTCGTAACCCGGAACCACCTGCGACGCCCAGTAAACGCCTGTCGCGCCGTTTGTAAATTTAACCAGGATCTCCGCGTTATTATCGAGAGGGGACCCTCCGAACGCGTCGAGATTGCAGCATAGCTTTTCGATCCTGAGGCCCGAAACATAGAACACCCAATTCTCGATATGGGTCCCTATATCCCCCGCGCACGCGCTTCTGCCCGCGTATCTGGGATCCGCTTTCCAGGGCCTTGAGTCCTCAACGGTATTGTCGAGCACGTCGAGCATCCAATCCTGCGGGTATTCGGCTATGACCATCCTTATATCGCCGATCACGCCTTTTTTGACCATGGCGCGCGCTTGTTTGGTCATCACCTGCCCGGTATTGGTATAGGTCACGCAAAACAGACAGTTATTGTTTTTCGCGGTATTTTTTAGATCATCGCCTTCTTCCTCGGTAAAACAAAGCGGTTTTTCGCACACGACGTTTATCCCCTGTAAAAGAAACGCTTTTGCCGCCGGATAATGAAAGCCGTTCGGAGCCACGATGCTGACCCAGTCTATCTTGTCTTCACGCGCTCCTTCGATCTCGGCCATCTTCGTAAAATCGTCGTAGACCCTGTCCGGGTCGAGCCGGAGGTCTTCGCCCATAGCCTTCGCCATCTTTTCGTTCGCTTCGGCGGCGCACACTAAATCGGCATTGTTGTTCAGCCTGATAGCGGCGCGATGCACCGCGCCGATAAAAGCGCCCGGTCCGCCTCCGACCATACCATATCTCCACTTACGCATTTTTAGTACCTCCTATTCTCCCGCGCTCAGCGCGGCCGGGATGTTGTGTATCCTTCTGTATTCTATACCCATCTCGTCGACAGCGGCGATCGCTGCCGCGACTTTTTCCTCCGTGATGTACAGAGGTTCCCTGTCCCAGAACGTGTCCATCGAGCGCTCCGCTATATCGCTTATTTTCTTCTTTGTATTCTCGATCCTTAGATCCTTCAAAGTGATCGGAAGGCCGACGGACGCGCAAAACTCCAGCGCCTCCGCAAGCAGGTCTTTCGGCGCGTTTTCCACGACCAGCTGGCATAGCGTTCCGAAACCGACCCGCTCTCCGTGCAGGGTATGCTTGCTTTCGGGCTGCCGCGCGATCGCCCTGTCGATCGAATGCGCGCCGGCGACTCCCGTATTCTCCACGCCCAATCCGCTCAGCAGGACATTGGTTTCAATAATGTCTTCCAAAGCTTCCGTTATCACGTGCCGGCGCGCCGCGTGAAGAGCTTTTTTCCCGTTTTCAAGCAGCGTCTTATAGCAGGTCTCGGCAATCGAATTCGCGAGTACGGTCCCGCGGTGACCCGCGTAATTTTTGCTGTCGTTCGCCTTGCACGCCCTCGCTTCAAACACCGTAGCCAAAGCGTCGCCCATGCCGGACACCAGAAAGCGGACAGGGGCGTCCGCTATGACGCGCGAATCCACGAGCACGATATCAGGGTTGGTTTGATATTTTCTGGCTCCGGCAGGCAGGCCTTCATCCGTATACAAGGTCGACAAGGCGATCGTGGGAGCGTCTGTGGACGCCGTCGTCGGAACGATGACTGTCGCCGATTTCAGGAGGGCGGCCGCCCCCTTGGCTGTGTCGATCGTCTTTCCGCCGCCGATACCCAAGACCGCGTCCGGCGCGAATTCTTTGAGGCTTTCCGCGACCAGAGCTATTCGCTCCACAGTGACTTCGGCCGAAAAAGACTCCGCCCGGAATTCCATGCCTTCACTCTCATATAGCCGCTTTAGTTCTTCCGACAAAGCGTCGTAGAAATAGGCGTCGATCAGCGCGAATACTTTATCCCCGAACCTTGCCGTATAGCCCGGCAGTTTGCCGATCAGGCCGGCGCCCTGATAGTACCTCGAAGGCGAACTGAATTCTCTTATCTCATCTTCCACCCTGTACATTTTGATACACCATCCTTCTATTTATATATTAAGATCCAGCTTCGCGTACGGGTCCAAAGGCTTCCCGATCAGCGGGAGGCAGTACGTCGTGAATTCGCTTTTTATCCCGTTACGGCCGTCGATCCACTCCCGGGGGAATTTTTTTTCGGCGTTCGCGACCGTTTTCAGATCGACTTCGCTAAGCTTATATTTATATGGGTCGTCGCGCACGCGGTTGATCGTTACCATTAGCCCTGTTTTGCCGGCAAGCGCGAGGTCCACGGCATACCTGCCGATGGCAACGGCTTCCTCCCTGTCGGGCACGGACTGCATGAGGGAAGACGCCCGGCCCAGGAATCCCGGCCTTTCCCCTCTGGCTTTCACGCCAAGCCGGGTCTTCACTTTTTCGGCAAGAGTTTGAGCCACTCCTCCGGGAATTGTGTGCCCGAACCCGTCCACCATTCCCATATCGGCGATACTGCCGCCGTTCATGTCCGTGATCCCCTCGCTGACGACGATGAGCAGGTCCTTTCTTTTGGTAAGGTAGCGGTCGATATCCGCCATGAACAGGTCTTCGTCAAACGGGATCTCCGGTAAATATATGAACTTGGCGCATGCTTCGTCCCCGTGCCGGGCGAGGGACGAGGCGGCCGCCAGCCAGCCGGCGTTCCTGCCCATGGTCTCCAATATGGTCACATACAGCGGCATGGCCGAAACTTCCATCCAAAGGTCTCTCGTATTCGAAGCCACGAATCTGGCGGCGCTGCCATATCCCGGACAGTGATCCGTATGGCCCAAATCGTTGTCGATAGTTTTCGGTATCCCTATGACGCGCAGATCCAGGCCTTCCGTTT
>Ga0123353_10008956_pt1 | contig 13745 bp, 7 predicted proteins | sample TergutLab28metaG_3_FD_92763 | JGI IMG/M metagenome (GOLD analysis project Ga0123353, IMG submission 92763) | Labiotermes labralis P3 segment gut microbial communities from Petit-Saut dam, French Guiana - Lab288 P3 | ecosystem: Host-associated > Arthropoda: Insects > Digestive system > Gut ... | reverse complement strand
GGCGGACGCTTGTGAGTGCGGTAATGAACCTTCGGGTTCCATGAAATGCGGGGAATTTCTTGACTAGCTGCAAACCAGTTAGCTTCTCAAGAAGGACTCGGCACCATGGAGTAAGTAAGTAAGAGGGTTATGACTGTGTTCACAAGTGTCCGCCATTGGCCCCTATCCATAGCTACGTGAAATTAGTCCGCACGTAGAAGAATATTTATTTAAGATTCTCTTTTTTATCATTTTTTCTTATACACTTATGTTCTCCTTCTGGATTTCCGACCATAATTTTGTAAGCATTTATTATGTATTTGACGCATGTTGTATTTGTTTTCTGTTCCATCTGCCTTGACCGAATAACATTAACATTAATACTGCGGTATTAAATTAAGAGTTTGAACGATGAAATTATTCATTAATCAGTTGCTCCATCCTCCTGTTAGTTCCTCCTTTGTGCTGCAATTATTCTCTTCAGCATCCTGTTTCCTAACACTTCCAATCTTGTTTCTTCCCTTGATGTGTAGTCATCGAGAAAAATATGTTATTATCTTGTCCGTCATACCTAAGCCGTCTCGCTGAGGTCTGAAATGAGAAGCACGGTTGGATGTGCAATTAGGCCTACATTAAATTATATTCTGACAAAGCGAACCTTTTCTGTCACACCGCTGGGCCATGTAAGAAGACGCTCACTTTAAACGGTTCTCTCTTCATTTCATAATGCGTCTGTAATCACTTCAGTGTTGTGCCCAGTTTCCTGTCGCTGATCCAACACAAGGACTCGCAAACGAGTTATGAAACGTAATCACTTGAGTGTTGTGCCCAGTTTCCTGTCGCTGATCCAACATAAGGACTCGCAAACGAGTTATGAAACGTAATCTATATTGTTACCAATACATACGGCAGTGACGATTGTCAAAGCGATATGCAAGTACCTAATGCAACAGAACTATTTAATACTATTCGCAACACATTCGTGATGTATGGGCAGAATTTAATTCACAACGAAATTTTAATTTTATCCTTGCAATATTTCACCTAATAAACTTATCAAAGTAATACCAACACAAAGCCTACGAGCTGTAAATCGCACCAAAATTGTAATGATTATTTGAGTAATTAGTTCGTGTGGTATTTAATTTCGTAATTCGAATATTATTCCTTGTTTAGAGTTTTAACCTACTACATAGTTTGGAATCTACATAACAGGCGCGTATGCTTGTAAAATTTACACGCCAGTGCAAGTAGCACCATTACGTCACTGGTCCATGTCTTTCTTGTGCACAAACTGCAGACTATAATGTTTTCGGTCTGCCATTCCTCTTAGGGAATTACAACGTGCACAGAGCAGCTAGTGTTATTACCATCATTGAAAACACATTTAGGTGTGTTATATTATCGTGGCTGTTCCCACGGCACGCCATAATTTTCCTTTCTTTCCAATTTGTTGTTCATTCTCGTGCTGATTACCAGAGCATGTATTACCAAAGGTTAAGCAACTAATTTTGTACTTGTAATAGTAACTCGGGGAGACTGCCATTCCTTCCGTTTATGTTCTGAATGTATTTGTGGTCTCGTTTGAGAGCAGGAAGCTGAAGGGATGTTTGGGCGGAAGTGACAGGGGACAAAGAACCTGCACTACGAGGCGCTTAATCATTTGTAAACTTGCCATTACACAAAGCATAAAACCAAAGAAGGATACAGTACGCTTAAGATAGATGATAAATGTGTATTTTATTTAATTCGAAACTTCTTAGTGGAAGACTTGATATGATATTAAAATGCGTTCTAAAGTAATTGTGTGTGAGGGTTTGGAATGCATAAAAACAGATCATGTTACGGTCCAGTAGCGGGCTGCTGTCAGCAGTGTTTATTCTTATGTATTGTTTTTTTGTTGTGTTACCGTACATCAATCTGCGCCCGTGTAACACCGAGCTGCAGCGCAGCACAGAATCCTTACAGCGGTACACTCCGTGCCACAACCCATACTACTACAGCAAGACCGCTCTACCATTCAAAATTTCCTCTTCTTTGTAAAACTTCCTTAGTTCCAAATTCTATTTCCTTATCGTCTTCGAAACGTTCTGCGAACTATTGATCTTATCTTGAAACTTCATTTCAATTCACTGTCAATGAATATTTTCCTCTCATTTTAATCCCTGTTAAATCTGTAGATGTTATCCGTACACTATTGGCTGCATTCTGTTCATAACTAAAAATTTACTGTGTATTTTATAAATAATTTTCTCTGCCTTTTCGTTTCTGAACCTATGTTCAATAATCCCTTCTCCCACGCATAAAGGGCACTTTCCTCCTTCGAGGCCTTGCCTAGTCCCTCTTAAATCCCATTTCCTTTCTTCAGCCATATTATTTCATTGACTTCATTTCTTAAAGTGCATCAATTTGATTCTCTTTACACCGCTTATTTCTCAATTGGCGGTGAGCGTAGTAATAGAGGTGAAGGTAAAGGTCATCCCATGAGATGCCTATATAGGCACAGAGGAGAGGGGAAGATGTAGCTCCTACCCAATTTTAACCTGGGCGCTAGAGAAGATCGGTGGTCAACGCCACGCCCCGGCCGTTTTACCCCGGGAAAGATACTATAGCCATTGTACAGGAGGCTGGGTTGACTTCGGCGCCGGTCTGGCCGGACACGGAATATCTCGTCCCCACTGAAATTCGATCCCCGGACCGTCCAGCTCGTAGCGAGTTGCTATACTGACTACGCTATGAGCATAGTAATGAACCTACAGATTATAGGAATGGCAGGTGATATCTTGACTATCTAAGTGATTATTATCATCTTAATATATATATTTCCAACCATAGATAGTCCACTAAAAGTGGACCTACCAACGCCATTCTTTTGGGACACACTGTGGAAACTTTATCGATTGAGCGGAGTTATAAACTTGTCTCTCATCTCTCAGTTTTCTCTAAAACATGCGAGCAATAAAGTGAGTCCCCAGGGGGAGATTGGAGCATCTTACACATTTTGTCACATAAATCCGTCCTCTGTGGTAGGTTCTTCTTCTTCTAACTACACCCCAGACAGGTCATTCTGGCTCACGTTCAGAAGTATCATAATGAAGTTCTAATAGGTCAGACAGCAAGGCGAGTCGAACCATTGGTTTTTGTTTAAGGAAAATACGATTCCTTGTCCAAACACTGACTGCATCACGTCCGTTCGAAAGTGAGAGTTCTCATACTTAATTGTAAAGAAATTCGGTTTTGTAGACAAAATTATGTATTGGAAATGGCGGAGCACCTTTAGTCCGTTCGAAATGAAAATTCTGTCATTAATCTAACCGCATGTAAAACTTAAATGCAGAACTTACTTCCATGGTGCGATAAAATTCGTAGAAACATTGCAGTTTTGGTTAATGTTAAGGGCCACTTTATAGCAGCCTCTGCGCATAAACCTTTAAACGTTAATCGTAGCGTAAAATATTTCGGATAACGAGATAGGAAACACGTTTTATGTAACTTGCATGAAGCACACTTCTCCTGTGTAATTCCTAGGAAGAATTATTCAGTAGATAGGCATTTCTTTTGACGTTCGGTTGCAGCTCTGTTTCTAGGGCTAGAAGAAAAAACTACCTGCCGCACTTGGTATTTACAATTACATCTGTACCGGAGGGAGGGTCACCTGTCGAGTTTACGTCAGAAGAAGGGAAACACAGGAAATGTTGATACAGAACCTTTGAAATTAAATACACATTCGTAATACTGGCTATAAGCCGATCCAAGTGGCTGTGCGCTCCAAGGCACAGGTCTGCAGCCACTCGCCTGCTTAGATTGTGTGTTCGAATCCCGCCGAGGGCATGGATGTTTGCCTGTTGTGTGTTGTCAGGTAAAGGTCTCTGCTACGAGCTGATCACTCATTCAGAGGAGCGCTACCTGATGTGTTGCGTCGCTGTGTGTGATCTAGAAACCTGAAAACTGAGGAGGCCATGACCCACGTTGGGCCGCAATGCCACAAAAAGATACTGTTTACGAAGTGTTCGTGAATAAGCTTTAGAAGAATGCAAGAATCTTAGCACTGTAGCATCCAATTTAGGACACACAGCCGTTTAACACTACATATTTACTTCTCAGTCACAGCTGACAGACATTTTCTTATCGGTGGAATGGGCGTGGAGGACAAAGAGAATAGCCTTCGCGATATCCCTATCATACTGCAAGTGACTTCCCTCTTGTACGGTTGGATCAAGAGCATGTTTAAATACCAAAGTCATAAGCACAAGATGAACTATAACAAATATTTTCGAGATATTTTGCCGTTGTTTCTCTTGAATTTTAGAGGAAGAGGGCTGATTCTTTGTCTTCCAGGTTGCATAAGTGTATGAACATTTTTTGAGCGTTTGTTGAATACTAACACCCAATTGTAATGTATGGGCTTTGAACTAATGGAAGAATTTTAGTAATACAGCATTCCGTTTAGGAGATACATGCATTTAACTTTATACATGTGCTTAAAATCACCTTATATCACCTTGTAGGTAATCTAGATGACTTGTACGCCGTTGAGATGCAGCGATAAAATTAAAATGTAAATTTCTACTTATGGGTTGAAATCTGTTTTTCCTTTTAAGGGTAGATAAATATTCACGCGTCTGCCTTGAAGAAGGATGCAGTACGATCCTTCGGATCGTATCAACCTACCAAACTCTATGGAGTCACATTCCAGGACAGAGCACCCGTCATAATCACCGTCTTGAAGGCGTAAAATCTCGTTATATTAACATCGATGTCAGGAGATAGATTTTGGTGTTAATGGTGAATGCATCTGGCTAAGGTTTGCACCCAGGAGCGTGTTCTAATATTGAACCTTAGGGCTACATTACCGGGTACTTGCTGCCGCTACCGGACAAAGTTATCCTCCGATCTGCAAGAAAGCTGCTTCTGTCTCAACAAACCCCTCAGCGCTCCCCGCCGGATACTCAAAACTGCTCGTTGCTGTTACCAAGTAAGATTGTTCTGTGCAAGGCTGTCAGATAGCAAACACATTTCGGTACAGACTCCTCAGAAAACATAAAGTTCTGTTAACTCTGTGCCTGGACACAAAGAGAAACATCACAAACTTCCTGCTGACATGAGTCCGGGCGGGACCCCGTCTACCTTTCTTTATCCTCAAGTTATTTCATATATGTAGATGAGGGGTGGAATTTGTACACTGTACCAAATAATATTACGATTATTAAATCAAATACAATAACACGGATGGCCAATATAACAAGTGTGGGAAAAGAAGACATGCGTAATCAACTTTGGCCATACAACTAGAAGAACAGAGATTTCGGGAGTCACTGTTGTAGATAAGATGATGTAATTAAAGTTTATCTTGAAGAAACATTTTATGAAATTGTCGACTAGATGAACACGATGATTTTGGGTTTCATAAAGGCTGTTAATTTTTCGAGTAACTAACTATTTATTGGCTTCTGAAAAGGGACAGCTTTCAATGGAGTTCGTAAATTAACCCTTGGATTACGGAGCAGAAAAACTTTCTACTTTTACTGTATTGGGTACATTTTTACCCTACATTTTAAATCATATTCTCAACATCTTTCCCCCGAAGTTTCATTCCTAGATCCAAAGACAAAAATTGCTTTTATTCAAGTGTTTAATTTCTCACGCAACTATTCAGAGTGAAATATATAAATTTTTTTTAGGACAAGTAAATATAGTTGAGAACAGAAATGCGAATGAAATTTATCTGATTGTTGCTGGAAATTTTCACAATTTATTGGAATTGTCTTGACAGTGTGGTTCTTGCACACCCATTCTGAACACTGTCAATTTTTCCAGACTGTTCTTCTGTCCGTAGCTGTTGGACAATTAGAACATCCAACAAGCCGCCTTCCCCCACATTTCTTCACAGTTGTAGGGGAAGATGGCTGTTTGTAACGGACATCCCTCGCTCTCGTGGCCCTGAGTATGTCGATGTTTCCACTGTCGGCCCTCTTTCTTATGTGTGATCTTACCATTATTTCTCCCAGAGGAAGCAGATACAGATGTCTTCGATGATTCTTCCTTTCTTGCCAATTAGGATATTTCAGCATCCACAGTACACATGCATTTACGCAAACAACATCAATAAAGCTGAGGAGCAGTTTGAAATGCCAGGGCAATTTCAATCTCGTACAAGTGCATTCCCTCAGAAGCTTGTCCTGAACATCAAAACCCACTTTTAGTGACATTATTTTGCATGATGATTTCAGGTTTGTGATCTTTTTCCGCACCCATGCACGTGTCGTCATGATGCTGTGATGAGAGGAGGATGACAGTCTTGTTGCTTGCTGGTACATGCAATACCAATGTTAGGTCATTGTTAAAACCAAATATAGAAGAATACAACTGTTTTTGTTTTCCACCGAGAAATAATGCTGGAATTTCAGCCTCGTTCTTCCTTAGTTTACTAACCAGCGTCACATTCCTAGTCAAAAGGAGATTTGCTAGTTCGCGACTTGTGAAGACAGCATCAACGGTAACACCTCTTCCATTTCCATACATGTGACAGACCATACCTTTGTCAACTCGAATTTCCTGCTTTTTCTCCCCTGTTCAATCAGTCTTGCCAGTGTATACTTCCACGTTGTAGGAATAAAAATTCTATGCAAACGCAGCAACCCATACTTTGGTCCCATAATTTACCGGTTTTGATTTTATAAAGTTGTATAATAGACATTTATCTCTAAAAATTACTAACGGCTCATCAATATTAATTGTTCATTTGATGTGTATGTCATTTGAAATCTGCTGATGATGCTTTCAAATACATCTCTGGTTGGATCTAATTTGTCTGTTGATCTGCGTTGATCCCTTTAGTTCTGTCATCGAAAAGAATGACGCGTAGATTTTGAAAAAAAACAATCCCTTCCCATTGTTGCACGAAACTTTGTTGTGGTATAGGCGGCATTTGTTGTCCACAGATTTCGTACAATTTCCTATCTTGTCCTTAAAACGCCAGCAACAATCATGAGTCACAACTCTAGCAGTGAGGGTTACCAACAAGTAACTGCAAAATCAGAGCTCATTAGTCAGTCAGGTGTTCTGTAGAGGAGATGGTATCGACATTCTTGCAATTCTTATGTTTTAGATGATTTATATAATACGTTTTGGCAGAACACGTATTTGAGATATTTTTTATTAACGCTGGTACGAAATGGTAAAGTTGGATTTGAAGAAAAGCATAACATACTAAAAAGCAATATATTCTCTGCATATTGATAATTTTGTGTCAAGGTAACTCAAAGAACAAATAAAAGGATTTGTAAGATTGTTACTATATACCACCAAGAACTGTTCAAGAAAAGACCAAGTCAGTAAACTAAGGGTTAAGTAGAGGCTAAGAGTGTGGGCGAAAATTGTGTGCTGTGCACGAGACGTGGAAGGAAGAACCGTGAGCTGAATAGGTTGCTTCGCGTTCTGGAGACTTCATTCAGGACGTAAAAGTTTCCATTACTGGATGAACATGAAGCCGGCTATCCCAAAGCGTCTCCATATATTTTAGCAAGAAAATAAAATTTATTCCTGGAATGGAAGCTCCTTCGTCTTACTTACTCAATTGACAAAATCCTGAAAAATTTCTTTCACTTTTAGCCTCATAATTCATTGATTAAAATAGTCTTAATATTGCCGATTAATTTTCTTCTAGCTCTTCCAAACAGGTAATTCTTCTGCAACAATGCATCAACGCTGTCCGTTAGAAACGCCGGGATTGATATCTCTTGAGAACGAAGGTGCCGACGTCATACGTTTCAAAGTGGTAGGAAAACAACAGGCGGTGTTCCGGTAACAAGCCGTGTTGGATGCTTGTGTACATCATGTGAATCGAGTGACATTATTTGCCACAAAGACAGAAAAGTCACTTAGACACTTGTGTACCATGTGTCTCTGTTAGGGCGTTTCCCGCCTCCTGTTAAAAGCAAGATACTAGCGAGTTTTGAGGTTTTCGCAGAGGCTTGAGTGAGGCTTCCATTCTTCTTTGACATGGCGGTGCGTCAGTCGGTATTCGGTTGCTGACTTTTTAAGGCAGTGTAGTTTCCCCATGTTCAAGGGTCGAAATGCCTTGTAGGACATTTCAGAAACTGGAAAAGAGGATAATATTTTGCCTCGAAATGTCGGGATCACATTTCCCATTCATGGAAAGTCATGTCAGAGAGGAATCGAATGCTCAACAATACACATGTATTTGGGAATGTCCTGTGGCACAACCGATATCCACACTTCATACTCTTGGTTGTCACTTGTATTAGACCAGGCCAGCTCACTCCGTAGCTCGTGGGCAACATGTTGCAAGAAAAGATACTTGAAATGAGAAAAGGTCTTTAGCCACTTCGCCGGAGAAGCTGAGATAGACAGCCAAAGTAATTTTAAAACTTATAAACTATTTATTTATGGAGTCTTACATAACATTATTGATGCATTGTGTAAAAATATGCTGAAAATAGTGAAATCCTAGCCTAGATTGTGAAATTCATTTCGTATAAAGTTTTACCAGTATTTTATGTTTATGGTTCCGTGCATCGCAGACCTATATTAATAATTGTCCAACAAGATACAACACAAAGCAGTCTATTTATTATTCTGCAAGTTCACTCCACATGTTGCGAGTGTTAACCACACCCATCATCAGAAGTAGACAAAAGTTGGCCAAATTGGAGGGAGGTAGCCGCACAAAAAATATGACCAGTACCGGAGGCTGTAGTTACAGTTTTGTGTATTTATTTGTCATACCACACTCTTTAACAGTAGTTATGCATTTCAAATATTTTTGTAATAATTATATAAGTAACATAAAAGCCAAACTGGTCTATCATCTTAACAGTCGAAGTGAAATCAACAGAAAACATAAGTCACATGTGATGTCATCTTTGATTAGTGGGTCAACTCCAGCACAATCTTCATGTGTTCATTTCGAACACGACATCCAACAAATCCATGTGTCACCGTTAGCAGAAATCAGAAAGGTTTCTAGGCAGAAAATACATTCTTCATCTTCTTCTTCATTTGTCTTTTCACTTCTGCTTGTTTCGTGTATTTTTGGTATGTTATGGATATTTTCCCTGTGAACATGCTTTTTATTACATTGTATGGTTATTCTAGTATTCTTCAAGGTATCTGCCTTGGCCCTTCTTCACGTCATGCTTTCCCATTTGGTCCACGTCTGTCGCTTCCCCTGTCTCTTCTTTTTACTCAGCCAAATATCATTTGTAACGCATCTTTGTTAGAACTGCAGCTATTCCCTCCCAATTTTCGCTTTTTTGGTCGTTTATACAGAAATCGCAAATGTCTTTGTATGCTGGGGGTAAAGGGTTAGCTTCAGGGCCGTTCTCCCTGAGCGCACATTCCAGGAGGAACATGCGTAATATTAACGTAGTCACCTTAGGACAGTTTCAAACACCTACGTGTTTTAGCTTACTGTACGCTGTTTATTTCATAACCACTAAACATGTTACAGATGAAAATTTGAAAAATACCATACTTTAGAGACGTCTCGGGAAGCCGATTATGTCACGCAAAATTCTGTTCCGTAGTACGACTACATCCACTCCCCGTGTTTGACCTCACTACAATAATGCACGTCAGTAGGCTCAAATCCCGGCTGACTGCAGCACCAGTAAAATAATAACAGAAAATGGCCGTCTTATCCAGGAGGGACTCTGTCCTATACGTTTATAATTTACAAATTTTAATTCGCTTATTTGCTAATTGCGTAGCCCTTTGAGAACCACAAATTTGCGCTATGACGGTGAATCAGACTTGATTGGCTTTTACCAGAATTATGTGACCCAGATTCCTCGATGCCATTTAAAGCTGAAATATTTCGCCGACAAAAAAAAGTTTGTTTCATTTTTAGGCGCGTTCGCAAAATTGCGAAGTAGCACTACTGGGCGGTTGGCTGGTAATTTGCTTCGACTTTTTAGATATTTCTTCAGGGTGACACCACGGCCCCTATGCCCAAGTTCCGCCGCTTTTTTATTGACCTAACCCAACCCAACCCAACCAAAACTAGAGATTGGTACTAACCTAACCTAACCTAACCCAACCCGACTACAAATATGGATTGGAACTAACTCAAATCCATTGACGCAAGGTTAAGTATTTCTTCCACCGCTTTTTTAAAACCAAAAAACTGTAACTTGCCGTAACCTAACTCAATGTTATTTTGGTAAGTTATGTAACACTTTTATCTTTTTGTGACGTAATCCTAATTCAAAATTAGGGGTTTGGTACTAATCTAAGTTTACGGATGATAGGTGCAGCACGTTTACCTGCGCTCAGGTTGAGTACCATGTTTTGTTGACGCCGTGTGGATTAGTACCGCTACAGATTGAAGCTCCACCGCTTCCCTATGCCTCCGTAGTGTCTGGTATAAGCTCCACCGCTTCTTGTTAACTTAACCTACTCCTGCTCACGGAACGATATGTTGATCACCCTAACTTGAGCTTAGGTTGAGTACCCATGTTCTGTTTACGTCGTGTGGATTGGTATAGATGCCGTTTGAAAATCTACCGCTTCCCGATGCCTCCGTAATGTCTGACATAAGCTCGACTGTTTCCCGGTGCAACCGTCTGGATTGGTATCACCAAGCTCCAAGCTCCACAGCTTCTTTTAATAATATTCCAAAGAGACAATTACAAACTAAAATAAAAAGCAAGGAGTGTGGTGCTGTTGGTATTGGTAATGGGATTCATTTGAATAATATGTTTGGCATAGCCAGCTACATCCAATCCGTGCCGTCGTTGGCATTGATAAGGGTCCATTTTTAATAATATTCCAAAGAGGACAAAAAGTAGCTTGTAGATGCCAGACCCCCCGCGACCATGAATAATAATATCCCATAGAAGACAGATGGGAATAGTAGGGTAGCCAGCTGTATCCTATCGCCATATGTTAAACGACGACGGACTAAGTAGTGACGTTGAGTGTCCTCCCCCCGAAATATTATAGGACCGTAGTCGAGCCCGAAGTAGGCAGACAGAATAAGAGAGGAGGTAAACCATTTCATAGTGTGAAGTAGACGCGCCCATAATGCACGTCATAGCAGAACGTGACGTGATTGGACGAGAGGGAGCGTTATCACTGTTCGGGTCAAGAGGTCGAATATTAATGCATTCGGTTGGATGAGATAATGTGACAGAAATTGTGAAATTATTATATACTATGCACTCAGTTATCTGCCCGCTTTTTTTGATGCCGTAAATATTCAGACGGAGAGGCAAGGTTCTTTGAAATACATCGGGATAAATAGGACGATGAATGTTCTGTTGTTAGAAATTTTTTATTCTGCTTGGATATTTGTAATGTTCTCACAAATTCCTTCATGAAGAACAATTAGAATTTTTTTGCGTAGTTTCCAATTGAGTTTATCACGACATGCAATTGATCGGTAGGTCCGCATCTCCACACATTCCGGTGGTCGGAGCTGTATCTTCAACCGGACACCATATCCATTACGTACGTTCTGATGAGTCGTAGCAGGGGAATTGACCATCTTTAAGGCTGAGACACTATGAACGTTTAACAAACAATGCATTTGCTCATATATATATGTTTATATGTAGATGGATTTATGTTGTTTTAAGACCAAAAGTTTTCTATATAATGTAGTCGTGAGAAAATAAGCGCCAGTTATGTATTTTGTATTCTTTCCGCCATGTGCATAAAATAAATCCAAAGTAGGAAGGTCGTGTTTGGCTGCACGCTGCTTCTCCCATACCATTCAATAGATATTAAACAAATTTTGAATCTACACTAAACTTGTTTAGTGAATTTAATTTTATTTCACATCCATACAAAAACCTACACAATGAAATAAGTTACAGCTACACGAAGTGTAATAATTCGGCTGTTCATTAGCATTTAAACAGCAGTGTATATAACTGTAAAGAGTGCAGTTTTTTACAGTAAAGCTCCTTCACTCACAATAACACGAGGGGCTAAGTATGATGTTCCGGGATGATGTTTATCTTCCGGAATGCCTACATGATTTTTTAAATATTTCCCACGTTTCAACGTCAAAACAAAGTTTTAATTATTGTCCACAAGTTTTCACTGTTACATATTTTGGTGTTGCTGCAACAATTCTTTGTATATAACATTAAGAGAAAATTAGTTTTATGTTTGGATCATTTCCCATAGAAAAGATCTTTAAAACTGCAGAGTTTTTAAAAATGTTGTGACCGATTTCCTGAAGCACAAGATCGGTGGAATTTACTTTGATATCTGCTTTGTGGCTACAATCTGTGCTGTTGCGAATTATTATTAATCTCTTCTACTCGTACTTTAAGAGGAATTAAGCCTGTAGAGGACATACAAAATGATGCACTGCACTGTCTTAGTTAGAAACCAGTAAGCTTTCTGTTGGCTTCCTCCTCTCTTCTTAGTACACATACAGCTGGCTTTATGACTGAATATCTTAGTTCTCTTGCTTCTTTTACTGATTGTTATTATGTGGATAATTACAGTGATAGTACGGCATTAAAAGACACTTCTGTCAGAACATGTTTCATCCTTGGTATTTAAGTTAGATTTTTTTTGTTGTAAATCTGTTTACAGTTTTGTCGTAATTTGCTACATGATAAACACACTACAGTATTTTCTGAATGCGCCTTGTGGAAAATACACCCTCCTCCTTTTGTGATTATGGGCACTTGAATTTTTAGTAATTATTCATAAAAAAAAAGTACGAAGATTCCTGTCGTTTGAAGTGTCTATCGGTTCCTGCTGACACATACTGTCAGTACATAGCTGCTTACCGGGAATTTCTGACAGCTAATTAAACAGCCTATCTTGACTGCGAGTATCGTAGTCATCAAACAGACGTCATCATTTTCAACCACCATTACGTACAAGGACAGGTAAGCACTTTTCAATATATTTTTTCTTTGCTAGCAATTCTTTCTATATGTTTCTGTCTTTGCATTTGAGGGTTCTCTGTCTCTAACTCTTTCTATCTTCGCAATTGATAGTCTCTGACATTTATCTTTCGAAATTGTTTGCAGATGAATCTTCCACAGAAATTCGTAAACGCAGCATCGACCCAGGCCATTCGAATAAACACAATGGGCATCGACAGAAAATATCCATTTGTCCAGGTCGACAGAATAACTACGAAATTCGGACCGAAATTCTTGCTAAGTAAACTCAACAAACAGTTTAATGTGGTGAAGGTGTTCGTTCACGACGCTACAGTACTGTGTTTTCTGACGAGGACATCCAAAAAATAAACACACAGAGTGTTAAATTAAATCTTGTCTACAAAGGACACTGCAACAAGTCAAACTCATATGTATTTTGTACAGAAAAGTAACAGAACTTTAGGGTGCTTTTATTGTTGTGTATTGGAAGCAATAAGGTGGATTCTGGGTTTCTTATTCATACATATTTGACATGAGCAAAAGACTGTTTAACAGTACTTGTGTACTTTTATGTCACCGGATGTACAACAATTCTGGGTGCTGGGACTGAGGTGCGAGCCGCATCGTTACTTCAATTATATATGTCTCCCTTTATCTATGAACTATGTGTTATGCGAATTTATGTTTTTACAGTAAAAGCATTGTCGTGCAAGACCCCCTTGGTGACCTTCCCGCGGCGTTGTTCATTCAAAATGTCCTTCAATTGCACCAGCAGAGATAAGTAATACTCCGCGCTGATAGTTTGGCCCTTTGGAAGATAATCAATGAGGAGGATACAGTCTTGATCCCAAAAAATCGAGGCGAGAACTTTTCCAGCGGATTTTTGCACTC
>Ga0123353_10008955_pt1 | contig 13745 bp, 6 predicted proteins | sample TergutLab28metaG_3_FD_92763 | JGI IMG/M metagenome (GOLD analysis project Ga0123353, IMG submission 92763) | Labiotermes labralis P3 segment gut microbial communities from Petit-Saut dam, French Guiana - Lab288 P3 | ecosystem: Host-associated > Arthropoda: Insects > Digestive system > Gut ... | reverse complement strand
CATAAATACATTCCTTTATATATATAAAAACCTAAAATCCCTATATCCACTCTGTACGAACGTCTCATAAAACATAAAAAATACAGGAAATGTACGTATAAAGTAATATTGGGGCGGTTTCGTGAAATCATTATTGTAGTGGAAAAACAGTAAATATTATACAGGGAGAGTCTCTCGCTAGAGGTCCCAAACTATTGTCTATAAAAAATTATGTTATTGAGATAATGACTTGAAAACTTATATATATATATATACCGGGAACGATGCAAAACAGGACCTGCTCATAATCAATGCTGAAACTGGTCTCCTTTCACATCCAAGCACACTGGAATGCGTTTCTTCAAATTCTGGATTACTTTTCCCAAAGTTTCAACTTTGACGCCTTGAATCTCTTGGTATAGAGCGTCTTTGAGTTGTTCGACTGTGCGGGGTGTATTTTGTACAATTTGCTCTTCAATAAGCCTCAAAGAAAGAAGTCGTCAGGCGTTAGATCGGCTTCCCCTTGTCTCTAACTTTTTAACCAATTTCTGGATGGAACACTTCGATGGTGCACGTCTTTCAGGAAATTCCGTTCGAAATGCCGTCTGGCAAGTTTTGAATGAACCTGTTTGCCATTATTTACGAACGAGAAACCCGCGCTGTTCTACTGTATACATAGACAATAGCTTGGGGCCTCTAGCGAGAGACTCACTCTATATATTCGGAGTGTGTAATTGTAGACTTATTTATCCATCATGCAGTGCGCATTCGCCATATTGTCATCTGTGGCCTGTCGCGCTCTACAATATTTTTCCACATTACCTCATAAATGGCACGATAATCGAAGAAAAATTATTGCACATAAAATGTTTGTTTTGGTTTTCTCTAAAACTTTCCCCAACATTTCTCACCTTAAGAACAATTAAACGAGATATGATAAAGAATTTATATTGGTCTTCGTGTAACGTGCTCGTTATTCTTACAAGATTTTTAAAAAAATTTAACGTTCTCAACAGATTTTCGAAAAATTCTAAAACATTAAAATTAATGAAAATCCGGCCAGTGGGAGACGAATTGTCCCACGCGGACGGGCAGACGGACAGATATGGCGAAGCTAATAGTCGCTTTTCGCAATTTTGCAAAAGCGCTCAAAAACATTACTGAATGCCAACAAAAAAATAAAAAAATAAACTCATCTTAACAAAAAACTAATGAGCTATTTAATAAATGGATAAAAACAAAGAACGATATGGGAATTAAAAAGGCTACAGCAGAGGTTTTAATTAACTAACTCCATTGAGCATAATTCTGAGGTGTGGCATCCCCTTTGTGTGTAGAAAAGACTAACAGTGAGGTAAATATCAGTCATGAAACCACAACTATGGTAGTATGGATTTATGATGGTTATTTAATAGCAAAAAATAACTACATGTTTACTTACATAAACTTACATCCTACCAGTCTTTGACCATTAGATTTCCCACTAAATAAACTGACTGTAACGCGTAACGATGATGAGATCTCAGCATCACTTAGCAATATAGGCATATATATATGATACTCTTTGAGCAAAATTGTAATAACCTGAAGATGGCCGCTATTGCCCGAAACATGTAGTTATTTTTGCTATTAAATACTATCATAAATCTATACTACCATAGTTGTGGTTTCATGACTGATATTTACCTCACTATTAGTGTATTGAGCATAGTCCCATCTATGAAGCTGAAAGGACCTCGTCTATAAAGAAATTCCCTGCATCTTATGGAACCCGGAGTTTCAATACCGCACTCACAACAGTCCTCCACCTGTCCCTATCCTAACCTGCGTCCATCCAGTCTACGGCCCTTATTCCTCTTCATAAAGTTCCATTTTAATAGTATATTCCCATTTAAGCCTAGGCCTTCCAAGTAGCCGTTTTCCCTCAAGCCTTCCCACCAAAGCCCTGCATGCAACTCTTCTGCCTCCCACACGTCCCACATGCCATGTCCATTTCATTCTTCTTAATTTGATCACCCGAATAACATCTGGTGAGATGCACAGATTATAAAAATTCTTTAATATAAATAATAGTTCAAAGTTTGGAATATTGTTTTATTTTGGTCATATAATTTAAGATTTTACTGTTATATTTCTTTTCGCTGTACATAGCGTGGGATCCCGTCAGTACAGATCTTGCATTATAATTTAATGGATTGCCTAAAAATGCTTACAAACAAAACGTGTAGCAATAACATCGCAGATATAAAGCCCTATTTTTGGACATCCGCTCGTGTGAATTTCTGTATACAGTTATACTGTAAAAGTTGCCTCAATTAAAGTTTTCATAACTCAATCAATAACAGTAACGTGCTAGACCATCACATCAACATGCATGCAATTAGCAAATATCAGCAGGGTGCTGTCTATAATTTTGTATACATTCGAGTGTAAGTAAAGCAAACTCTCTACAGGCCTGGACAAGTTCGATGGGTTCCAGGAATTTGAAGCAACCAGATTTCCAGACTATCCGGGATATAGTCCTGAGACCCACTTCTATTAGAACTTGATTCAATCCCAAGGACATAGCTAGGTTAGAATGATTAAGTCAAAGATACAACCGGGAATCGAATCCGCGACCTTTCGGCTTGCTGCGCAGTGTATTAACAAATTGCGCCACTGCGTGCTCCATAATGGCTGGTGTGTTGGTGTGAAAATTGGTGTCTCACGCCAAGACATAAGATAAAGGCACGAGGTGTTAACGAATAGAGTGGTGAGAGCATTTTCACTTGAGAACTCTAACGTTGTGTGAAGTTAGAATTACATAACAGTGACTAATTTCACGATTTACACTTCTTGCATAATATCAGGTTCATAGAAAATCAAGGAGGATGAGATGAGCCCATGGGAGATGAAGAGAAAAGCATACACACTTTAGATAGGGAAATACGAACAGAAGTGTTCACTTGAAATTTATAGGAGTCAGTGGGTGGGTAATGATAAAATAGGTCCAAACAAATAGATGGCCCGGGATGGAATAGTCGATATAGCTACATGCTATGGACTGCATGATCCAGGGATCGAATTCCGGTAGCGGCGAGAATTTTCCACCCTTCAGACCAACCCAGCCTCCAGTACAATGGGTATCGGGTCAGTTTCCGGGGTGAAGCGGCCGGGGAATGACGTTGACTGCCCGTCTCCACCTAGCTCCGGAGTTAAAGATGTTAGAGGGCCGTACCTTCAACCCCTTCCTGCCGGACCTTAATGTCCTCTTCTAGGGTGAAACTGACTATTTTAAATAAAAAGAAGAATTTTAAGTCTCGATGCTTTGGCCTCAATTTACAATAGCACTCAGTTTTGGGTACACTAATTAGTGCTGACAGTCTGAGATTGCTCTTCTAACACGTCTGTCAGTATTGCGCCTTTCTTTTAAAGTGTCGTATCGTTATGCAAGCATTCATTTCCAAAAAGACACACCCTTTCTCAATAAATTCCATGGGGCTCTATTCTTGAGAGACTGGAAGTCCTTTAGATGGTCAAAAATTCTCCACTTCTTCGGGAATTCAATGGTCCTTATTAACCCTTTAAACGCCAAGTTAAATCCCATCTGCAATCTGCTGGCATTATTAGGAACTCACTATATTCTCCACGTTAGCAGGATAAGGGTTAAACATCTTCCGGAGTCTGGTGAATCCAGTCCGCAACGTTACACTACGTGTTTAAAATCTTTTTAAATTCATATTTCCATTTACGCTTGTGTCCCCTTAATAGACTTTTTCCTTTAATTCCATTGATCAGAGTGTTGAAAATTTCGTCATCATCGTCCATATGCCACATAAATTTTAACCTCATTTGCTTGGTAACAGCAATAACATAAGACAAATTTATGGGCCGTTTACCACTCAATGCTCTCCATTACCTAACTTCCTAATGCACGTTCTTCCTTCACGGTAAGGCAGCGATTTTCTTGTTGTCTCACCTTATTGCACAATACACAGAATGCCTTATGCTGGTCACGAAAAGAAGTAAGATGCGTGCGTACAAAGTGACATTTGTAAGCGTAGATAGAAGTTGTCTTGCTGCGTTTGTAAGTTGCTAACATCTCCGTAAAGTTTCAAGTGTAGCGAGTAGCAATATATACGAAATTTGTGCAGTCAGTCAAAATGCATTATTTTAAGCAGAACGGAAGGCAATCGAAACAATACGCCATACCCATGGGCCTAACTCTGCTGCAGATTCTACTAAACTTTACCCCATTTGTAACCTGAAGTGAAAGCTCAAAAGAAGGTACAGCTATGTGAAAACACATGCTGTTTGACAACAAGGAAATTTCCAAATTTAATTTGACAGCATCCCCTATAATAGATTTAATATTTTTTAAGAATTTAAATTGGGAAGGCCGAAAAAGAAACGAAGAGCAGAAAATCAGTACTTGGGAATAAATTCGTGATATTCTGAAGAAACAGGGAAATTATAAATACCTTGTCGAAATGACCGGTCATAGAAAATTCTGGGTGCTAACCTGTGGCAACAGTCTGATAAAGAAACGTGCAGGAAGTACGTTGAAAGTGGAATTTGATAGAGTTTCCTCCGTATAGTCCTGCATGTTTTCGAAAATGTTTGTATTCCATTCCACATGTTAATTCTCCTAAACACACAGAAAGACAGTTGACTGAGTTGTGGCAAAGGAAGACCATCCTATTTTGAGTCTGTTTAAAATTGCCTAATCAAAGAGATTCTAAGGTCAAAAAACTCTGGCTAGTATGATATAAAATCCTAAGTACATGAAGTTGTTGGAATGAATATCAATAGGAGTAAACCCCACAATTCAGAAATATGTTAAGCTGAGATTTGCTTTTGTAACATCCAAAGGAAGCCACGCTGAGAAGGAATGTGTCTGATAATGTGGACCTCACGCACTTGTCGGGCCACTTTACCTGCTAACTTACATTTTCTTCTAAACTAAAAAGTTTATTTGCCTCTTCACCTTTGCAAAGGACCTAAGTTGATAGCAGACATTTTGAATCGCTACAGCTCTTTTTTACCGCGCAGTCAATAACATTTGAAACAACTTTAGAATTATCTACATGTTTGCACGGTGCATCAGTGACAATTAAACACTTTATTATCCAACTAATGCACAATATATGATTTATAGATACAATTAAAATTATAAAATATTTAAAAGTTCTCCAACATGTTTCGGATCACAGAGGATCCATAATCAGAGAGCCTTTTACAGTACTGGGCTAAAAATTACAAGAATGATTCTATCGTGTCCGTTGGCATGGACAAGGTCGGTGTTATGGCAGCATATTCTGACACGTTGTGCTTGTGTGTATTTCACTGTACATGAAGACACTACCAGTGGCAGTCCCTTCATATACAGCGAACTACACACACGCACAACCGGTCAGAAAATGCTGCCATAACACCGACTTTGTCCATGTCAACGGACACGATAGAATCATTCTCGTAATTTTTAATCAAGCACTGTAAAAGACTCCCTGATGATGGTTCCTCTCTGATTCGAAACATATGGGAGCACTTTTAAATATTTTATAATTTTAATTGTATCTACATATTATATATTTGCATTAGTTGGATAATAAAGTATTAAACTTTAGAATTAGTTTAATAAAAATAGAATTTTTCACAGTATACAAATAATTTAATTTTATCCTTAATAGCTAATTATCACATTCGTGTCATAAATAATTTAGTTCTTCATAAGTGTTTCATTTTTTGTCACATGTGCGAGAAGTAAGATGGTCACGGTATTGTGTACACTACTGACACAGAACGCTTCACGGCACTCCGGCGCAGCTCATTTTGCTGCTAAAGTGTTCAGAGACGTAACCTAGAGAAGTCTGGTAACAACAGCGTTGCTATTTGATCAAACATTCTCTACGGCGTCCCATGACGCTAGCGTTACCTATGATATGAACAGACGCATCTGAATGGAGGCAACGAATATTATCCCTGACCATGAGCTGACTGTCAGTTGACCGTAAAAGCAGCCATAGTGTGGGCCAAGATTTAGTATTCCACAATAACGCATATTTTCATACGTACAATTATGGAGATCAGTAAGTGCAAGCCAGATATGTATCGTGGCTGGTGACGCTTGGTTTCTTGCATTCACAACGAGCACTGACCGCTGTAAGTAGTTGCAGTAAAGTTAAAAGTAGCATTTCTTTTTTTGAAATAACGGAGATGAAAGAAAGAAGACACGAATGATTGTAGGGAAAATAAATAAGAGGATTCTGAAAGGAATATGGGGAAAATAGGATAAGGATAAAAAAGTGATAGGATTAAGGGAAAAAAAGAAAGCATGAGAAGCGAAAGTACTGGAAAAAAATCATTTCTTTTCTTGAGTGATTAAAGGCGAACAAGGGGCAAAAGTCATGACTGTAAGACGAGGTTACACACCTACAGGGCATCAGACTGCAAAACACAGGGAGTGACTTCCCTGCGACTTTTAGGCATAAACACGGGAGGGACTTCCCTACACATATTTCGCATCAGACTGTAAAACAGAGAGAGTGACTACCCTGCAGCTATTTCGCATCAGACTATAAAACACAAGGAAAGACTTGCCGGTGACTATTAGGCATAAACACGGGAGTGATTTCCCTGCAGATATTCGGCATCAGATTGCAAAACACAGGGAGAAACTTCCCGTTTACTCTTATAATAGTCCTTACACTACTTTTCAGTAAGATGGGACTGAAGTTAAGTTTAATTAAGTTCGAATGTATCTCACTCTGAATTTCAGAAGAAGTGAAACATGTATGACCGAACCGCAATATTGAAACGACACATTAAATATTACGATGAAGTACATAATAAGGGGTATAAGTCGTCTCCCTCCTCAATCTGTAGGATGTTAGGTGATTACTGTGTAGTTGCAAACTTCATTCCACAAAAATACGCTTTGGTGTCGTAGAAGAATATTCATAAAAAATAATGTTAAACCTTAAACAACTATTTCATCTATGCAACCAAGATGCTTTTTTGGAACCAACGTAACTATTCAGTATTAATCAGTCTGGTTATTCTTTCAGAATAAATTCAGTGTATTATCTGCCACTTTGAACATTTCTTCGGTTTTAAATAAAGTTATTTATTGCATTGTGTCACACAAAATTTTGGTAAAAGTTAAATTTTTATTCCGAAATTTTCTTCTAAATTTATTACTTTTTTAGCAAATAAAAAGGGTTTCATTTATAATAAACAAATATTGTTTTTGAAAATGGAGTCCTGTAGACTGCACATACAGTTCTTAAATGTAGTAAGTGGGCCTTTCCCTTTTGTATTTGTAAGTAGCTAAATTTATGAACATATGAAACCACCCAAACTTCATACCGGAACACTATAAATACAACAGAAACAGGTAGGTTATTCTTCATGTTTAAACAAGAAGCTTATAAAAGAAACGGGAGATCTGAGGTTCTCACTGCGATGCTGGATAAACTTTCAGGGTTAAGAATATGATCCTTCGTACTTCCTGGTACAGGAACGGACATCGCTTCTGGAATACGACTTCTTTTGTGAAAGATATGTTTGTGACGGGTATGGGAATGAGATGGATATAAGATCCGTATGTACAAGTGTGTGACGAGAAAGAGAGGAGTACGAGGTAATTAAAAGACGGTTAAGACATGAGTACGAGAAGATTACGATAGGAGTATGAGAAAAAGCATGAAATTAGTATGATACGAGTAGGAGACGAGTTTGAGATTAGTATGGGCAAGATTCTGGTGAGAATTAAACGAGTATGAGAGGACGGAGTCGAGTGTTTTTAGAAGATTATGAGATGAATGAAGAACGATTATGATTCGAGAAGGAGAAGGGTATGACAAGATAATCAGACGATTGTAGGAAAATTAGGTTTTAAGTAAAAGGCTATTGTAATATGAGTATGAAAAGAGTATTAGTACGAGATTAGCATGAGATGAGTATGTGATAACATGTGCTGAGTATGACACGAGTATCAGACACACACACATGCACATATTCATGGACGTTCTTCTGCACTTATTTACAAAAACTTGATTTACGAAAGCAGCTACCCAAAAACTCTACAATACGCCAGGCGCAATGACGTACAATCTTTTATACACTCTGAATTGTATAATTTTTGTTTCAATAGTTTAAAATATGCTTATTTAAGTGTATTTAATTTCGTATCAACTAGTAACTTATTCAGAACCTGTTCAGAAAGAGACGCACCAAGGGATAGTAAAAACTTCTATGCGAGTGTACCGCGAGTATAATATATGAAGGTTAAGGGAGAAACTAATAAGAGGGGGGCCAATGAAAGGGATTTCAGTTTACCGACTAAAATGGTGCAGGGGCAACATGCTAGTTGCTCCAAATGCTATCTAACCAGCGATTCAGACGCCGTTATAATCCGAAAACTTATCTTGTCATGCTGGAACAACAACAGATGTCAGTATTAGCCAAATTAACATTTCCAAATACCGTTTAGGTATACGAATAACGCAAATGCCTTTCCAGACTGTTTTGATAGGAGGTTGTAAACAAATTTAAATTGTGCAAACAAAATCAGTGCAATTTACCACATTCCGCTGTGGAACCCAACTCGAAAATGCAAGTAACTTACCAGACGTTACACACCACTTCCGTACAGGATCCCACACACCACGTGGTCATGCAAGAATCCTGACGGCGTTTAGCAACTCTTTTGATATGGACCTACATTCAACTATGCCGACATAAAAGGATTTCCATACATTTTCAACTCTGAATTCCGAACACTTCTCAATCGTAGAGAAATAACGATTTATTTTCATATCATATTATATACTGCCTTCGAATGGAATAATGTAAAGAAGGCGAAAGAATTTCCAAGCTTCTTCGATTCAGTAATTAAAAAATATTTGAGTAGCTCAAATAACAGAAATTATTTTCAGAAAATTCCATAAGAATTACAGTTTCAGCATATTCAACTAAAATAATATTGGACCCCTGTAATTACTCAATTTAAAAAATAATAATTCTTTAGAAACAGCGAAGGTTTTTCAAAAGAAATTCACTTCAGATATTAACGTAACCACGCAAAGAGCGAAGGTTTTTACATATATTGGATGCTGAATTGTAATCATAATTTATTACTCATGTTAAAAAGGTGAAGAATTTACGAACACTATTTATATTGAACTCTTCAATTATCGCAAATCGTAAATTATATGAAAATTACAGGACCTTACAGCTTTCGATCCATAAATCGAACCATCACATATGAATACAGCAAGCTTCTGTCAAAGTCCTGTGGCTGGTAACAAGACTGAAACAAATATCAGTCACCAAAAAAATCATACGTTCCTTCTTTTCATTTTCCACGTTATTCTTATGGTTTTCCAAGTGGAGAAGAATTTGTACATTAGTTGGATGTGATATATGGTATTAATCTAGGATTTAGACGCCATTATATGCTGTGCGTACCTTCATTACAGCATAATTTTCACACAAACTCATAAACAAATCAGTGTGGTCAAGATAACAATAAAAATTATGTAGAATGGAAAACTAAGGACGCTGAAGAAATTACGAAGCCAGACAAATCCATAAAACAGAGTCAGTGTTATGCTTCATGAGCGTCCAGCATATATCATAACACAGAGTCAGTGTTATGCTTCATGAGCGTCCAGCATATATCATAACACAGAGTCAGTGTTATGCTTCATGAGCGTCCAGCATATATCAACAACTTTCGAAATCCATCAATATCGAAGAAATTCCAAGAATGTTCCAACGTTTCCATTAAACAAATTATTCACAAATAATCCAAATTATACTATCAAGAAGGGAAAAGCGTTTCTCGTAAGTACTTTATCTGAAACACCACGAAATCCCCTTTATGACCTACTACTATCGAGAGAGAATAAATCTCTCCCAGTTACTACAGATCGCGTAGCCTCGATTGAAATGCGACGGAACGGGCAAAAGAACATCAAAGAGAGGGTTTCAGAATATCACTGCTCTACGAAGGCTGGGAGACAGACGGAATGAATGGTAGAAGTGTAGAGGAAAATTTGATTTCGGAAAAGCGGAGGGGGAAAGTAACATCACTTTATTAGAAGGTGCTCTGACTCCCTTCTTCGTTCAATTAATGGAAGTGTCATTAAAATGGAGACATTAGAAAGGTGAATATTGCTGGACGTGGGATTCTGATTTACTGGATGATGTTGAACTGCATAATTTAGGGGGGGGGGGGGTTTAAGGATTCCCTTTAAACAAAAGGATAAATTTTGAATAATGTAAACCAACAGTATTTGTGAAAAGCCAGAATTGGTTAAAAGATTAAGTGGTTGTCTGAAGAGAGAAGAAATGAAGGAAGCCTGTGTCGAGACGGCTGGTCGCAATAACATCCAAATGCGTACCCAACACTTCCAGGTAGCACTCCGACAAAGAAAGGGTGGAAATCCCCTGATGTTTCTTCGAATTTTGTGCTATGGTTGTATTAATAATTCAAACTTTGTTACACACGTTGCATTAGTATTCTGGATTACATGTCAAAAGGAGAGCACATTTGTTTCTTATACACTTGTGTCCACCGTATCCCAATCTTGGTCCGTTGCCTTGGCATTTGTTAGTACATATTGCCCAGTGCAACACTTTGCAGAACGAAGTTTATTGCGTCACAGAAAACACATTCTGTGTCCATTACACAAACTGACTAATTAGTGATGTTTAGGGTATTAATGCCCGTATGAAGCACTCAGATACACCGTGCAGCAAGATGCAGAGCTGCTAAACATTATAGCAAGTGGTACATAAAATTAGCACTGGCTTTTAAGCTGTCAAGAATAGAGTGCCCTCTTGGAAAGCGCACTGAAAAATTAAATTTTAAGTGAAAAATTATATTTTGTTATGGGACCGCAACAGATAAATCAGGATTGCACTTTGTGGAGATTACTTAAAACAGGGGTGACCAGTCGATCGCGGCCACGTTTTGGCCTCTGTCAAAATTTATTTTCCGTCCCAGTACGATCAGTAGCTCGTCGTTTGACATCATCTGTTGGATCAACCTACCGCTACGAACAAACCTTCTCCCAGATGAAGATAATTGTATCAAGATACTGAAGCATGCTGAAGATGAACATTTAAAAGAGTTAATGACCTTCCTCATCCCTCAGTAATTACGAACATTCTTTCAGTCAGTTATCGCCAGTTATGCAATGTATTGCGTCAAATTCGCAATATGAATCTTAAAGAAAACACTTTTTAATTATGGTAAATTGTGAAATTGAAAATATAAATTTTAATAAATAAAAAAATTGTACTTTTTCGGTTGACGTCATTATGTTATTTTACATTTCATTTACATTTTCATTGCCCTGATATTAATAAATTATGTACTGTAGTAGTTTGGAAAAGATTTGCTGTCTTTAGAGTAGATCAATGAGTCCAAATGTCTGGCCAAATGTGGCTTCAAAGATCAAAGTCTGAGCACAATAGTATATCTTTCAGAGAGATTGAAGGAAGAGACTGAACTGTTAAGAACAATAATTGTATTATAGATATGTGTTGTTACGACTGTATAAGACTCCGTAACAAAGTGCTTCCTTCCATGACACTAAACCAGACTCGTGGCTAATTTAAGACAAGTTTTATCCTTAATTGGTGCTACTTCGGAAGAACAAAAATTAATATCTTAAGAACACTAAACTTATATCCTGCTGACCACCTGACACTTCAGATGGAACAGGGGGACAACAGTATGTCATCAGGAATCATGAATATGCGAAGAATTAAGAGATTCGCGATTCTTTATTATTTAGCTCTAAACAGAGAATATGAATTCGGTGAGGATTCTCCAAACATACTCCTCTTTTCTTCCCTTACTTAACCATCTGTCCTTGAGGGACATCCCCAGAACCCAGTAGCACAAACGTAGATCAGTTCCTGATGCATATATACTAAGTGATATACATCATATGCTGACATAATTTACAGTTTACTGAGCAGCTTCACAACAACTTTCAAATGAGTAACTGAATAATCTAGGATAAACTTTCTTTTCTAATTTTTACGGATGAAAGAGTAAAATCTCCGTAAGACTTGAAATTGTGTTGTAACCTTACATGCTATTATGACTACTATAATTACATTAACTCTATCTTTTGTTTAATGACTCTAAACAGTCCAGGTGTGGGGTTATCACAGCGGTGCAGATTGGAGATTTAATTCTTCTGAGGCTTCAAGTCGTGTTGACAAGTTTTTCCCAGTCGACATGAGGAAAAATTCTCAGACGACTTGAGCATTCAAAAACTCGGGTTTAGCTTGACTTAAGCCTATACCTCACTGAATGTTATAATGATCAGCGAAAGAAGTCGAAGCACGTAGTAAGAAGTGGACACGAGCTAAAGTCCTAACCTATGTACTGCCTGAGTAGCACCACGAAAAACCTCGGTCAAGTTAGCCGGGCTCAGGGCCAAGAAATGTAGACCGGACCTTCCGTCCACGAACCACCATCCACTGGGGTGCGAACTGAGGTAAAATGCCGCAACCCTACATAGTGTCTACTGGAGCCTATGTTACTACAAGCAAACCAAAACTAGGTAAAAAAATTTACGTGCGTTCGCCTGTTCATTTTGGCCAGGGAAACACAACAATACCTTCGCTTTTGAGTGTTGTTGGCGTAGTTTTAGCTGCCATTTAGTCAAGTATTCATTGTTGCCTTGGAAAAGACACAATCGTTTCCATTAGCACTGGAGTCGAGCTATAAAATATTCCGTAATGTTGTTAACAAAAATGTCATAAACATTATAATGTTCATTTTTCATTCTTGTCTTGGTTATCCGACATTCAAATCGCATCATTTCTGTGCCTTGTTTTACTGTCATCTGCGATATGTTTGTCTCTACCATATTTTTCCGCATTACCTTAAAAACTGAGCGATTTTCTGAAAGAAAGTTATTGAACATAAAATGCGTTGTTTGATTTTCTCTACAAAATTTCTCTGAAATATTTTTCATTCTAGGAAGAATTCAACGAGATATATTATCATATATTTACGTAGGCTTTCATGTATTATAACCGATATTCTTGTCAGATTCGAAGAAAATGTAACTTTTTTCGACAAATTCTCTAAAAAACACTAAGTAACAAATTCATCCAGCTGGAGTCGAGCTGTTCCATGCGGAAAGATGGATGGACGGATAGACAGATATAATAGTAGTTTTTCGAAATTCTGCAAACGCGCCGAAACGTCACCAGCTATAAAGAGGAAGGGAGGAAAGTGTTTTATTTATCGACGTTGTCAATTGCTAAGTAAATTAACATGAGTATAGAACTTGGTGAAATACGTAGAGATATGGAGAGGGGTAAACTGCAGTACTCGGAGAAAACCCTGTTCCATTACCCTTGGTCCAACACAGATATCACAGTCACTGGTCTGAGATCGAAAGCGGATTTTCCTGGCTACTTTTAAGAAAATTTCCATAAATTTCCTGATATTGCAGTAATTTGAACACTTGAGATTTCTGGTGATGAATGGCCGATGTATTGTTGTTATTCTTTATTTCAAACTTTCGCCATCTACTGAATGTTGTTTTTTGGGGTGATTCCCGGCGTCTAAATGTTATGTGCCGATGTTCCGAATCACTCTGTCTGTTCCGCCTTCATAGGTCGTTTGAACAATAAAATAACTTTTTTATCTCAGCATTTAACCAACCTGATGCACAAAATTTGTTTCACAATAAGTTTTATTTCATGCCTCTACATGTTTCGAGCACATGTGCTCATCATCAGGAGGT
>Ga0123353_10008954_pt1 | contig 13746 bp, 8 predicted proteins | sample TergutLab28metaG_3_FD_92763 | JGI IMG/M metagenome (GOLD analysis project Ga0123353, IMG submission 92763) | Labiotermes labralis P3 segment gut microbial communities from Petit-Saut dam, French Guiana - Lab288 P3 | ecosystem: Host-associated > Arthropoda: Insects > Digestive system > Gut ... | reverse complement strand
TTCTGTGAAATGCGGGGAATTTCTTGACTAGCTGCAAACCAGTTAGCTTCGCAAGAAGGACTCTGCACCATGGAGTAAGTATGACTAGAAGGGGTTGGTACTGGTTAGACCCATGCAGTAGTACATTTACTCTCTACTGTTACTTCAAAGATTTTATTTGGTGCAAACCTGTGTTTATTACATGGTTTGTTGCATAACATTATTTTTCAACTGTACTCATGAAATGACCTTTGGAATATCTCTGCTATGTTTTAATATTGCATTATATGACATCATTCTTAACCAGTGATAATTTTAACATTTAAAAATGTAATATAATATAAATACATGAACATAACTGATGTGACAAAAACTGAAATCTGTTTTTAATAATATTACATTTACAGTCCTACATTGTCTTTGCAGATGGTTTTACGTTGCCTGAGAATGGTTCACCATAGCCAAAACATGTAAACGATTAAAGAAAAGAAATGAAGTGAGTGATTATGTGATAAGAATTGAAAATATACATGGTTTACAATGACTAGATGGATGTTTGTTAATGCTAGAGACAAGGATTAAGGTAGAGGATGTATAAAACATTTTTTGGAAACCAATGTTGAGCACATCCAGCCTTCTGGAAATTTGACTCAACTCATAAATATTTGATTTAATGAATACACACATTCATTCAAATAAGAATAAAAGTGTCCTTCAAAAGCTTAAAAATGAGGTAGCAAGTGACAGGTGTGCTTTTCCAATTACACATTCTAAAGCAGAATTAAGAAGTAGTGAGGAATGTGTCCCTTGTTTGGCCCATGGCTAACAGAACATAGGGTAGAAATTTTCACCCCTGCATATATTCAAGCTCCTCAGCAGACTACATCACAGTAGATCATATTCCTCATCATTTGTCAAAGATTTCTGCGCATAAGGAAGAGCCTAATCATGCAGCTATAACTGAATTTTTTTTTTTTTTAATTTTAAGCCTGTGTCTAGATCTTGAAACCCATCTTCATCATGTCAAACACATGCACACCACTTACGAATCTAATGTTTTAACATCTGCTGAAGGGCAGGAAGTAGGAGTACAGAGAACATTAATAAACTCATTTCATGATTTTTCCACTCATTACATATGTGTTTATATCTTTACCATTTAATGTAAGTATACATCTCCCTATTTACATATATATATATTTTTTAATTTTTTTGGTTTCTTAACCAGTTCCTTGGGAAGAAATAATACAAGAAGCAATATTTTATAATTCTTTATTTATGTATGAGATTATAAATACAAAGTGAATAAAGTATTCTTTATGAAAAATAAAGCTGTACACTAAAAAGACTCTGAGAAGGTCCCAAACCAATTTAAAGTGACAGTGAAGTTCAAGTTAATACAATTTTACAATATAGACATTTCTAATGTACAGACTTAAAGCTTTCACACTAATTTTAGTTATTTATACATTGATATATTTATTTTTATAAGAAAGCATTAAAAAGCTCTGTTTTAATACCTATGCTTCAATCCATTGCTGGATGCAATTTAATAATGTAATAACAGGTACAATACATGACTAAAATTTATCAAATCTGAAGTTAACGGTGATTGGACATGTAACACTGGTAACTGGACTACCTTATACACTGCACCAAAGATTCTCTATCACAAAAATACTTCACATGAGAAACCAGGTTGAGAAAGTATAAATTTATTACATATCTTGCTATACATGTCAGAACCACCTCTTCAGTATATACAAGTAAGATCATAAAGTAGTAATGGTAATTAAAATGAAATGTTTGTATAGTCAGGAAGAAGTATGTATTTGCCAGTTTAAACTGAGTTTGAAGCAAGATAAAATAGATACTATAAAGCATCCTTTAATACAGCTCATACAATTACATAATGGTGCTTGTTATTGTCCTCTTTACATGCAGTCCTCAAAATAAAAAGGAGAGTTGTTTGAATCAGTGCTGTTCAAATTTTAAAGTGAAGGGAATAATTTCAAGTGAGTCTGCAAGAAATGTGAGAAAGATTAAGTTCTTTATTTGTTCAACTAATGCACACAATTCTTATAAAATTGTTAAACTGTTAAAACCATTTAAAATTATAATAGTTGCTCCAACATGTTTCAGTTCACATAAACCATCATCAGGGAGCTCTCAGCCTGTGCTTCACCAAAGTTACAATGTTGATATCAGTTACATATTGTTACCTGAAGTTATCGGTAGTGTGGCAGCATATTTTGTTCAGTCCTGTTATACATGTGGATCGTGCACTGTTCACGATCCACACAATGGTTTATGTGAACCGAAACATGTTGGAGAACTATTATCATTTCAAATGATTTTAACAGTTTAACAATTTTACAAGAATTGTGTGCATTAGTTGGACAAATAAAGAACTTAACTCAACATGCACGGTGCAACTACTGTGAGAAAGATGTTAATCATCCTCTCCTTGTTATGAAATTATTTGCACCATGAGGCACATTCTGGCAGGCTTGCCAGAATTACCTTTTGCCAGAGGTTACAGGGTGGTTTCATTTTGCATGTAATTCATACGCTTGTTAACTTCCGAATCAGGTATGTCATGCCCATCCACCAAACCATGCAGCCTATAGTAGGCATGTCATTAGCAATTCAAATCATGCTCTTCAAAAAAAGAAGCATAAATTAAAGTCACTTTTCCAAGCCAGCAGAGTGGCTGATACAGGAATGTCATGCTCAAAGTGTTGAAGAGATGGGACAAGAATGCAAAATATTCAACTGCCTGCATGTGGGTGGTTCTGTAACATCAGCAGTGTTCAGAAGTAAAAGTGATAATAGCAGGACATTTTTAGTCTTGAAGTTACCAGACTTTCTCAAAGAACACAGGCTATTTATGCTTAAAAGAGGCTCAAATCAAATATTGGATGTAGTTTGGTCATTTAGTTTACAATAGTCAGCATGTCAAACTGTCAAGATTTGATGGTGGAATACTGGTGAATGAAGAATCAGAAAGTATGTAAAAGGAAACAGTCTGTCCTAATCATGGTACAGTCTTAGGAGAACAAGAAAACCACAAAACCCTCAAGATGGTTGGTAACCTGGTGGAGATACAAACAAGGCAGCTCCTGTGTTCAAGTCTACAGTATAGTGGCTATACCAACCTGCTCGGTTACAACTGAAGAAAATCCAGAAATATGAGATGAAGCATTCACTTTCAGTCTTATTAAAAACCAAAGATTAAATATGAAGTTTTTCCAGAAAACACAAAATCCAGGACCAAATAATCCACCTTCCCCTAATGTAGTGATGTTTGTGAAGGAGTAAGTAAATGAGATTTCTTTCGTTAAGATCTATAAAAATATCAACCTGGTTCCACATTAACCGAGTCACCGATATTGTTGAAATAATATGTTGTGATGTGTTATGACTTCATTTACACTTGTAAGCAAAATATGTGTCTGGTCACAGAGTATAAATCTGCACCCAATACAGCACCAAAATAATATTATATGCAGTAACCTAATTAAGTCAAATGAATAAAAATAAATTTAAGTTAGACTTATTTGGTTTCTGGACCTTATCCATTGCCTTGTATTGAAAAGAAAAATGTTAAGAAACTCAAATGTTTTGACTTCAGGTGAAATTTTATGGAGGCATCCACTCAACAAAATCCACAAGATATACCTATTCACAATCACTGCACAACCTTGGTCAATTAACTATGCCCACATATGCCCCTAGGATAAGGTTATCTCAGCCAGAAACCTAGACAATACACAATAACAACTGTAGGAATATACACAGAGACCGAAAACTAAGACAGAAACAGAAGACGACCTGTACATTTTATTTTATCTCCTGCAGACAAAATGATACCAGAGGCTGGCCATTGATTGAGAAAAGCTCTTTCTACTGAAACCAAATGAGTAGGTGCTCAACCACCAATTCACCTCAGGATAGAAATGTATCCAGTTTATAAAACACTATCTACTTTTTTGGAATGCAAGATAATGAATAAAGTTAGAAAGCAAATGTCTCCCAAGTATAATATACCACTGTCAGAGACTGTTCAGAATTAACGGACGTAAAACTGCTACCCATGTAAAATTTGAAGCGTTATCATCGCAAATATTTGTTGCCAAATGTCATAAAAAATATCAAAATATAATGTTATATAAAATTAAAACCACATACTTCTACAGAATAAAGCTGTTGCAGTCAGCATTTAATTGCCACCTAACTTATGGGCTATCTGTTAATTCAAACTACAGCTGTCTTCCTAGTCAGCATTAGTTCACAATCACATTGCCATCAGTTGATGTGTGTTAATAACAAGTAGGCCTACATAGTAATATCTATGGATAAAACTGCTGTCATTATACTAAGAGGAACAGTTAGATTGTGACAATGTAATTTACTGTGACACATTGAATTAAACTGTGTTTTTTCATACATAACCACGTATGTTCCTATAAAGCACAAGTTTTCAGTCTAACCTTCATTACTTCCTTACTGACATTTCTGAAATTTCTATTTTGAATTCAGACGGAAAAAGCACAAGCGTAAAGTTATACAATAAAGACAGTTCATGGAACACCGACACCAGAATTATATGCAATGAAATAAAAACCCAGGCATAATCTTATTTGTATCACACCTTGAAGAACAACAGATCATTTGTCTTTAGTGTCAACATTTTTTCTGATTAATTTTGTTGGCAGGTGTGATGGTAACTTCTCAGAATTCTTTGGATAGTAACAACTAGCATGTTTCTTTAAAGCAAAGGAGAATGTTTAAGAACGCTACCAACTTTTAGCTCTCAGTGTCACTTAGTACAGCCTTTGAAGTAAGTATACACCATTTTACAAACTTATCACTGTTGGACTAGGGATGCACATACTGCATCACAAAATGCTGCATCTGTACTTAGCTAGCAAAGGTCAACTGAAGAAGTAAGACTCTGGCAATAAAGTAGCATTAAACTAAAAGTGGGCAATTATTATCGGTGAGAAAAGTATATCCTATATCACATTCTATCAATTATATAGCTCAGATGTAATAAGCAAGTAAACTGTCAGAGTGTATGAGACCTGCTGATATTTATAAAGGTTAAATTCTGTCACTATGTGTAAGTTCATATGAATATTACATCATGATTTAATATAATCGTTATAAAAATATACCGACACTTTCCAAACTGCATGAACTGTGCTATACACTGCCTATTCTACTTGCAAAATTCACAGGCCCAGTGCAGTGTTTGATAATCTGGAGATGGTCCACATTGGGGAAAATCAGTTACCATTAAAAAAGGATACAGAAGTTAACTTCTTAAAAAAACTGGCAGTCACTCAGCTCATCAAGAAATTCCCTTCCTTTTATGGAGCTCAGCAATTCAAGAGCGTGTTTTCCAAGCCTATCCATGGTATCCTGAGCCAGATAAATCCAGTTCACATCCCTCTACCTATCCCTTGGCCTCCCGAGTGATCCCTTCTCTTCAGGTAATGGAACTAGAATTTGGTAGAAATGTTTCATTTCCATGTGTTACTCATACTTGTCCTGCCTGTCTCGTCAATACACATCTGCTTTTCTGTTTTTAACCGAGCCACAAATATTGTAAATAATGAATGCTATCTTTCGATGCATCTGAATATGAAATAATCACAGAGTAACAATAAATCATATTGAAACTCAAGAGCAGAAATTTAGATTAATTTGATAAAAATTCTGAAAAAGGGAAAGGAACAAAATATTCTTGTGCTTATCCCTTGAAAGCAACAACTTTCATACCATCCATTAGTGTCAGTTTCAAGGATAACGTAATAAAATTGTTGCAGGTAATGGTAAAGTTGCACCTGAGCTTAATTAAGAACCCTGGCACATGTGGGAGTGAGGTACAGCTCCATGCTTTCTTAGTATGGGCATTATGTTTATTACTCTTTTGTGAAGCTTGAGTCAAAACCAAACAGAAGAATGCTATGCAATAAGGAGGTGGTGTGTGGGGTGATCCAGTTTGTAGTCATTTGTTGTTCAGCAAGTTTCAGTCAGGTCAAGTGGTAAATTAATTAGTGTGACTAAGTGTTTAACGTTTTTAACATCTCTGAGTTTCCCCGGTTAACTGATGTGACAACACTACACTCCTCTGCTAAGGACAAAGTTTTCACACATTTGCCAAGTGACCACTAAAGGCTTCGAAAGAAGAATGCCCCCAAACCCTTGCTGCCATGGGCTGTTGTACAGGGTTCAGCAGAAAAACCTGACTGTTTTTAAAGAACACTGTGTCCCAAGCCACTGGAGTGGGAGAAGTGTCCTAGAATCCACACGCAGTTCCACTAAAAGCAATTTTAGTCACCACAGAATATCGGTCTGCAGAACGTCTTGCTTCTTTAATGGGGATTTTTATAAAAAAAATAATGAGTCTGTTGTTTTGACTCAGCATTTACTTTGCTGGCAGTTGAACATTAATCAAAATGATGGTGCTCCTAGTCACAACACAATTAAGATGCAAGTTACAATCAACCAACAATTATCGCTAGTGGAAGCAGAACACTGTGGGTGACATGGCAGCAATTCCTCTTTAAATGTTATGCATAATGAGAAATTTTCAGTCCTGATTGCTGCAATCAGTAATTAAAATTAAATGCCATCTTACTGATATGATTTTTAAGAGATGACTGTTATGAATAAAATGCTTTGAATTGTACTGTAATTTGGTAAGAATAATTCACATACAAATTGATTCCTTTCCTTTATACTTGTATTTAAAAACTGTCAGTTTTATATGCTAGAATCTGTATTTCCCAGCTCACAGAAATGATCATAGATGGAGGTGAGTGTTCAACTTCACATCCTAGCCACTTTACCTTAGTACCCATTGAATAGCTGGCTGGGTGGACCCCAGAGCTGGTCCAGACACTTAGCGGAAGAGAAAAATCTCTTGCCCTGTTAGGAATTTAATCCTGATTCCTCTGGTGTCCAGCTCACATTCTAGCCACTACACCAACTTTTTTAGTTGGATGGAGCATTAAATTGACTCCTAATGTGAAATATAGTTTTATTATCTTATGACATTTGAGTAACACACGTGGAATAAACAAACGGCATAAACCAGTCCAGTGAATCACTCAACTTCATTAGAGTAGAGTGAAGTGAAATATCTACATATATTACAGCAAAATATACTTCCACTTACATGAATTCATGACAATAAACACTGTACTGGACATACGCACTTTCATTTCTATGACATCCAAATCTTTCAATCAATGCATAAAACTGTGACACCATCAACAAACTGTATGCATAAAATGTTCCTGAAATAAGTGCTGTTCATTTAGATTGTTGTGGGGGAGCCATAATAAGATGAAAAGACCATCAGCCTACAATTGTCATGAAAGGACACAGTACAGAATTCATGCCACACTTCGGTACCAAGGATATCTCCAGCTTCTGGATTGAGTCATACATGATATCCATGGTCACCTTTGTTATTGGTCCTAGTATTCCCCTTCTGAGTTCCTGCAATGGATCCAGCACTTCTACTGTTGCTGGAACTGGCTTTTTTGGAACCACATCAAGGATGGTCTTGACTGTTCCAGAATTTCAGGGATATATTTAAAACTACACCTCATAGGTGCACTTTCATTCTTGAAAACAAGTATAAGTCACGAGGGACCACAATATTTTTAGTGACCCAAAAATGCTTCTACTTGTCAATGAGCAATCAAAGCACCAACTTCGTGGAGGTCAGCCACATGTTCAGTCCTCCCTTGGATTGCACTGGCATATTCCATATGAGAGGGCTAATCTGGCAGCTATCTTCAAAATGGTACTATACTGTAACTCTCTGTTTTCACACATACAACCTCTGGAGTGATTACATGAATGTTCACAATCTTCAACAGAAATTTTCCCACATTTGAATCAAGAAAATCACTCAAAAGTCTGTTATCCCCATGACATTGTCATCAAAACCTGTTTTGAGCATTTCAGGCATGCTACTGTGTTCCTGAATTTGAAGAAAAATTCAATGGAAATGCATTGTTTGCCATTACAAAATTACAGATGGCACTTAACATCGACAACCATACATGTCCATTGAAAAGCAACACTCTCTAGACTGACTCAGTACTTCTGCACCTAGTGACAGAAAACAGTGTTACTTGCCCATTCTTGTTCCTAGCAATGAGTTTGGAAACTTCTGGATAAACTTATATATGTTGGCCATTTACTGTGTGCAGATCTTGTTAGATGCTGAGCACAATGCAAGCCTCCATACAGGCATGACAAATTAAGTTCAGTAGTGACCACTAATTAATGTCTCATAAAAGGTGTTGTGGAGTAATTTGGTAGAGGGGCATCAATGTTTTGGAGGAAACCAGTGTCTCCAGCTTCATTGTTTCATAAGACGGATCCTAATTCTTGTAATCACTCTTTCTTTTGGTCTGAACATTCCCTTCAGAAAATGCAGTAGCACAACTCCCAGTTGAAGCATTTCTGGCAATTTGTAAAATTAACTTTCCAACTACCTGGAACCCCCATGTCACTTTGTGATGAATGGCAGTTACCTCAGATATAACTTATATATATGTATCATACACTGTACAAACAGCTCATAACAAAGTACCTGGGTATTGGGAAGTGTCAAAAAAAGTAACTGCTAAAGAATTCCATTGTTGATGGTGAATAGCACTGATCAAGTAGCCCAGTTATGTTTTAATACCTGTACAATTTAAAGTCACAGGCCTGGTGCTTACAATTACAGTTGAGTATAACGAGGCTGTGACAAGTTCAAAGGTGTGACCGTACTTTCAGTACTGTACTCCCCTTCTGTCTTTGCCAATTCCATGAGTGCCATTGCACCCATCCACTTTAAATTATCCTCAGGAGGAATATTATTTCCTGTCTCTGATGGCCAAGGTACAAACTTGTCACCTTGACAATTCTCTTCAGATACCTCTTTGTAAGCCAGCATCAGAACTGTGGGCCTTGTCAGATTGGCATCCTTGTTAGATGATCCTTGCAGAACATCAACAGGAGTCAACATTGTGTAAGACACAGAATCCAGACTACAGCACTCAGCTTCATCTTTATCATTCCATTGCAAGGGTTGAGCTAATTCCTGCTTTTCACCCCATAGTGATTGATCTTGGCAAGCTTCACGTAGCCACCGTTTCTTTGGTTGTTCTTGACGATAAGTATCGAGCTTTCTGTGCTCCAATACGTCATTTTTGCTGGGAATTCCAAAGTCATTTGAATCGGTGTCTGATGTTGAACGGGATGAGAATTGTTCTTTTGTATCTACCATTGTATCATTATTTGGCTGCTGCCAGCTCTTAACGGTATGTGCAGACTGTATCTTTCTAGGGGACTTACGGACATTTTCTTGTTCCATCTCATTTACCAAGCCCTTTCGAATCTTCAACTTCTTGGTTGGCGCTGGGGGTGCAGATTCATTCTCCAGTTCACTCTTCCTGCTTTTTACTTTCTTGTCAGACTTTTTTGATGGAGTTCTCTCTTCCCGATCCTTTTTATACCTAAAAATAACACAATGTAAAAAAATACACATTTACAGAAAAATGTGCAAGAAAAGAAAAATTTATAAGCACACATAATTAAGCTTCAGTACCTCTCTAACCAACGAAGTACATCACTAGACTGTTCTGGATTGGAGGCAACAGGCCGCAAAACAAAATCATCACTACGACGAAGAGTAGCCATTGGGTGATCAGGACAGTGCCTGTTAGCATGTGTAAAACGCATGTTGCACCTGCAAAACAAAATAAAACTAAATTCTTTTTCAGGGATGAAACATGTTTAGATCATTGTTTAATTTTTTTTACTGTAAATAATCAATGCTTTGAGGTCCTCTGTTTTCATACTTGCTATCAATGTTATTGTGATGCAAAAGGCTATGGGAATATTAAGAATTAATGATAACACATAAATGTGAAATTTCACAATGTTTACTTTTTTACATTTTTACATATGTGGGACACGACAGACAAACATACATGAAAAGAACCCCATTCATTACAAGAAATAAAAATTAAATTTCTTCTATGAAACTATAAGTAGGCTACTGTCAGCAGACATAATTTCCTGGATAGGACAGTTCTATTTAGAAGTAAATCTGTTCTATAAAACATGGAAAGTCTAATACCACAGGAAATGGAATGTGATTTCTTGATTCATCCATTTGATACATGGGAAGTTGCATACAGCATTTAGTTACAAGGGTCTAATTTTAATCTAGATATTTGTCAACAAGTGTCTTGGCAAGGTATGTACCTTAACATACACACTTGAAATTTCAGTCTAACAAATTTTCATTGCATTATTTTTAAAATGCAACTTTCAGTGCAAATGACTTACTTTTTAACTACACATTCATATTACACATACCCCTGTTCTGAACAAACAAATGGCTTCTCTCCAGTATGTAGTCGCTGATGTGTTTTCAACTGCCCACTCTGTGTAAAGGCTTTTGCACAACCAGGATAATCACAGGTGTAAGGACGTTCACCTGCAACACATTAAAAAAAATGAACACATTACAGAAAAGATAATATTTGATATGGCATAAAATTTCCTGCTATACTGCCTACAGCAAGATGCAGGGAGTGCAGGGTTCGAGGATATTGACATAGGTAGTAATGGCTACTTCAGTTTGGAAGACTGACATCATCTAAATCAGGCTCACCTAACACACAGCTCATGTGTAACATACTGCCTGTGAAGACTTTTAAAATAATTTTAAGTTTTTTATAGTTCTCTCCCTGGGAATATCAAGACAGGACAATGAAGCAATTCCACCTGTTCTGTGGCAAATGGTGAAAGGATACTTACCACTATCATGCACTCAAATGGCCCAATCAGAAATTAGTGGTAGTACTGTTCTTGAGCTAAAATAACTTTGCCAGTCACTGCTGATGTTAATTAGTATAGAGATGTTTTTAGTTAACAACTTGAAAATGTGCAGACACCAGCAGCAGCTTATTTCCAGCATATTAAGTTAAAATCTACGCATATTTAAACATAATACATTCTGGAGACAATTCTGAGCTTTTGGTGGTTAAGGATTTCCAGATTAGAGGACCACCTCTTCAGCTGCAAGTGTTGCGGTATAGATCTGACTGACTGTAAGTCTTAGTACATCTTTACATTTCTACGCTACTATTGGTGTAGCAGTCTTGTGGTTTTCATGTTGGCAGCCAAAAGGTTTTATATTTAATTATTATTTTTCCATTCTACTGTGTGTTAGTAACAAGTTAAAGTTCTCTCAGACAGAACTTCTATTTCAATATAACTTATGTTCATTTTGTATACACATCAGACTACACGTTGCATTCCATTACCCACACCATCTTCAGCTGTCTCATAGAAATGGTTCATGTTTTTTGTCATGAAAATGTGTTCTCAATGTTGTGATCATATATGACACTGCACCATTTAAATGTCTCTAGGTAATTAGTCTAATTATACATCACACATTGTGTATAAAAGTACCAAACTAAAACTTGGTTAGATATCAAATGGACAAAATTCTCCTAAAGGATGTTACAATCTTATGACTCGATTTCATGAATGTAGAATTACAGTAGGGTTGTTTTAAATTTAAATTAGATTTAGGTGTTTTACTATTTTGAAAGTTCAGTGGGAGGAAAAGAAAATGGCTTGTCAATACTGTCGTACTAAAAATAAGCACAGAATATTTGTGTGTAAGTTTAAAGAAAATGAGAGAATAAGAATTTTTTAATTAAAATGAAATGGTACACATCAGCTTCTAGTTTATGGTGATGATATTAATATATTGAGAGGAAGCATATATACCATAAAGGAAAATGCAGAATCTTTGATAGTGGCTAGTAAGGAGACTGGACTAGAAATAAATGCTGATAAAACTAAGTACATGGTCATGTCTTGAGATCAGAATGCAGGACAAAGTCACAATATGCAGATTGATAATACAGCCTTTGAAAGGATGGAAGAGTTCAATTTGGGAATAACCTTAACAAATCAAAATTCTATTCAGGAAGAAATTAAAAGCAGATTGAAGTAAGGGAATGCTTGCTGTCATTCGTTGCAGAATCTTTTGTCTTCCAGTTAGCTATGCAAAAATTTAAAGATTAAGATATACAAAACTATAATTTTGCCTGTTGTTTTGTATGGGTGTGAAGCATGGTCATTGACAATGAGTGAGGAATGCAGGCTGAGGGTGTTTGAGAATCAGGTGTTGAGGAGAATATTTGGGGCTAGGAGGGATGAGGTAACAGGGGAGTGGAGGAAGCTGCATAATGAGGAGCTGAAGGATCTGTACTCATCACCCAATATTGTTCGGGTGATAAAATCAAGAAGAATGAGATGGGTGGGGCATGTAGCACATATGGGGGAGAGAAGAGGCATATAGAGGGATTTGGTGGGGAAACCTGAGGGAAAGAAGCCACTTAGGAGAGTGAGGCATAGATGGGAGGATAATATTAAGATGGATCTTTGGAAAGTGGGATGTGGGGGTTTGGACTGGATCAAGCTGGATCAAGATAGGGACAGGCGAAAGGCACTTGTGAAAGGGGTAATGAACATTTGGGTTCCATAAAATGCAGGGAATTTCTTGACTAGCTGAAAACCAGTTAGCTTCTCAAGGACTCTGCTCCATGGAGTAGGTAAGTAAATAATTAAGTAAGTATGTAAGTAAGTTCATCCCAAATTATTTTAAATCAAAATGTGTGTTTTTAATACGCAATGTCAATGTAGATGCTCGAAGAAATACAAAATGAAACATTTCATAACCCTGTATAAAGACTACACAAGCAAATCACCTGACAACAGCAAAATCTGTAGTAACAAAGTTGAGGATGTGAAGTAAACTTTTCTGTCAGATCAAGCAACAGTTTCTAACCTTATTAACAATGTCAAAGAGGCAAACACTGTTTTGTATGAAATCACAGAAATCTTGGCTAAGAAGAAGCATGTTGCAGTTTAAAAAATGTTTAGTTTTGGCAAACAATTCATTATTAAATAAATCTAAAGATACAAAATTCAATATGCACTGCAAATCATTGACCTTGATCTACTATCAATACAAGAACGGAATGTATGTCCAGTGACATGAATTTCAACTGAAACAAGGTCTTGAATGTGTGAATTTTCTGTACTTCATACAGATGAGTCAATTAGTGTCTGTGATGAAGATTCAAGTCTTTTAGAATGTGTACCTAGCAAATTTCAAGCCTTGAATCTTCAGCAAATATCACTATCAGAAACTGAAATTTCACAATGATGTCTGTAATGTTTCCCAGTTACTTGTTTTTATTTGGTCTTCATTGCTAGAATATCAAGAAGCACTTGAAAACAATAATCCTACATGAGAGGACTAGAGGAGAAAAGACATATCTCAAAACTTTTTTGCTGGCATTCTGGAAATGAATATTCCCATTCATAAACTTGTATCAGCACAAATGGTGCTCCAGCCACAACTACTGAAAATGACAGTTTAAGCGGGCTTTGTAAAAAAATAAGTCCTTTTCCTGACTTTCTTGATTTGTGCTAGGAGTCTTCAACATATGAGTAGGCTATCAAAACACAAAATGATGCGCATTGTAGAGATATTATATTACATGCTTTCTTTACACAGGTTCCAAAAAATTTTTCCAGGCATTCTGGAAGTTCTTCAGGACAGACATTATTTACCAACACAACAGAAAGATTCTTGGCAGCTGCTAGCTCTTTCTTTATTGCAGATCCTACCATTAAGCTAAATGAGATGAATGC
>Ga0123353_10008953_pt1 | contig 13747 bp, 7 predicted proteins | sample TergutLab28metaG_3_FD_92763 | JGI IMG/M metagenome (GOLD analysis project Ga0123353, IMG submission 92763) | Labiotermes labralis P3 segment gut microbial communities from Petit-Saut dam, French Guiana - Lab288 P3 | ecosystem: Host-associated > Arthropoda: Insects > Digestive system > Gut ... | reverse complement strand
CGTGTATACAAAATATGAAATTGGTTACTAATAAATTTAAGTCGGGAGGGCGAACCATCTCAGCATTTGCTTATAGACACAAGGAAACGAAGAAAAACCTGTGTCATGGTGGCCGATCGCAGGACATTCCGAATACTGACTTCTAGCCAGCAGTCCGGCATCTTATATATATAATGCATGTTATACCAATTGAAAAGTGTCATTAATAAGCTATCAACGTTGTAAAAATTGGTGAATGCGAATTTGAACAAGTACAAACATACCGTGCCACAAAAGGCAGTATTTGAAACGATGTGAGGAAATACAAACTCGAATTGTAGCCACAGATAGGAGTTAATTTGACTGACAGAAACACCTAAATCCCAGACCATGTCATTGACAACGGAAGTTTATATATAAAACTGTAATTAGACCGATTGCAAGGTATGGGGCAGAGTGTTGGATACACTTACAGCCGGGTGAATGAAATTTGGACGAGTTGGAAAGGGAAGTATTGAGAAGAATCTGTGGGTCAATGCAGGACGGTGGCGATTGGAAAGGCAGGTATAACTTTGAATTACGATTATACATATTGTATACAGGACCGTAATTGACAAGACCCATGCGAATAACGTTATTTCACTGAGCCGTTCATATAAAGTATATGAAAAGGAGCAGTTGCCCAAGATACTCGTATGAAAAAAAAAACAGAGGAAAATAAAAGTGGGAAGAACAAATTCAAGTTAGCTGGATGATGTTAATAGAGACGCAAGGAAGTTGAGGGTAAGACTGGTGACGAGCAGCTTTTCGTATAGAAGAGGAGAGGTTGCTACTGCTGATAATGATTGTAACCAAGGGGCGTATTCTGTTGGTGCTGTCTGTTGTCTGGCCTACAACCATTGCTTGACTTGCTGACGGTGTACCTTACATAGATTAGTAGGTTGTGTATCCCAGGCGCTGCAACGTTTGACATTCTTCAGGCTACGAATCAAGCTGCAAAATGCCACATTCTTGAGATTAAAATCAAGTCAGCTTGCGGCTGTATTCGTAAGCAAATATTCAGCAATCGGCTGCCTTTTTTTTCACAGTGTCAGTATATTAACAGGCATGAAAGCTGTCACTTACGGTTAGGAAATGTATTGTAATGACGACCATCTGCACCTAACCTTAGTATTCTGTAGGCGGATACTTTGCCGGCCAGAGCGCGTGTAAGGAATTCATTAGTCCTCCCTTCATCAAGATTCTGGTGCTATCGTAATTTCCGGCACACAGAAAAAAAGAGTGAAAATTTTCTTCTGTTTTCTTTTCTTTCATCTCTTCCATTGTTTCTTTATTTTAGGCCATTTTCTTTCTTCCTTTCTTGACGTTTTGTTTTTTCCTACTTTGTCTATTAAACGGAAAATTTTAACTCAGAATTTTTCTTTGGTCAGGTGACGGACAGTGTTCAGCGCCCGCCCCATTGTTCGACTTGCCTAATGTGGATTTTTTTTTGTAGTACAAGATCCAACGCCGTATCTGTGCTAGCAAACGACCATTTTCCTCAATTAACTGCCAATTGCTTTCGGTGTTCTGTATAGTACAGTCTCTACAGTGTTCAAGAGTGACCTACCATAGATGTACAGATACTCACTTAAGGTTCTGTTCACGCATTCAGCCACGTTATAAGCTGTCAGTTCACTTCGTTTCAAGAACGTAATACTACAATCAGGGGTGCACAGCAGGCCAGACTAGACCTGCTCGTACCAGCATGACCCGAAAAGAAAACCACTGTCGAGTAGGTTAGCTCAAGTATAAAGCTTTTATATTGTCCTTGGTTTTTTAATCGATGCTGTACAACCTGCATTATGCCTTGTACTACCTCATCGAGGGGTGTCCCTTAGAAAGTGAATAATAAGCAGTCGGTATACCAGTGTAATTCCCTGCCTTTGTGTAGCCAGAACAGCTATTGCTAGACCTTATTCTGAGCCACTTCAGTGCAGTCCGCACCGTCACCCCCCGTTTCTCAAATACATTTTAATAATAACATCCGAATCTAATTGAGGGGATAATTCTTTAATTGTATGCGGGAGGTGTCTGGTTCTTATTTTGGTCGGATTCCCAACTGCCTTGATTAAGTTTTTTCGTGGTTTCCCCTCATTACTTCACGCAAATGTCGAGGCAGTACCATATGTTAGGCCACAACCGCTTCTCTCCTCATAATTACCAGTAATAGTTTTAACCAATTGTTCGACGGTGTGAACCAGACTTACTGACATCGTCATTAAATAAGCCGTAATGTTACAAAACCTTCTTTATAAGATTCTCTGCTAATTTTTGTGGATTTCTTGGTCTTACGCGTGCTACATGTACCACCAACTTAGTTATCCATCTATTGTTCGACCGAATGATACACCTGTTAAATGAGGATTTACATTATGAAACTCTTGATGTGTTATTTTCAAGACCCCCATTCGCATATGCTCCAGTTGAGCAATAGATGTAGGGTGTGACAGCTGGATTTTTGGAAACTCTTGTATACCAGCGATCAGCCATTACAGTGGATGCAAAGACAGATTGCAAGACCGGGTTGTCTGTACTAGCCTAATATTCAGAAGGTACCGGGTTTGATCGAAGAAACAGCTGACATCCTTGAAGTAAAACCATCAATCTCCTGAAGGCATGTGAGTGAGTGACGTAAGCCTATAGCTTAATTCATTCTTAACCTGGACGGAGGATTGAGGTAAGTTGTGTGCTTCACACTGCGGCCACTTTACCCCCAAGGAAAGTACTTTCTGCTGTAATTGAAAAGGAGGGTGGTTGGGTCCCAGAGCCGAAGAGAAAACAGCTTACCCGTGTTAAAAACCTAACCACGATCCCTCACTTGATTTAATTATTCAATTTCCACTTTAAAATCCAACAGCGCATTGTCACTATAGACTCGAATGAACCCCAAGTCTTCAGAACGTGTTCGTGCTGCTCTAGGTGTGGGCTATAACGGTGGTTGGGGCGGTTTCCTCCCGCTGTGGGAAGTCGCGTAGGGCGTTTGTGTCCAGGAAGTGTAATGTTGCGGGCACCGCCAGTGATCGCCATGTCCGTGGGAGATGGTTTAATTAGCAACCCTGCTACTGTGTGACCGACAACTGCTTTCATTGCAGCAGATATGGGTGGACCGAGCATTGTGGTTGATTGACGAGAGTCCTTTTGTATTTGGGAGGTCCTGAAATTTATTGTGGTTTTCCTCAGTCTCTCCACACGCTGGATTAGTGACTTGAAATAGGGCACTACAGCGAACTATTTGTTGTAATATTGTCATGCTGTTGGAGACGGAACCTATCGCTGAACAGTCTCTGAATTGGTCGCGAATAGAATGTCATATTCATTGTTCCTCTGCCTCGAGGTAACTGTCACAACTTGGCAGTGTTATGCTGGTTGGAGTATCATACATACTGCCTGAAGTGTTTCGTTGGCTGTGCTCCATTGTCACTCAATTCAATATAGACTAGCATCTTCGATCACCAGTGCTGCGAGCACAACATAATACAAACACCGACGTAACGCCACTGTTTGTTCTCCGTAATTTGTGGTGATATGTCGAGGGTCGTGGTACATCAAAGTACCGAGTAGTAGACTTTCATGGTCGGTGAGTGTGGCGTTGTGTCGAAGTTGAGTATATGCTGTTTTATTTTTCACCTTCATTGTTCCGCTTTTAATGCCATTGTTAAAGAGAATTCTATGAAGACACTCAAGGACGGCACCTAAGCCCTACAGTATTTAGAGTTCTATGTATTCCCCCCCCCCCCCTGTGGCGCTGCGGCCCAACGCGGGCCAGGTCCTCCTCATTGAGGTTTCTTGATGACACACAACAACGCATCACAATCGGTAGGACTCCTCTGGGCGAGTGATCAGCTCGTCGCAGAGACCTCTACCTGACAACACTCACAACAGACAAAAATCCATGCCTCCGGTGGGATTCGAACCCACAATCTCAGCAGGCGAGCGGCCGCAGACCTACGCCTTAGACCGCGCGGCCACTGGGACCGGCACAGTTCCATGTATTAGGATCACATATTTAGGTTAATGTATACATTGATCTCGATATGTGGTTTTTAGCACTCAGTGCAGTACTGATATGTAAAAGCCTGTAAATGGGGCTTAGTTTGTATCAAATATTCGATTACTAGACCATAAACGTGGATAAAATCGTTGCCGTACAATAGGTATGCTCTAAATTATATTTGCAGTTTCGATCCTGTGGTTGGATCATTGTCCACTACTATTTTTGTTTACGGCCGTCTTGTTGTTGTGCATTCTACAAATATCACTTTAGCAAGAGTTGCATCTTCCTCGAAAATCCCCCGTTGTTAGATTACTTCAGAGTCTGAAATTTCGTGTCGTTCTCGCCTAACAATTTCTCGCGTCCTTCATGTTGGTACTATTCTTTTTATGAAATTAGAAATTACATACTGCAGTGTCATAACTTTCACGCTAAATCTTGTGCAAATTTGCCAGCATTTGAGTACTCAGACATGGTGATATCATAATCCTGCTATTTCCTGTAAGGAAGAAAATTATGCTGATCTCAGGCATCGCGTATTAGTGGAAACCCCACTTGTCAGAATGCTTACTCATCAAGTGTAGAACTTTCCTGCTTTGAAGCAGACTTACTGCAGGTTATTATTCGGTTTTATATGAAAATGATTCTGAGCAATACAGGCAACATACATGTAGCGTAAGATGGAGTTTCTTGCGTGTAACCAGTGTTGCAGCGGAAAAGAAATAATTAATGCATATTGTGAGATTGTTTCTCGTTCAGTGTCCTGTCCAATTCCTCTCCTTTGTGGACTGTTTCACTTACGAGTTGCGTATTTGATTATATTTTTTCGCTTTAACCTTTTTCTTGCCATAGTTCGTCGTCAAGTTTGCTGTCCCGCTGTCTTTACAATGAGGCCTGAAAGTAATACTTAATTCCCTATTGCGGGTTACTAGCCTACCGCTAGGTAGTTCAGTGGTGGGGTTGCCACCTTCTAGCCTCTGGACAGGAGTGTTGACGAGACACTAAAAACATAAAAATACATACAAATCAAATTGGCTACGATATGTAACAAGAATGAACAGCAGCTGGATGCCAAAAATAATGCTGAATTGTAGACCAAATGGACGAAGGCAATTTGGAAGACCTTTGAAAGAGACAATGAAACGAGGCTGAAACAGGTCTATCAAGGCCGAACTCGTGACGGATGATGATGATGATGATGATAATGACGACAGTGTCTCTTGCCTTAGTTATCCAGGACGCATTGCGCATGTCCGGCTGTATAATATTTTTAAAAATTATTTCACAAATGTTACGATTTTAGATAAAGGTTATTGAACATAAAATGTGTGTGTGTGTGTTTGATTTTCACTACAAATATTGCTGAAATATTTCTCATTCTAAGAATTGCATGAGATATGATCATAAATGTATATTGGTCTTCATGTCAAGTACCCGTTATTTTTGTCATATTTTAATAAAACTGGAATTTTCTCGACCAATTCTCGAAAATAATATTCAGTTATAAAATTTCAAGAAAACCCATTCAGTGGGAGTCGAGTTGTTTCATGCGGACGGACAGACATGGCGAAGCTAATTGTCGCTTTTCGCAATTTTGCGAACACGCCTAAAAATTTAAGCATTTCTGTGTTAACTTTTGCAGTGCCTGTAAATTATGGCGCTGTGTTACCGGAATCTCTTGAAGAGGACCTATACACAATCTGCCGCGTGAACCACACTTTTGGTAGTGTCTGCTGGCATAGAACGTATGTGAAACGTTGAAGCAGAAGAGGATGAGGAGAAGACGAAATTGTAGTTTGATCTATTACTCCAGTAAACGCAAGTCAGTTCTGACGATCATATACTTTTCTATGTTTAGAATTCGGACATCGGAAGTGACAGCACTAAAGCGATGGAGTGGACAACTCATGTTATCAGCATTTCCGGGAGGCAGGAAATTCAAGGGATTCTGACTAACCGACCACTGACACTTCTTTATAAGGTAAGGTCTCGATAAGATTGGTTACAGATCGGACAGCTACCTACATGTTCGCTGTTACCGCAAACACATTCTTTGGTCTTGCCTTCTAGTTGTCCCGACGGTCCGCTTACGTTAGTGCATAAAAACAGAGAGGCTGAAGTGGCGGTCGCAGTGACTGATAGTCGTCTTTATGCGAGTATAAGCACTCATTGTTTTTCAGGAAGTTTGTGGGTCGTTTTGTCTTTTCAGTGGAAACCCGACTGAAGTTATGTTTCTTGCGACGGCAGTTCAATGTGACAGCGTTTGGAAATTGAATTTGGAGTTTTATATTTGGTGTACATTGAAGGACATAAAATACAGGCTGCCATTAACTCATCTACGTAAAACTGCGAGTCTGGTACCCCATCTTCCCTGGTTTGTCTCTTTTTCCGTTACTTCTTCCTCCACTTACTGTCTCTCCCGCTCTTACTCTCTTGTATCTATATCTGTTTATTCTGTCGTTCCTTTGTTTCTCTGTCTGGAGTTCTTTGTTTGTTGTAATTAAACGCTGATACTACTTTGATAGGTTTCAACCATTCCTCCGTCCGAAACGCATAGCTGGCCTGTGAACGGGAAGTCAGCTACAGCAGACAGGTTTGGTGCCGTGGCTAAAGGTCTTGGCGTTAGCGCTTATGCGTGCTGGACGTTTTCGTACTGAGGACTGTTGCTATTGGTAGTGGAGGACCGGTGTGTGTGTGTGTGTGTGTGTGTATTCGTCGTACATGTGATTGTATCTGGCTTTTACAGCTTGTTCCTTTCTCACCCTCTCTTACACTCTATATACAGGCCTATCACCTTCCTTCTTTGAACCTTTGTTTTTATTGTCTTTCGCTGTCTTTGTTCCTTACTTTTCGTAGTCTCTCCTCGTCCACTGCTCTTGTTTTGCGTTTTTTTTTCCGCTGAATAATGGGCATTCAGTGGACCTCCTTGACTGTGACACAGTCCTATCGCAAGGTGTATGTCCATGTAAGACAACAGAAGAATCAAGGGCACATGTGGAACCTTCGACCGTAGTTTTCTCGTATAGACCGGATAGGCTAAAAGTGGTATGCCAAAGCTGATGGCATGTAGCTTTTACATTAGTAATTCCCGTAACTTGTTTGCCTTGACAAGTAAGTAGGTTACTTAATAGAAATGCACCATAGTGCAAATATTCCCTTCCTACCATTCGCACAGTAATTATGTGTCTGATATACACTGCATTGGTAATTTAATTGCTCATTTGAATCCATTCGTATGCAAAATTAATTACAACCATTACTTGAATTAATCATCCAGCCTCCGTTCTTTATGAACGTCGTAATTCTTTGTAACCGCGTCTTTTCTTTATACATGAAAGTCAGTGGCATGGTATCGACGTTTAAATGTTACAGGTTCACGGAATCACCGCAGCAACAGTACACAAATGTCACCTTCTCGTTACCGCGCTTGGATTTTGACTGGCTTTACGTCACTGTTTGGGGTCGCAGAAGGTCGATATTTTTGAAGGTATAAATGTCATGTGCTGGCCTCAGCATTCACTCGTAGGCATATTTGAATTGAACTGTCATGTTTACATCTTGCGAACTCTCAGAGCTATCTGTGTCCCCTGAGTCAGCTTATCATACGAACATTGTCACATCAGCTCTTAATAAAGACGAAGAAATGTGTTGGGCGGGGAAAAATATTTCTATACTAAGTCGATAAACGATGACTCGCCGTACTCTGACGTTTCAAACGGTGACTACGAAATGGAGGGGGGGGGGGGGGCGGTTTAAATTTCTGGAGCCCGGCGATTCGGAAGGGAACCCGGGGCACGACCATGTTGGACATGTTTTTGTCTTTCTCTGTAGTACCATTATTTGTCGATAGCACGAATTAGTCCTTTAATACCAAGCCAATTTCACTTTGAAACTGAGACTCAGCCTTCCGATTTATCGTAAATATTTTTAGCCAGTCCGCCTTTGCTGGAGCCCCCCCCCCCCTCCTCCAAAAAAAATTCACTGGATCCCGACCCCTCTATCAGTGGCCGTGGTTTCAGGTACATTCCCTATAGCGTGCGCAGTCAATCGAGTACTGGCGCCCTTGTGCTGTTGTAGTGACGAACAACGCAGACCAGCTACGGTGCCGTGGAGCCGTGTTGCTGTTCCTCCCGGCCTACCTTCCTATCGCAGCTCCTGCGGTCCCTTTCTAAGCCATGCCTGGTTTTGGTGTCTTCCTTCAGGGACTGCATCAACTGATCGCACTATAGTAGCGCGAGCTGTATCGTAACCGGAAGTTTCGACTGATCTCTGAAAGCTCATTTTCTTATTGCCTAATCCGGAGTCATGTGATGTGTTGGTAGTGTTATATTTAGGTATGCCGATTAAAAATGGATCAGTGAGGTGGAATTTAATGCATGGTTTAGCGTGCTGGAATCGTTGAATCCTGCAGTCAAGCCGGAGCCTTTAATTACCCACTCAGATGTTTTTGGACTCAGGGCTGCTAGATAAGACCAGCGATTATCTCAGTAAAGGTTGTACTGTTGTCATTGTCTGACGTAAGCCCTTCTCGCCGCACTTCCTGCCCGCAAAACGACGTTCTGCCGGTAAGGGGCACTCGCAGCTAGGTAGGCTTATGAACAGCCATATTAAATGAACACTATTTTGTATCGCCAGTGATGACTCATGACACTTGACTCACAGAACAGAAATTAACAATGCTTGTACGGAGTTCCAACGAGATATACAAGGAAAAGAGTGACTTGCTGCTTATACATCAGTTTATTTCGCACCATTTATTCTAGGTGAATCTGATGTTTATTGGACCGTGGATCCTTGTGATAGTTGAAGAATAAAAAACCAACTAGATGTCACTTGTTATATTTACTTTACTTCTTAGATACTCAACATGTTTCGGACATATAAATGTGACATTTAATTGGTTTTTCATTCTTCAACTATTTATTTTATGCATTTTGTGCAGAAGGAAGGGTTTTGGAACACTGCCGAACATGCGTATCAAATTAGCAGGATGAAATAATTGCCAAGTATAATAAACATTGTGACAGGACAGCATAGGGCGGATGAGGAATGCATGCAACATGGGTGAATACGTTTACAAATAAATTAGTGGGTGTTATGTGTAAGAGACAGTTGGGCCTCTTTCCAGTACTTGGACCTTGCTGAAACTGAAAATGGGGGTCAACAGTGAGCGCCGTGCGAACGCGGCGTTTTGCCTTCCATTGAGGCTTCCCATAACAAATAAGTTTGACGGTTGCCCTGGCTGGAGAGCTCACTGTATTATGGTAATGAAACATCAGATAAACATATCAATCAACGTAGATAATGCCCTTAACGGCTTCTGAATCGTCAACTCACGAATACCTGGCCAGTTTTTCGGCTTAAGTCTTGACACCAGGTATGCAACACTGCCCCCTGTCTCCAGCGGTTAAACTGTTTTTCAGGTAGGCCTGTTAGGAGTATCCTGGTGTTATTTGGTTCGAATAAGGGCAGTTGTGATGGTGACACCTGTAGACGGTCGGATGGTCAACTACCTCAGACGGTAACTGTTATTGCATAATCGTCCGACTTCTGCCATGGCACTTAGTACACAGGAGAATTACTTCCGAAGTACCTTAGGTGTACATACGAATACGTAACAATGTTGATCTAGTAACAGATGCAGGAGAACCTAAGATATGGCTGAATACGGGACCAAATCCTAATAAAGTGTAAGAATTACTGACGTACATTGAAAATATAGCATAGTTACTGTAGGTTCGTGTGCGAACGGCAGAAACAAATGAAAATTACATTTGTGCTTGAACTGGGGGCAACATAAGCTCGGTTAGTACTTTAAAACGAAGTAGATGGTGTCTTTCCCGGTTATGGTATGCTGTGGAGCCAAAGGCCGATGTCCGTCCAAGGAATCATACCAAATGGTTGATTGTTCCATTATTAATTCAGAGGCAAAGTGCCAAAATAAAACTCCAGTTGGTAGTTATGTGGTTATGCAGTCACAATATTACATGAATTATTATTATTATTATTATTAGTAGTAGTAGTAGTAGTAGTAGTAATTGTTGTTGTAGTAGCAGCAGCAGCAGTAGTACTTCTTTTACGGCAAGTGCAGTGACCGCTGAGGATTATAAACTTAACTGCGGAAGGTGGAAACAGATGACACCTGTTCTTTAAATTACGTGACTGGGTATGGTCCTACCAGACAGTAAGTACTGCACTTGATCTTCTCTTGAATCAAGGCAGTATGAAGCGATATTTTGTACATGAGGTGTAATGGAATATTCCCAATTTAATCCGAAACAAATGACGACGCACCAAATACCATCATTCAGTGTGGTTCTGTTCCTTATCAGGATGGTTTCACTCCTACACAAAGATGTCACGACGTAAAACTGCCTGTCTACATTGTATTGTCATCCTGCAGCTAAGTTTGCTTATACGGCTGGACTGTTCTCACTTCTTTGTCTTCGTGCTTGTGGACGCAGATTGTATTATAATAGTTTCTTCCTTTGTCTCGTTCTCACTGTTTTCTCGTTCCTTTTTTTATGTTGATGCTGGTGACCAGCGGTGTTGCTAGGTCTTTCGGCGGCCGGGGCAAGTAATCACAATGGCTGCCCCTGTAAGCAAGTATGAAGTTAAAAATAACAATTATTTATTGGATTTCCTGTAATTTCCTCAGTAGTATAAGAGTTGTTGAGCTCAGAAAATCAGTTGCTTCCTCCCTTAAAGTATTCATTTCGCTGATCACTTTGCTGCCCCTTGGACTCTGCCGCCCGGAGCAGCCGCATCATTCGCCCTGTCCTGTGATGATGCAGACTGAGTTGAACTGCGTCACGTAGATATTCAGTTCTAAATAGCAGTTTGTCGATATTTTACATATTCTGTTTACGCCTACTTATGTAATTATCTAAGTAGAACAGGGCTGCACAAATCCAGGGCGTCGGGACGCTCGGGCCACTAAATTGTGTACGGTGGACCCGCCGTACCGATTAGTCCTCAGCATGAAACTTGCTTCATTTCACGGTTCTGATGCGTAGAATTTTTATTGGCTGCTAAATTTTGGAATATTTGTGAACCCCTTATTTAGATTATTACTTACCTCAGTATGTTAGGACAGTATACGTCTGAAATGCAGCAAATAAGAAATGCCTAGGGGCTTTTGACAAGACCACTACGAAATGGATATTAAAGAATTCTGCTGCGTGATGTGATCGTGGATTGAAACGAACTGGCTCGAATAGGATCTAGAGATGCGCCGATGTTGCGCGACCTGGACAAGTATTTGGTGCTTGAACGCACATTCCAAGATTGAAAGACTAACCTGGTCTGTCCATTTACCCTTACATCTTCCAACACCATTTTCTCCTATGGAAGATGTGCAAGTTGTTTTAGCGACTGTTTCTTGTTTTATATCAACTGATAACTTTTTTCCATCAGCTGTGCCAACTGTTTGGAGTCTGCTCTGTAATTCCTTAGACTTCAGTCCCTGTGTTTGTTGTACACGCTACAGAATGTCCCATAGCAGGTGAGGTGTGCACAGATCTACCAAAAGCGTGTGAAGCACTTCAAAGTTCAAAGGTCTAGGCTCCGATGGTGTTAGAGGACCTTCTGAGGACCAACAAACCTTACGCACCGTCGTACAAAATGCAGTCCCTCGCGATTTGTGCACTCCTGTCATGCAGTCTCTTTAATTCGTAAATGTAGTGGGTCCATTATTGAGACAACATGGGGCGTCCTTGGGCTGCAGATGAAGGCGGCGGCCTCTGAGGATGGACGAAGGCTGCGGATGTATTGAATAAGCAGTCGCGGACGACCGAAAACTGGGCGAACCTTCATGTTGAGGGGTTGAGCGGGGGCAAACAACCCTTCACCGTAAAAGTATATGATGTGACGAAATGTTGCACGGCCCTCAGACTTCACGGATTCCTTTCGAGTTCGGTACTGAATCTTCGGATTCTGTAAAACACGGGAGATTTTTTCGTTCGGTTGTGCGACCATCAAGTTATTAGAAGGAACGCGATTTTTGGATTTCATTTACTTGTAGCTTTTTGTTGACCCACAGCCACGGCAAACACTCTTCATTATTAGTATTATTATTATTATTATTATTATTATTATTATTATAGATCGTGATACCAAAGACATGAATATTAATTTGGACTGGGAATGTATTGTTCCACTGGGACGCGTTGGGGAATCACCGACGTCTGAAACTCGTCATTATGCAAATTAGTTCAATTGTTTAAGTGATAATACTAAGCAGATGAATGCTACGCTTCACATTCACCATATTTGTTGCTATTGTGAAGTTACATTTATTAATTTAGAATTTGTCTTACTTTATTATACTGTCTGTTGCAAATTTCTGCCGTGTCGTGTGTGTGTGTGTGTGTGTGTGTGTGTGTTTGCTGATGCACTTGCGTCACAAAACCTACATAACAAAAATGAATAACATTTGCCTAATTATCGATTTCGAAACTGGCAAGCACTGAGTGGTCGGCTGCAGGCACAGTAACACGCATGGTCGAAAAAGTAATACATATAAAATCCCGAAAGAATAGCTCCCTTGGTCAACAAAGGCATACATTGGATGATATTATTAAAATGGTAAAACAAAATGTTTCATGTGTCCAAGTATTCACGCTACATCGGTATATAAGGGTAGTAGATGTAAGCTCAATATCTACACCTAGCCACGCTCTTATCTGCTTAACCTCCAGGCAGAGTCAGTGGTGACGGTTGGATGAGAGTCTGGGTGCCAGAATTGATCAAAAACAGATTGTGTGCTTGTGAAATGGACTGAACTGGTTTAGATGCGATCAAGTAGTCGGTGACGAACCTTGAAGTTGCATAACAGCGAAGCGTCAATTGAAGAACAGTGTGGTTTGCAGGAGAGATCCAGTTTCATAGATATCTCCATTGCCACGACGTACATAAGATAGGGTTTTGATGTCGAGTGGTAACAAGCTACAGCAAAACAGTTCGCAGTTAGTCGTTTTGCCTTTCCTAGGCGGAAGTCGTGGACCATTTTTTCGCCCCCGTGCCAGCAATTTAACGCGTCAGGAAATTATTTATGGAAAAATTCCGGTGGCCTGCTTAATAATAAAGTACCCATTGTCGCCTGTGCAACTTCCTGCGGAAAGTGGCTGTTCGTTCACTTAGAGCGGTGTGTAAGATCCATTCTTCGCCACCTGACACCAGAATAAGGTGTAGTATTTAATCCAACAAACTGCACAATCAGTAATAATAATTTGTCATTTATGATGTCCTCCTACAAATTTCGGCCTCTACAAGGCCGTCAAAAGGGAGTTTGTACACAAGGGAGTAATAATACAACGGATTCTGCCGACGTTATGCCAGTGTACAGTTAAAATAGAATATTATCAATTAAAATTACTAAAAGTATTTGAAATATAAATTGTTTAAAATAGAAATCAATTACAAAACATTTGTAACTGATTAATATTTCAAACATTGCTAGCAATTTTAATTGATAATATTGTAACTCCACACGGACCGCCTCTGTGGTCCAGTGGTCAGAGTTTCTGGCTACAGATACAGAGGTCCCGGGTTCGATCCCCGGCGCAACCAGATTTTCTGAGTAGTAGTGGGTCTGGAACGGGGTCCACTCACCCTCGTGAGCCTCGTGAGGTCAATTGAGGAGCTACTTGAATGAAAAAAGTAGCGGCTCCAGGTCTAGAAAACTGAGATTAACGGCTGTGGGGACCCGTTGCGCTGACCACGTGACACCCCTCT
>Ga0123353_10008947_pt1 | contig 13751 bp, 12 predicted proteins | sample TergutLab28metaG_3_FD_92763 | JGI IMG/M metagenome (GOLD analysis project Ga0123353, IMG submission 92763) | Labiotermes labralis P3 segment gut microbial communities from Petit-Saut dam, French Guiana - Lab288 P3 | ecosystem: Host-associated > Arthropoda: Insects > Digestive system > Gut ... | reverse complement strand
TGGACAGGCCTGAACGAGCTGCGGGAGAAATTCCTAGCATTTTTCGAGGGCAAGGGGCACCTGCGCCTGCCGAGCTTTTCGCTGGTGCCGCAGGGGGACCCCAGCCTGCTGCTGATCAATTCGGGCATGGCCCCGCTGAAGAAATATTTTACAGGGGAGCTTACGCCCCCCCGCGTGCGCGTGGCCACCTGCCAGAAGTGCATCCGCACCCCGGATATCGAAAACGTGGGCGTCACCGCCCGCCACGGCACCTACTTCGAGATGCTGGGCAATTTCTCCTTCGGGGAGTATTTCAAGCGCGAGGCCATCGCCTGGGCATGGGAATTCATCACCGGCGCGCTGGGGATAGACCCGGCGCTGCTCTATTGCAGCGTATTCTACGAAAACGACGGCGATTGGGATCAAGAGGCCTGGGATATCTGGACCCGCGAAATCGGCGTGGCGGAAAGCCACATGGTGCGCCTGGGCCGCGCGGACAACTTCTGGGAGCACGGCAAGGGCCCCTGCGGGCCGTGCAGCGAGATCTACTACGACCGCGGCGGGAAATACGGCTGCGGCGCGCCCGATTGCGCCCCCGGCTGCGACTGCGACCGTTACATCGAAGTGTGGAACCTCGTCTTCACCCAGTTCGACAGCGACGGCCAGGGCGGCTACACCGAGCTTGCCCGCAAGAACATCGACACCGGCATGGGCCTGGAGCGCCTGGCCTGCGTCATGCAGGGGGTGGAAAACCTCTTCGAGGTGGATACCACGCGCCGCATCCGTGAACACATCTCGGACATCTCCGGCATTGCCTATCACGCCGACGCGAAAAAGGACGTGTCCCTGCGGGTGATCACCGACCACATCCGCTCCACCACCATGATGGTGGGCGACGGCGTGCTGCCCTCCAACGAGGGCCGGGGCTATGTCCTGCGCCGCCTGCTGCGCCGCGCCGCGCGGCACGGCCGCCTGCTGGGCATCGGACGCCCCTTCCTGGGCGAGGTGGCGGCCACGGTCATCGGCGAAAACGAGGGCGCCTACCCCCAGCTGGCCGAAAAGCAGGACTTCATCCTGAAGGTTATCGCCAACGAAGAGGAAAATTTCTCCCGCACGATTGACGCGGGGCTGGGCCTGCTGAATAAAATGATGGAGGGCATTCCCGCGGGCGGCATGCTCAGCGGCGCGGACGCCTTCAAGCTCAGCGATACCTACGGCTTCCCCATCGATCTGACGAAAGAAATCCTCGCGGAAAATGGCATAGCCGTGGATGAAGAGGGGTTCAAGCGGCTGGCCCTCGAGCAGCGCGAACGCTCCCGCGCGGCCCGCAAGGACGCAGGCGGCTGGGACGCGCAGGGCGACGCCGCGATGGATTTGCCCGCCACGCAGTTCGTGGGTTATGGGATGGACGAGTGCGAAGCGACGGTGCTGGCCGTGTTCGACGATGCCATTGTTCTCGACCAGACGCCCTTCTACGCCGAAAGCGGCGGCCAGTGCGGCGACGCGGGCAGCATAACCGGCGTGGACAGCAGCTTTCATGTTGTGAATACAACGAAAACCACGGATGGGGTCACGCTCCACCATGGCGAAGGCAGCGGCCTGCGCGCTGGTGACGTTGTGCGGGCACAGGTGGGCGAAAACCGCCCCGCCATCCGTGCCAACCACACCGCCGCGCACCTGCTGCACGCCGCGCTGCGCCAGGTGCTGGGCAGCCATGTGGAGCAGGCCGGGCAGTCCGTCACGCCGGAGCACATGCGCTTCGATTTCACCCACTTCGCCGCGCTGACCAAAGAGGAGCTCGGGCAGGTGGAATTCGCCGTCAACGAGGCCATACGCGCGGCCATCCCCGTGGAGACAGAGGTTCTGCCCATCGAGGAGGCCAAAGCCCGGGGGGCCATCGCGCTGTTCGGCGAAAAATATGGCGATACAGTGCGCATGGTCCAGGTGCCCGGCGTTTCGATGGAGCTGTGCGGCGGCACACACGCGGCGAATACGGGCAATCTGGGGATGTTCCTCATTGAAAGCGAAAGCAGCGTGGCCTCCGGCGTACGGCGTATCGAAGCCGTGACGGCACTGGACGCGCTCTGGATGGTCAGCCGTTTGCAGTATGATCTCGAGAGCGTGGCCGGAACGCTCAAGGCCAACAACGTCAAAGAGATCGAGGCCCGCGCGCATGCCGTCATGGCCCAGTTGAAAGAGACAGAAAAAGCCCTCGCGGCGGCACAGCAGAAGCTTTCCGCCTATGCCGTGCGGGAGCTCCTGCAAAACGCGGCGGAGCTGGGCGGCGTGCGGTTTGTCTCGGGCGCCCTCGAGTGCGACGCCGGGGGCCTGCGGCAGGCCTGCGATATCGCAAAGCAAAGCGACGGGGCCGTGGCCGCGCTGTTCGCCTGCAAGACCGAAAAGGGCCTGCAATTCGCGGCGGCGTGTTCGCCGGGGGCGGTGAAAGCCGGGGCGCACGCGGGCAACCTCGTGCGCGCGGCGGCGCAGGCGGCGGGGGGCTCCGGCGGCGGGAAGCCCGACAGCGCCATGGCCGGCGGCAGGGACGCCTCGAAGCTGGGCGAAGCCCTGGCGGCGGGGGAGGCCGCGCTGCGAAAGATGGTGACGAGCTGAGAGCAGTAATATAAGAGGAGGCGCCCCTTATGAAAATGCGATACATCCCCAATATCCTTTCCCTTTCCCGCATACCTTTTTCCATAGCGATGCTGTTCCTGGCCAAATACAGCACCGCCGCGTTCCTGTGCGCCTATGCCGTGGCGGGGATTGCCGACGTGCTCGACGGCTTTCTGGCCCGGCGGTTCCATTGGGAAAGCAAGCTCGGCGCGAAGATCGACAGCATCGGGGATACCGTTTTCCTCGTCTGCGCGATCACAACTGTCCTGGTGAACCTGCCCCTGGTTTTCGAGTGGTACGTATATGCCGCCCTGGCCGTGCTCGTGGCCGTGCGGGCCGTCAACGTGCTGATCACCAGGGTGAAGTTCAAGCAGTGGGGCTTCATACACAACCTGTTTGTCAAGTACTCCTCCATCCCGATTTTTTTCCTGCTCCCCCTGTTCATATATAGGGGCGAGGTGCTCAACGCGCCCCTGGCGGCCATGATCGGCCTTGTCATCCTGGCCAGCGTTGAGGAGACCTGGATCTTGAAGGTCATGCAGGATTACGACATGAACATGAAGAGCATCTACCACATGAAAAAACTCAAAAGGCGCATGGCCGCCCTGCCGGCGGAGGGGGAATGCGAAATGAGCCTGGCAAAATAGAGCGAATATAACAAATATAAAGTTGAGAGGTAACCATGAAAGCAAAGAACACCCCATGCGCCCACAAGGACCTGTCCCTTTGGTTCTGCCTTTTTTCCGGCATCGCAAGCTTCGTCTTCTTCACGCTCCACGATACCCTGGGCATCTACAACTACCCCGGCTACGAATGGGCGCGCCAGGCTGTCAGCAACATGACCGCCACCGGTTCCCCCAGCTTCACCACCTCCACGCGCTTTGCGGCGGTGTTCATCATGACGGCCTGCATGTGCGCCATGCTGGTATTCCTTCAAAGCCGGGGCAGGGGAAACCGCCGGCTGCAGCAGGGCACCGCCCTGTTTTCGGCCACGATCTTCGCCATGGGCGTGGGCTACGCCCTGTTCCCCCTGGATAAGCCCGGCTACGGGGGCGAGCCCGGCGGCAGCGCGAACGACTTCATACATTTCTTCGTAGTCACCGGCCTGGTGGCCCTGCTCGGGGTGGCGGCCCTGGTGCTCATCGCGCTGAGCGGCCTGCGCAAGGGCGGCGTGAAATGGCTTTCCATCGTCGCCTGCACAGCCCTTGTGGCCCTGCTGGGCGCCCTGGTGGGCCTGGCGATATGGGGGGTCGACGTCGGCCTGTTCGGCCTGTTTGAGCGCATCGGCATCTATGGCGCGGTGGCGTTCCAGGCCCTGCTGGGCATCTATGTCTTCAGCGACAGGCAGCCGCCCCAAAAAAAAGGAGCAAAAAAGGCATGAACGACTGTATCTTCTGCAAAATCGCCGCGGGGGAAATCCCCTGCGCAAAGGCCTATGAGGACGAAGACGTCCTGGCCTTCCACGACATCCACCCGCAGGCCCCGGTGCATATCCTGGTGATCCCCAAGGCGTATGCGGCTGCCGGGGCAGGGGAGGTCACTGCCGAAAACAGCGCCCTTGTGGGCAAATGCTTTGAGGTGATCGCCCGCCTGGCCTGGGAACTCAATCTGTCCGAGGGCTTCCGCGTGGTGACCAACAACGGCCCCGCCGCCGGGCAGACGGTCCCGCACCTGCACTTCCACCTGCTGGCCGGGAAAACCCTTTCGCTGGCAATGGGGTAGGATATAAGAGCCTATAGGATAGAGGTATTGGTGTATCGCATTTTTTCGCAGGGGCTGGAGGTGAGGGAAAATGCCCCGTCCCTTCGCCGTCATCGGCTTTACGATGCTCTGTACCCTGGCCCTGCTGTTTTTCTTGCCGGAGTGGGCGGCGTACCCCTTGCTGGCAGCGGCCGCGCTGGGCCTGTGCGCAAGCCTTGCCCTGCGCAAAAAGGGGGGTGGCCCCACGTTCCCGGCGGCATTGGCTTCGGTGACGCTGGCCTGCGCGCTGCTGCTGGCGCAGCTGTCCCTGGGCTACTACCCCGCGCTGCGCGGCGCCGGCGAAAACCTGGACATCCATGCCCGCGTGGTAAGCAACGCCGGGGCGAAATACGGGCGTTACTACTACCAAATTCAGACGTTAACCGTCAACGGCGAGGCCAAAAGGCTCAAACTGCGCCTGTCATCCCCCTACGCCATCGATTGCGGGCCCTACGACGAGCTGGCTTACACCGGCGCGGTCTTCCCCCTGGGCGACGATGACCCCGAGATGGCCGCTTACTACAAGGCGCAGGGCGTCTGGCTGGGCAGCTATGCGCAGAGCTTCGGCGAGGACCGCTTCGACGTACTTCCGGGCCGCGGCATCCACCCCATGAAGCCCGTCCTGCGGTTGCAGCGCGCCATCGCCCGCAACCTGGACTTCGCCTACTCCGACAGCGTGGCGGGCCTGCTGCGCGGCATGCTGCTGGGGGATACAAGCGGCCTGTCCTGGGCCGTGCAGGAGGATTTCCGGCAGTCGGGCACGTCGCACATCTTCTCGGTCTCGGGCCTGCACATGTCCTTGCTGGCGTGGTCGGTGTTCCGGCTGCTGTGCGCCCTGAAGTGCCCCCGGAGGGCCTCGGCCCTGTTGGCCGGCGCGTTCGTGGTATTCTTCATGGCCCTCACGGGCTTTTCGGCCCCGTGTGCGCGCGCGGGCGTAATGATGCTGATCCTGCTGGCGGGCGAGCTGTTTTCCCGCAAGGCGGACAGCCTGAACTCCTTAGGGCTAGCCGCCCTGGCGTTGACGGCCGCCTCGCCGCTTTCGGCCGGGCAGGTGGGGCTGGAGCTGTCCTTCGGGGCCACGCTGGGCATCGTGCTGTTCCAGGGGCGCTTTGCCGCCCCCGCGAAAAGGCGTTGCGCGTCCCTGCCAAAGCCCCTGCGCAAGGCCGCGTATTTCGTGATCGAAAGCCTGTGCGTTACCCTTGCGGCGCTGGCGCTCATTGTGCCCATCCAGCTACTGCGCCTGCGGAATGGGGTATCCCTCATGGCGCTGCCCGCCAATTTGGCGCATGTGCCGCTTGCCAGCCTGCTGATGCTTTTGGGCGGGGCATCCGCCCTGCTGCCGGAGCCCCTGCGTGGCTTGCTGGCCTTCGCCGCGGAGCCCCTGGGCCGCCTGCTGCTGAAATCCGCGCAGGTGACGGCGGACCTGCCAGCGCCCGTGCTGCGTGGGAGCCTGGCCGCCCTGGCCGTCCCGCTGGCCCTGTGCATCGTAGTCGCGGCGGCCGCGCTGCTGCGGCGGTACGCGGGCAAGCCTGTGCCGCTGCGGGTCACGTCGGCGGCCTGCGCCGTGGTAATGCTCCTGGGCGGATGGCTGCCGGGCCTGCTGCAAAGCGGCCGCACGGAGATCACCCGGCTGGAAACGGGAGTCGGCGCATCCTACCTCGTGCGCCGGGGGAGGGAAGCGGCCTTGCTGGGCTGCGGCGGGGATCAACTGCCCGCGGGCGCGGCCAAGAGCGCGCTTTCGGCCATGGGGGCAAGAGGCGTCGAACTGCTGCTGCTCCCCGGGGACGACGCGGGCGCGGCGGAGCTCCTTCGGGACGTGCCGGTGCGGGGTATCATAGACGCCGAGGGCGTCACGGAGTTTTCGCTGTGGGATGGCACGGACGGCATATTTTACAAGAACGGCGGCGCCGCCGCGTGCCTTCTGCGCACGGAACGCGAACTGGTAGTGGTACAATTTTCCGGGGAAACACCGGCGGAATGGCGGGAGGTGGCGCGGCTTGGCCCTGATTGACGAGGCGCAGTGCCGGCGGCAGATCAAGGAAAACGACCTGGCGCGGCTCTACGTGGTATGCGGCGGCGAGGACTACCTCAAGCAGCACTACGCCGCGCAGCTGTGCGAGGCCGCCGTGGAGGGCGCCTTCCGGGATTTCAATTTCCACCGCTTCGAGGGCAAGGACCTCGACCTCGATACCCTGGCCCAGGCCACCGAGGCCATGCCGCTTCTGGGCTTCCACCCCAACGAGCCTGCGGGCTTGCCGGGGACCCCGGGCGAACGCACCTGCGTGCTCGTGCGGGATTTCCCCCTGGAGGCCTCCAACGGCGACAAGGATTTCCTGTCTTTCATAAAGGAATTGCCAGGGCATGTGGTGCTGGTGTTCTGGATGGACACAGCAGCTTTTAGCCCGAAGAAATACAAGGCCCTGGCGGAGGCAATCAACGCGGCGGGGCACATCGCGCAGTTCAACGCCCCGGACGAGACCCAGACCCTGCGCTTAATCGCGGGCGGCGCGAGGACCCGGGGCTGCGCCATGGACCGCGCCGCGGCGCAATACTTCGTGGAATGTGTGGGCGGCGACCTGAACCTGCTGCAGAACGAGCTGGACAAATTATGCGCCTACGCGGGCGGCGGGAATATCACCCGGGCGCAGATCGACGCCGTGTGCGTGAAATCCGTGGACGCCAAAAGCTTCGACATGGTCAAGGCCGTCAGCGCGGGCAACGGCGCCCTGGCCCTGCGCCTGCTGGACGACCTGTTCCGCCAGAAGGTGGCCCCGCAGATGCTGCTGGGCTCCCTGATCGCCAATTACGTGGACATCTACCGCGCGTTCACCGCGCTGCAATCGGGCAAAAGCGCCGAGGCCCCGGCGAAGCTGTTCGACTACAAGGGCAAATCTTTTCGTTTGCAGAACGCCGGGCGCATGGCGCGGGGCATGCGGCTGCCGCAGATCAAGCGCTGCCTGGAGCTCCTCGCCCAGGCCGACCGCCGCCTGAAAAACACCGGCATGGACGACCGGCTGGTGATGGAGCAGTGCGTCATAGGGCTGCTGGGGGTACGGTAAGGCAAAAGCGATCAAGTCGCACGAGGGAGTACCGCGGAGCGGCGTTCCTCGTTGCATACTAGGAGAAATCAATGCCCAAAATCCCCCTTTCCCAGGCCATCATCTGCGAAGGCAAGTACGACGCCATCCGCTTGGCATCGCTGTTCGACACGCTCATCCTGCCCACCGACGGGTTCCGCATCTACAGCCACGGCGAGAGGCGCGCCCTGTTCCGGCGGCTGGCCGCGCAGCGCGGGCTCATCGTGGCCACGGACAGCGACGCCGCCGGGTTCCAGATCCGCGCGTACCTCAAGGGCTTTCTCCCGGCGCAGCAGCTGTGGCACGTGTATATGCCCGATATCCCCGGCAAGGAGCGCCGCAAGGCCTCCGCCTCCAAAGAGGGCAAACTGGGCGTGGAGGGCATGGATACCAGGGTCCTGCTGAAGGCCTTCGAAGAGGTGATTAAAATGCAGGATACAGGATACGAGGGGCAGGAAGGGATCACCAAGCTGGACTTGTACCGCGACGGCTTTTCGGGCACGGCAGGTTGCAGGGAAAGATACCGCGCCCTGTTGAAAAACCTGGATTTACCGGAGCATCTGACGACAAACGTGTTTTGCGCCTGCGTGGGCAGGGAAGAATATGAACAGGCAAGGATGAGGGTGGTAGTATGATGCGCATAGGCCACGGCTACGACGTGCACAGGCTGGCGCAGGGCAGGGCCCTGGTGCTGGGCGGGGCGCGCATCCCCTGCGAACAGGGGCTGCTGGGGCACTCCGACGCGGACGTGCTCGCCCACGCGGTGATGGACGCCCTGCTGGGTGCCGCCGCGCTGGGGGATATCGGCAAACACTTCCCCGACGACGACGCGCGTTACGCGGGCGCGGACAGCATGGAGCTGCTGCGCCGGGTCTGCCACCTGGTGGACAGGGAGGGCTATGCCGTGGCGAACCTCGACGCCACCATCGTGGCGGAGCAGCCGAAGCTTGCGCCGTATATCCCCGAAATGCGGTATAAGCTCGCCCATGCCTGCGGGGTTGCCCCGGCGCAGGTGGGCGTGAAGGCCACCAGCGAGGAGGGCCTGGGCCTGGCGGGCCGGGGCATCGCCGCCCACGCGGTGGTCCTGTTGGAGGGTACTGTATGAGGGCTTTCCTGGATAGCGTCACCCTGTTTATCGAACGGGCGGGCGCGGTGGTTGCGCACTTCCATGTGTCGGACGCGCTGGACATCCTGTTCGTGGCGCTACTCATCTTCGGGCTGATCCGCCTGCTGCGTGAAACCCGGGGCGTGCAGCTGCTCAAGGGGCTGTTCTGGCTGCTGCTGGCCTGGGGCGCGGTAAACCTGCTGAAGATGAACGCCAGCATCTACATCTTCCGCCAGGGCTTCGACAATTTGGTGATCCTGCTGGTGGTGCTGTTCCAGCCGGAGATACGCGGCGCGTTCGAGCGCGTGGGCCGCAGCCCTGTGACGAACATGCGCTTCTTTCCGCAGACCGACCGCCTGGCGCAGGAGCGCGGGGACACCGTGGCCGCCGTGCGCCAGATGTGCGAGGCCTTCCGCCAGTTCAGCCAGGACCGCACGGGGGCCCTGGCGGTGTTCGAGCGCGTGACCCGCCTGGGCGAGATCGTGAAAACCGGCACGGTGATCGAGGCGAAGGTCAGCCGGGAGCTGGCCGGCAACATCTTTTTCCCCAATACCCCCCTGCACGACGGCGCGGCCGTGATACGCAAGGGGCAGCTCAAGGCGGCGGGGTGCATCCTGCCGCTGTCGCAGAGCCAGGACATCGACCCCGCCCTGGGCACGCGGCACCGCGCCGCCCTGGGCATGAGCGAGCAGAGCGACGCCATGGTGGCCGTGGTGTCGGAGGAAACCGGCATCATCTCCCTGGCCGATAAGGGCGTGCTGCGCCGAAGTTTAAGCCCCGAGGAGCTGGAGGCCGCCCTGCTGGAGGGCCTGCTGGCCCAGGAAAACGTAAAAAAGAAATTCAACCTGCGCGGCCTGTTCGGCCCAGGCAAGGAGCTTTGATATGAACGGCAACAAGAAGGAAGCCCCCGAATCCAAAACAGGCAGCCTGCACGGTTTCCTGCGGGACCAACGGGTGCTGATGGGGATATCCCTGCTGCTGGCCATGGTGGTGTGGCTGATGCTGGCCGTCATCAACGGCGACGAGCAGGAGCTGACCATCGCCAATGTGCCGGTGGGGGCCGATTTCTCCGGCACCGTGGCCGAGGAGCTGGGCCTGGAGCCCTTCTGGTCCGGCCCGCTGACGGACCCCGCGCAGCTGACCGCCACCGTGGTGGTGCGCTGCAAGCGGTACGAGAGCATCACCGCGGATACCCTGGAGGCCGTGCTGGTCACCGGCAACGAATACACCGCCGGGGAGCACAGCCTGGCCATCCGCGTGGGCCCGAAAAGGCAGGCGGATAGGGAACGTTTCACCATCGTGAGCGTGACGCCCGGCTCCGTCCCGCTGTATTTCGACCACCCGAAAACCCTGGAGTTCGAGCTGACCCCCGCGGTGATAGGGGACATCGCCGTGGCCGAGGGCTATCACGCCGAGGACGTGCTGCTTTCGAAGAAAAGCGTGTCCATTTCCGGCCCGGCCCGGCTGATGGACGCCATCGCCGCGGTGAAAGCGGAAATCACCGTGGACAAAACCTACAACGAGACCACCGTGTTCCAGGATGTCCCCATCGTCCCCGTGGACCGCCACGGCGACACCTCGCCCTACCTGACCGTGGAGGGCGGGGCCCCGGAGGTCAACGCCACGCTGCCCGTGTGGAAACGCGCGACGCTCTACCCCGCCGTGGATTTCCAGAACGTGCCCGGGGCGTATCTCAGCGCCCCGCTGCCGGTGACGGTGAACCCCGCCGCCGTGCGCGCGGCCCTGCCGGAAAGCCGCATCGCCGACGACCTGCGCTACGGCGTGGGCGTGATCAACTTCCAGGCGCTTTCCCCGGCTAACAACCGCTTCAGCTACCCAGCGCAGGACCTGAAGGAGGTCCGGCTGTTCGACGAAATCCAGTCCTTCACCGCCATTGTGGACCTGACCGGGTTCGACACCGCGCGCTTCACCCTACCGGGCGCGCAGGCGGCGCTCCCGTCGGACAGCGGGTTCAACGCGCGCTTCGAGGACGTCAACAACGTGGTGGTGATCGGCCCGGCGGATGTCGTGAGCGCCCTGACACCCTTCGACCTGGCGGGCGAGGCGGAGCTCCCGGAGGACGCGCGGCCCGGCTACACCGCCCTGCCCGTAAGCATCCGCGTGAAGAACCGCGAGGACTGCTGGGTGTACGGGGAATATACGATAAGAACTACTTTAACAGCAGATTAGGAGAAACACATGCCTGAAGAAGAAAAAATCGAAATCGGCAAGGTGGGCGGCGAGGCCCTCATGGAGGGCATCATGATGCGCGGGCCCAAGGGCGCGGCCGTCTCGCTGCGCCTGGCGGACGGCTCCATCGAAACCAGCCTGCGGCAGACAACCCTGCCCAGCGACAAGTACAAAATCCTCGGCTGGCCGCTGGTCCGCGGGCCGGTGAGCCTGGTGTATTCCATGGTGTTCGGCTACAAGTGCATGATGGAATCTGCCGAGAGGATCACCGCGGGCGCGCTGGAAAGCGGCGAAATCGAGTCCGAAAGCAAGCTGGACAAATGGCTGGAAAAGCACTTCGGCCCGAAGATGATGGCCGTGATCACAGCAATCGGCACGGTGCTGGGCATCGCGCTGGCCATCGGGCTGTTCATGGTGCTGCCCACCTACGCCTTCCGGGGGATCAACCTCCTGGCGGGCGGGGGCCTCGGCGCCTGGCGGGCCCTGATCGAGGGCGGCATCCGCATCGTGATTTTCGTGGGCTACATGTTCGCCATGTCGCAGATCAGGGACATCCGCCGGGTGTTCCAGTACCACGGCGCGGAGCACAAGTCCATCTTCTGCTACGAATACGGCCTGCCCCTCACCGTGGATAACGTGCGTGCGCAAAGCCGCTTCCATCCCCGCTGCGGCACGAGCTTCCTGTTCGTGATGCTGCTCATAGGCATGCTCCTTTCGGCGGTGCTGCTGCTGCTCTTCCCGGACCTCAAGGACCACAACCTGCTGTGGATCGCCATCAAGATCCTGCAATTCCCGCTGATCATGGCCTTCGGCTACGAGTTCATCCGCTTTGCCGGGCGGCACCTGAAGAACCCCCTGGTGCGGGCGGTGTCCTTCCCCGGGCTGGCCATGCAGCGCATCACCACCAAGGAGCCCACCGACGGCATCATCGAGGTGGGCATCGAGGCCATCAAGGCCGCGCTGGGCAAGCCCTTCGAGGCGATAATCCCGGGGCCTTTGGCGGCCCTGCAAAAAGAGGAGGGGCCCGTTGACGATCCGCCAGGCGATACAGACGGCGCAGAAACGCCTGCGCAGTGACGACGCCCGCTTCGACGCGCTGTGCCTGGCCGAAATGGCCTTCGGCTTGAATAAAACGGACCTGCGCCTGCGCGGCGGGCAGCCCATCGACCCCACGGATTACTTCGCCCTGGTGGAGCGCAGAATCGCGGGCGAGCCCCTGCAATACATCCTGGGCGCGTGGGAATTCTACGGCCTGCGGTTTGCCGTGGGCCCCGGCGTGCTCATCCCCCGGCCCGAAACGGAGCTGCTGGTGGACCTCGCGCTCCATGCGCAACGCGCAACACGCAATACGCAATGCACTGTCGTGGACCTCTGCGCCGGTTCCGGCTGCGTGGGCCTGAGCATAGCGCATCACTGCCCCAACGCGCGGGTATACTTGATAGAGCTGTCCGATGAAGCCCTGCCCTACCTGCGCAAAAATGCCGAACCCTACCCCAACGCGGAAGTGATCCAGGCGGACGCCCTCAATTGCGAATTGCGGATTACGAATTACGAATTGATCCTCGCCAACCCGCCCTACGTGAAATCGAGCGACATTGCGGGGTTGAGCCAGGAGGTCCGCCGCGAGCCCCAAATGGCCCTGGACGGCGGCGCGGACGGCCTGCGCTTCTACCGCGCCCTTGTGGAAAGGTGGCTGCCCACGCTGGCGCCCGGGGGCCTGCTGGCCTGCGAATGCGGCGAAGGGCAGGCAGGGGCGATCGCCGCGCTGTTCGCGCCCCATGCGACGGAAATACTGCGTGATTTTAACGGCATCGAACGGGTTGTGGCCGCGCGGCAGGAAAACACTTGACAGGCAACCCCAAATTTTGTATGATAATACCTGGAGGATAAAAGTATGATCTGGCGGCTGATCGGCGGGCTGCGGGGCGATCTGTCCGGCATGGACATGGCCGCCCTGCTGGTGAATTTCGCGGCCACGGCGCTGGTGCTGATCCTGTGCCTGCCCGTGCACGAGTGCGCCCACGCCTGGGCGGCAAAAAGGCTCGGCGACAACACCGCCTGGAACCACGGGCGGCTCACGCTCAACCCGGCAAAGCACCTGGACCTGTTCGGCACGCTGATGATCCTGTTCGTGGGCTTCGGCTACGCCAAGCCCGTGCCGGTGAACCCCCGCAACTTCCGGAATTACAAAAAGGGCATGGCGCTCACGGCGGCGGCGGGCCCGCTTTCGAACCTGCTTATGGCCGTGGCCTTCTGCGTGATCGCCAATTGTATGATTTTTTATCAGGGCGATGCGCCGAGTGACGCATACGCGCTGCTTTTCGGGTTTTTCTACACCCTGTTCATCATCAACGTGTCGCTGATGGTCTTCAACCTGATCCCCTTCCCCCCGCTGGACGGCTCGCGCATCCTGGACCTCATCCTGCCCCACAAGGCTTCGCGCTTCTTCGCGCAGTATGAGCACGTCCTGCGCTGGGCCGTGTTCGCCCTGCTGCTGTTCCGCGGCCCCATCGCCTGGCTGTCGGGCCTCGTGGCGGATGGGATCAACGCGGCGGTCAGGCTGCCCTTTAGTCTTTTAGCGTAGGGGGGCCGATGGAAGCAATACAGTACAGGCTTGAGTCAATTCCGGGGTCTCCGGGGAACCAAAGGTTCCTTGGGGTGGATTTCGAGGGCCCCATGGATTTGTTGCTGCACCTCGTTGGGCAGCGCAAGGTGAGCATACACGACGTGCCGATCTACGCGCTGATCGAGCAATACCTGGACATCATGGCGCGGCTGCGCGAGGCCGCGCTGGAAATCGAGGCGGAATTCCTCGAAATGGCGGCCCGGCTGGTGTACATCAAGACCGCCGCGCTGCTGCCGAAGGTCAAGGACGACGGCGACCTGGCCGAGGAGCTGCGGCAGGAGCTGCTGGATTACCGGGACTGCCAGCTGCTGGCAGGGGCCCTGGGGCAGCGGGCCAACGGCTTCGGGTTTCTCGCCCGGCCGCCGGAGGAGATCCAGGCGGACTACACCTACGCCCTGCAACACAAGCCCGGCGAGCTGTTCGC
>Ga0123353_10008946_pt1 | contig 13752 bp, 12 predicted proteins | sample TergutLab28metaG_3_FD_92763 | JGI IMG/M metagenome (GOLD analysis project Ga0123353, IMG submission 92763) | Labiotermes labralis P3 segment gut microbial communities from Petit-Saut dam, French Guiana - Lab288 P3 | ecosystem: Host-associated > Arthropoda: Insects > Digestive system > Gut ... | reverse complement strand
CGTCTAAGAAAACCATAAGAGGTACATAAAAATTGAAAAAAAAGATGTTGACAATTTTATTGTCACTGGCAATGCTATTGGCATTGTCGTTAGCACTCACGGCGTGTCCGTGGGGTTCGAAAGGGTTTGTATTTGATGTTTCTTTCATGAAACAGTTAAATACGACTGATTTGCGCGATGCCGCTGGGCTTGGTGTAGGAAAGCAGACCGCGACGTCAAAAAATCCTGTGCTGAACGGAAATGTTTTGGTCGGGGCTTTTAATGACGAAGGTTCTCAAAACGGGGACAAAAACTATTTGTGGGTGCAGGACGAGTCGGGCTTGTTAGAAAAAGTGTCTTTCACGGTTGAAACAGGCGTGTCCGTCGCCGTGACCGACCCGGAAACGGGCAAGGTCACTCACTATGAAGAAATAATAACGCAAGACGACTTAGCCGCGGAAGTCAACAAAGCGGTATCAAGTCGCGGATTCACTTTTGTACAGTTTGTGCCGATTGTGCCCGAAGGCGAGCGGTTTAATGGAATTAGGCAACAAGTACAAAGACGCGACGCGGGGGGCGACGCATTAATGTCTGAAAAAGGACGTCCAAGCAGATTTGACTGCGGTCCGTACTGGACTGACGCATATCACGCAAGTTTTATTATCCAAAATGAATCGGGAGACATTTATCCGCTTGTAACAGGGGTGATGTTAGATTCGATTGAGAATGGGCTGATTTTTGACGGGTGGGGCAGACCGTGGGATTGGTCGATAAATGCCGCAGGTGAGTTTCAAATGACAGAGCTTGTCCCGAATAAAGAAATTAGGGTTGGCGACGCTTTTTGCGATATATACGGTAACATATTTGTGCTAACAGACCTTGCGTTAGAATCAAAAGGAAATATATTTTTTGGAGTAACTATGGATGAACACGGTCAAGTTGTGGGCGATCGCTATTTTTTATCAAACCAAGGCGAAGTTGTGTGGCTTAATATGACGAGCAGATGGGATCTCGGATTTAAGTTGAATGGGATTGGAAAGGTTGGGTCTAATGGGGAAAAATTATCGCTTAGTATAGAAGACGCATTTACTTTTATTCCTAAAGTGATGTATGGTTCGACATTTGATGTTTGGGAAATAAAGGGCGGAGTGGTTTACGGGACACACTCTCATGCGAATCTATTTAAATTTGGTATATTCAATTTAGTGGTTGAATATACAACGAGTCCGAAGCAGCAAAAATACCAGCAAATTTAATGGAAAGGGATATAAGGGTTGCCCAAAAATTATTGCAGATAGCAGGCTTGTAAAAAATCAAAAATCAGCATTATCTATCCTATACTCGACTTTAAACTGCTTATCGCCGTCTTCTCCAGGCGCGAAACTTGCGCTTGGGATATTCCTATTTCCTCCGCGACCTCCACCTGCGTGCGCCCCTCGTAAAAACGTAACAACAAAATTTGCCGTTCCCTTTCGCTTAAACGCCGCATGGCTTCGGAAATTGTCACGCTTTTAAGCCAGTTTTCGTCCGTGTTTTTTTGGTCGGAGATTTGGTCCATAATCATCACCGCCTCGCCGCCGTCGTGATAGACGGGGTCGAAAAGCGACAAAGGGTCGGAAATGGCGTCCATGGCGTACACCACCTTTTTGAGGGGCAGATTTATTGCCGCGGCGATTTCTTCAAGGCTGATTTCCTTGTCGCCGCCGCTTTCAAGCTGCTGTCGCGCCTGCAACGCCTGATACGCCGTGTCGCGGATGGAGCGGCTGATGCGCACGCTGGAATTGTCCCGCAAAAAGCGGCGGATTTCGCCGATTATCATGGGTACGGCGTAGGTGGAAAAGCGCAGGTTGTACGACACCTCAAAATTATTCATCGCCTTGATAAGGCCGATAAAGCCGACCTGAAAGATGTCGTCTACGCTTTCCTTTTTGCCGACAAAGCGCTGCACCACGCTGAGGACAAGGCGAAGGTTGCCCATTAGGAAGGCCTCCTTTGCGTTTTGGTCGCCGTTTTGGGCTTTTTTGATAAGCTCGATAGTTTTTTCGTGCGTCAGCTTGGGCAGCTGCGAGGTGTTGATTCCGCAGATTTCCACTCGTGATGACATTTGTTTCTCCTATTGGTATTGCTTTTGGGAGATGAAATGCGGGCGTACGTCGTGACGATTTTAGGACATACAAAAGGTAGTTTTAACATTCAAAACGGAGTTTATACCGCTAAACGCGTTTAAACTGCGCATCAATATGAAAAAAAGTCAATTTTTGTCGAAACTACGCATATACATAAGGGTAGATATCAGGTATTAGTTATCAGGTATCAGGTCTTAGCGGTCAAATTTAATTTTTTAATTTGTCCACTACTTGGTACCTAATACCTTGTCACTGATACCTTGAGATTACAACCTTGACGCGAGGAGGACGATATGGCGCACGAGGAAATGGGCTTTTGCGAATTAAGAAACAAGGAAATTGTTAACGAAGTCGACGGGCGAAGGCTGGGCCGTACCTGCGATTTGATTTTTTCGCCGAAAGGCGGGGCTGTTTTGGGTATCGTCGCGCCGTTTAATAAACGCGGGATGTTTTTTAAGGGGCAAGAGGTATTTATTCCCTTTAAACACATTACCAAAATAGGACCGGATGTGATTTTGGTGCGTTTAACCGCCGAACTTTCGCAGCCGGAGGGGTGTGTAAATATGGGCAAGGGCGAAAGGCCGAGTAAATTTGAAGCGCGCCGTGCCGCCGCGAGGGGCGAGAGCGAGAGGGGCGGGGACAGGCGCGAGTATTATGAGGACGACATGAAAATGCGCGGGGAATCGTCCGAGGCCGACGACAGGGCGTTTGAGGACAGCGTTCCCCCCGACTGCGACTTTAAGTGCGAAAAGTGCATGCTGTTTGACTGCGGCAAGCGTTGGAAGGGCGGCGTGCGGGGGAAAAAGCGGAAACCGAGCGAGGACGAGGTGGCGGTGGACAGATAGTGAGGTATCAGGTACAAGGTATCAGGTACAAGGTATCAGGTAGAGATGGAGGATTGCTGGGCGATCGACTTTAGTAATTAAAATTTGACCGACACCCGATAACTGATACCTCAAAAAAACATTTGCTTTTTCCTAAACATTCCGCTATAATATTTGCATGAAATGTACATATTGCGGTCATACCGAAAGTAAAGTGATTGATTCGCGCTCCGCCGACGAGGGTACGCGCATAAGAAGACGCAGGGAATGCTTAGAGTGCGGCAAACGCTTTACGACCTATGAGGTTATCGAATATACCCCGATTTTGGTGGTAAAGACGGACGGCGCACGCCAGCCCTTTGACCCCGCCAAGGTCAAAAAGGGGCTTGTCAAGGCATGCGAAAAACGCCCCGTGTCAATGCAGGATATTGATGACATGACTTATCGCGTCGAAAAACAGATATACGGCGCTCTTAACGATGAGGTTTTATCCTCTTATATCGGCGAATTGGTCATGAAAGAACTGAAAGACAAGGATCATATTGCCTATGTCAGGTTTGCGTCTGTTTACCGCCAGTTCAGTGACCTGACAAATTTCATGGATTTGATCAGGGAATTTGAAGAAAGCAAAAAATGACGGTTAGTTTCGCTGAAAATGTGAATTTTAGGCTTACGCTGGCAAGCGCGCAAAAGGGGAAATCGTATAAAATAAAGGAAATCAAGGGCGGGATGAGGCTTCATCGCCGCCTTTTGGATATGGGACTTACGGCGGGGACGTCAGTTTATGTTGCGGCAAGAGCGGTGGGCGGAGGCGCGGTTTTGGTCAGCCTGCGCGGAGTTTTTATTGCTTTGCGCGATACCGCCGCATCGGTTGTGGTGTTGTACTGATTTGTTTCTTATTTGCGACTTCTTTTTTTGTATTAGAGCCTGCTTTAAACGAATAATATATCAACGGGAGAAAACCCATGATTGATATATTGCTTGCGGGCAGCCCCAACGTGGGCAAGACCAGTTTGTTCAACAAAATGACCAAAAGCTTTGCGCATACGGGCAACTGGCAGGGCGTAACGGTTGATAAGCTGTCAAAATCGGTGCGTCTTGGCGAGATGAAGGTGCGGATAACGGATTTGCCCGGGCTGTACTCTATGACAGTTTACAGCCCCGAGGAAGCGGTATCCCGCGACCAGCTTATCATGCAAGACGGCGCGGCGGTAATCAACGTATGCGACGCCTCTAATTTGGCGCGTAATCTTTACTTGACGTTGCAACTGTTGGAACTGGGGAAGAATGTGGTGATAACCGTAAATATGGTGGACGAACTAAGCAAGAAGGGCAAGGTTTTCGAGGGGAAAAGGATTGAGGACGCGCTGAAAACGCCTGTTATCTCCGTAAGCGCGAAATACGGCAGAGGGATAGACGAATTGCTTAAAGCCGCGGTCAAGGCGGCCGAGGAAAATGTCGCGGCGGGTGAAAAAAAATACGGCGGCGAACAAGGATTATCGACGATTGAAAAGTTGCCGTATTTAAAAAAACTGCCTGTCTTAGAGGTTTGGCAAATAATAAAAAATAACGTAGCCAAAGCCGACCTGCCGCTTGCTTACGCTGCCGTTAAAGTTTTAGAAAATGACGAATATATTTTGGAAAGGCTTAAACTTGATATTAGGCAGAAAAGGCGGATTGCAGCTTTAGGGGATTGGCAGGACAGGGTAGCGTCGGCGAGATACGCGTTTATAGACAAAATTGTTAAGGAGAGTATTAAGGATTATGACACTTTTGGAATGCCCCAAAAGTGTCCAAAAGGGCATAAAAGTGGGGACACTTTCGGCTGTGTCCCCCCTTTTAAAACCCCCCCGCCCGGGGTCCCCATAAAATCCAAAGATTTTATGGGGCGGGAGCGACTTACTTTTAGAAAAAGTAAGCAAAAGGGGACACCTTTAGAAGATAGTGCCATAAAAAAAAGAAATACACAGCAGCCAAAATTAAGCCGTATCGATAAGGTTTTGCTCAACAAATATCTCGCACTGCCGATATTTTTTCTGATTATGCTGCTGATTTTTACAATTACTTTTTATGTTCCCGGGCGATGGCTGTCAAACGGGCTGGGATTTTTGATAGATAAATTTGTGTACGCCCCCGTCACCACGCTCTTAAAAAGTACGTCGCCGTGGGTGGGGGGACTTGTCGGCGACGGGATAATTAAGGGCGTGGGCGGGGTATTAGTCTTTTTGCCGCAGGTGACGCTGTTGTTTTTGTTTTTGTCGATACTTGAGGACAGCGGATATATAAGCCGCGTGGCGTTTATGACCGACAGCGGCTTTCACAAAATCGGCCTTTCCGGCCGTGCCGCCTTCACGCTTTTGATGGGGTTTGGTTGCTCCGCCGCCGCCGTTTTGTCCGCTCGCGCGCTCGAGGACGCAAATATGCGCAAAAAAACGGTATTGATTACGCCGTTTATGTCCTGTTCCGCCCGCCTACCCGTTTATCTTTTGATTGTGGCGCGATTTTTTGGCGGCAATCCTTTGGTCGTTTTCGCGCTATACATTTTTGGCGCGGCGGTCGCGATTTTGTTTGCGGCGATTTTTGAAAGGACAAAGCGATTAAAGTCTGCCGACGCCCCTTTCGTTATGGAAATGCCGCCATATAGGCTACCGTCGGCAAAAAGGGCGGCACGGCTGATTTTGCATAACACCAAGAGTTTTTTGGTAAGGATAGGCACCATGGTTTTGGCGTTCAGCGTCATCATTTGGATTTTGTCCAATTTTTCGCTTGCGAACGGCTTTATTACAGGGGAGGGCGGGGCGGGAGGGATGCTCGACAACAGTGTTTTATCGGCGGTGGCGAGGTTTATCGCGCCGATTTTTAAGCCCCTGGGATTTGGGAGCGGCGAGGCGGCGGCGGCACTCTTGAGCGGCTTGGCGGCAAAGGAAATAATTTTGTCCTCCATAGAGGCGTTGGGCGGTGTGGACGTTCTGTTTACGGGGGCATACGCTTGGCTGTGCGCGTTAAGTTTTTTGGTGTTCGTACTTTTATATGTGCCCTGCTTTGCTACTTTGGCGGCGATTGGCAAGGAAATCGGCTTCGGGTGGGCGGTTTTCAGTTTTGTTTTGCAGACGGGGGTTGCTTACGTGGGTTCTTTATTCACATACACGTTGGGGCTTTTGTTTGTAAAACATAGGATTTTGGTTTTTGCCGCTTTGGGGGTTGCTTTTTTTATCGTGGTTGTGGTATTATTAAATCGTCGCATATTGAATCGGCGAAAACGCATAACAAAAGCATTTGAAAACGCAAAATAATTTTTTGAGAAAAGCATGAAGAGAATTTTTGAGATTAATAAAAACTGCACGCTGATTGAGGCAGTAAGCGAAAATATAGCGGAGTTAGGGAAGCCCGCTATACGTCTTTTGATGAAGGCGGGCGAGGCGAGGGTCAACGGCCGCAAGCAAACCGCTGACTGCATGCTTAAAACAGGGGACAATGTGTCGATATTTATGCCGCAAAGATTTGAAGCAATCAAGACGCCCAAGGTTGTTTTCGTCGACGAAAACATTTTGATTATGGACAAGCCCGCGGGCTTTGACGTGGAAAATAATTTACTGAGTTTTGTAAAAAAAACTTATCCCCTCGCGCTTGCCGTCCACCGCCTTGACAGATTAACAAGCGGGTTGGTCGTTTTTGTGCTTAACCAGCCCGCCTTTGCCGCCCTGTCCGCCGCCTTTAAGCAAAGGGGACTAAGTAAGGTTTATTACGCAAAAGTCAACGGCCGGGTGACAAAGCAAGGGGTTTACACCGCATACCTAACAAAGGAAGCTGATAAAGGGGAGGTCAAAATTTTCGACACAGCAAAAACAAATAGTAAAAAAATCGAGACCCAAATAGAAATTATCAAAGCGGAAAAGGATAGTTCGATTTTAAAAGTCGGACTGCTTACAGGACGGACTCACCAGATAAGGGCGCACTTGGCGCATCTGGGACACCCCGTTTTTGGCGACAACAAGTATGGCGAGGACGCAAAAACGGGTTATAAGGACAGACAATACGCACTCTGCGCCGCCGAAATAAGTTTTATTGCCCTAAAAGCGCCTTTGGAATATTTAAATGGAAAGACTTTTTACAGCACGATAAAAATTCTTGACTAACAAATTCAAATATTGTATACTATACGCAAACCAAAATAAACTCTAATAGACTTTCCCACTGTCCTAATTGCGAGTTAATTTACAATGGATTTTTGTGACCGACAATCGGTTTTGACGAAACCGTAGCGGAGCCGCCGAGCCGACAAACCGCAAGAAGCGGTTTGCAAGGTTTGCGAACAGCAAACCTTAGAGAGACGAGGTGCGATGAGGAAAATTAGCGCGGACAGGCGCAACAGGGATCCCCAAAAAATCGTTGTTTTTCTTTTTTGCTCTCTTTCAGATTTTTTGGGGTGGAAATAGACACGTAGAGCTTGCCGCAATTATGCTTAAGGGAAAGGTCGAAAAACGGAAAGGCAAATCATGAAAAAGAAAACGAAATACTCGCTCACGGCAAAGCAACGCAAAGAGCAGCGTGCCGACCAAGCAAAAAAGGACGCAAAAAAAGACGTACAGACGATTCCCCTCACGCCCGAGGAGATAGACGCCGCGATAGAAAAGCAAGCGGCGGAATTAGCTGCAAAGAAACAACGGAAATCCTTTGTTTTAAGGATTGTCGCCGTCGTTGTGGCGACGGTTATCGCCGTCAATATGATAGCGTGGGGAGTCGTATTCGGGGTCAGGGGCTGTGATGTCGACCCTACAAAGTCCAATCCCGTGGCGACAATCACGCTTGCCAACAAAGAAAAGATTGTAATCGAACTGCTGTACAACGAAAGTTGCACGGCGGGTGAAGAGGGCAACTCCAAGGACGGCAGGGCGCCCATCGCTAATTTTATCTACCTTGCCGAAAACAAGTTTTTCGACAACACTATTTTCACAAACAGCATGAAAGGCTTTTTGGCTTTCGAAGGGTATACCGCCGAGCGCGACGAGGAGAACGGCGGTTTTAAGCATAAGGGGCAGGACATTGACTATGTAGCGAGTCTACCGAAGACGAGTTTCAGCGGAAATCAGGGCGGCGGCGTCCGTTCTAACAAATGGAATGATACCGGTTATAAGCTTGGGTACAGGTTAAAGAACCAAACTGCCCTGACCGTACGAGAGGACGATAAAAGAGGATATCTTGCCATGCTTACGGACTCCGGCACAGGCTACCGCCGCGATGGTGTATCCTTCACACGCGGCACTTCAACCGGCTTTATTATGATACACAATTCCAGCGCGAACCTTGTTATGGGCGGCGCGATAAGTACCACCACGGGCGGTACAACGAGGAATGCCTTTACGTATATCGGCAAAATGAACGAAGCCTCGATTGCGGTTTTAGAAAAAATAGCAAATATGAGTACGCTACCCAATGACTGGCTTGGCGATTGGGCTTACCCGCGCGATTATAGGGAAGTAATGATTGAGACGGTGAGGGTCAGCAATCTTAACAGAAAGTTGCGCGCAAACATAATCGATAACTTTGAGGACTTTGTGCTTTGGCTTTACCCCGAAACGACCGATCCCATGAATGGTTTCCGCGCGATGAAGGGTTACCGCACGTGGTCGGCGATGCCCAACGGCTATTGGCACAAAACGAAGGAATAATTATGACAAGTAATACGAGTCAAGTATTACTCCGATAGCTGAATATAGCGAGTATACTTAACTAATGTAAGAAATATATCTGATAATGTTTTCGCCTAAAAAAATTGCATATAAAATTGCACGCTTTTTGTGTGCTCTTCTGAAAATTTGCGTCAAAAAGCCTTTAAATTGGCTTTGCTCCTCGCTCCCTCCTTCCCTCATCTTCCTCCTATGCAAAATATGCAAGAATTTTGACAAAAATATAATTTTTAATATCATCACTCTCAATGTCACTATGCAATATTCCCCACAAAATCCATAAAAAACGTCGATTTTATTGCATATTTTACACAAAATGACCTACAATGGGTCGAATTTGGGTTTTTTGCGATGACTTCATAAATTCTTAAAATGCAGTCGTAATGGGTCTTAAATGACTTGCAAAATACGATTTTTTATGCTATAATATTTCTGTAATCCCATTTGGGAGCTTAGCTCAGTCGGTTAGAGCGCTTGCCTCACATGCAAGAGGTCGTAGGTTCGAGTCCTATAGCTCCCACCAACTGTCCGCAAGAACAGGCATACCTTGCAGACAAACGGCTATTTTGGGGCGATTTTTTGAAACTACTTGGGTCGATTCCCCTTAGCTTGTTGCGATTAGGCCACTTAAAACTTTTCTTAGCTTGACTGCTTGATACTTTGTAGCAAGTTGCGAGGAGCATCATTAAAACGCGCACCCTTAGCTCAGCTGGATAGAGCGCTGCGCTACGGACGCAGAGGTCAGGGGTTCGAATCCCTTAGGGTGCGCCAAAGTGAAATACCTATCTGTCGAAATTAACAGATAGGTATTTTCATTTATTTAGGGCTTTTATGCCGTTATTAATGGTTTTCGGCTTCGTTTTTTATCGAGCAGAGACTATTTTATATTCCGACTTTGGCGATTGCCAACCTCATTACATAGTGCCCAAGAATACTTTTCAAATGAGCAGTCGAACAAGCTGAAGGCAACCGACTCCTTTCCCATTGTCCGGTTAAATGTCCGTAATAGCCAGCGTCAAGCCCAAAGGCTGAAGCATTTTGAGCAAGGTGGTGAGTTTGGGGTCGGTTGTGCCTTTTTCCGTCCGCGCTATGCAGGGTTGAGCGATGCCCGACAGGATTTCAAGCTGTTTTTGCGAAACGCCGAATTTTTGCCGCGCCTTTACAAGCTCGGATAGCAGGTTTTGTTTATACTCGTCAATATCTTCGGGCGGGGTGCAATATGCTCCCTGCTCGTAAACACCATCAGCGGACAAATCAAGCTCGTCGCTGAAAATAATGCCATAACCGCCGATGTCTATTTTTGCCTGCTCAAACAAGCCGTGGATATTTTCCAAGGCTTTAAAAGGCGCGTACTTGCGTATTAGCGGCTTTACGTCGAATTGCTTGTACTGCCCGTCCGAAAAGCCGATAAGCAGGACATAATCCGGCAAAGTTACAAGCGACGTGATTTTGTGAAACATAACTCCCCTCCTATACGATGGGCGGCAATTCGTAAATGTTTTCAGTTTCCCACATTTTTATAAGCTCATTACAGTGCTTTGCCGTCCATTCCTGCGCAATCTTTAACGCTTTACTCGGCAAATCGCCTTCGAGCATATTTGTTGTGCGGATATCCAACACTCCCAAGTATTCCCCGTACACAACATGAATGTGCGGCGGGTTATGCTCCGACGACAGGAAATACATTTTGACTACCATACCGTAAAATCTTGAGATTACAAGCGTAAAAAACTCCTTTACCTACCAAGGTGAAATTCATTATACCATATATATTATATGTCAATAGCTTTTAAGTTATTATATATATTTTTTTGGAGGAAAATTTGAAGAATAAAAACGTGGAAGCACAAAAGACCATACTGACTGTTCCTTATGGCTACGACTTCGATGAAATCTTTGATTTCTCACATTGTCCCGTCCCAAGCCCGTAAGCTCAAGCGCATGCGCCACCGGCATTATAATCTCGAAAGTACGCGGTTTATTTCTTTGCAGACCGAACAGAATGTATCCAATTCGTCATCTGTAAATGCGGCCGAATACGTAGTATGTTGCAGTTTTATAAACTGTAGATTGCCTTCCGATATGTTTTCCCGTGTTTTTTTGGATAATTTGACGTTGCGGACGCGCCAGTCGTTATCGTTTTGAGATTTTTCTAAGTTGCCTTCGCTTTCGAGTGAATTCAATATTTTGCTTATATGCTTTGGATTAAGACCGAATACGCGCCCCAAATCAGAAACGCTGATTGCGGAATCATTTTTGTATAGGAACATAATTATACTGCGTTGGATGCTGATTGAAGCGCTTAACTCGTCCCTTAATTTCGATTTTGGCGTATTGAGGTAGTTAGTAATAGAATTCAGGCTTTCGCCGCCACGACTGAAAAGCTCGTATAAATTCAGATTTTCTAACTCTTTTTTGCGTTCTCTGATAAACAGCCCGTAATATTCGATATAGCATTCAAGAGTATCCACAAAAAATATAAGCTTTTTTTTATATAAAGACATTTCACCGTCGCCGACTATATTTTTTATTTTTTCTTCAAGCAGACACGCCTTTTGTTCAAATAGTTCGGATACTTTTGCGTATCCGTTCTCCGTCAGCTCGATAAATATGGCGCGCTGGTCGCTTTTGCCGCGGGTTCGTTTTATTATATTTTTTTTATACAAGCTGATGATTGATTTGCGCAAAAGCGGAGCCGTGATGCCCGTATCTTTGGCGAGCGCGGTCATGTTTATAGCGCCGTAGGAGTAAATATTTTTTGTGATAAGTCTTTCGCCGATCGAAAACTCCGATTTATCAAACAAAAGCTTGATAAAATTGTGGTTGCATAATGCGATGTACGCCTGAACAAGGCCGTTAAATTTTACAAAAAATTCCAAATCCTTCATGATATTTCACCGAAACCCTTACAGTTATAGTATAATACATAATCTTAGTTCAAAAAGTCAAGCAAAAAACCACGCTTTTCGTCATTTATCGCGAAAATAAAATATTCACTAATATGAATATAACTCCATAAATAATTTATATAAATAGTGCTTGACAAACCGTATTTTATGTGATAATATTTATAAATACTAAGTGTAATGGGCGAAAATTAATATTCGGAGGTTTTTATGAAAAAGAAACGTTTACTCTTTGTCCTGCTGATTTCGGCTATGATTTGTTTATCGATTATCGCTTGCGCCAAGCCGCCGCAGGAATTATCGGAAGGGCCCGAAACGGGCGAGTATTTTTATGACGCCGAGACGGATGAGTATCGGATTACTTTAAACAGCGGCAATAAATTTACGCTTCTGTTAGAAACAACCAAATCCGGCGAATATACGTTGGAAGATGGGGTGCTGACCCTTGTGCCGAACAAGCTCAAGGATATAGAACAGGAACCCGCTATCACGGCGACTTACAGCGATCGCGTCATAATCTATAAGAATATGCGGTTTGTCGAAAGGATCATTTATACTGTTTCGTTTAACAGCAACGGAGGTACGGACGTGGATCCTATTCCCGTATTAAACGGGCGCACTATTTCAAAGCCTCGCCTTGACCCGACGCGCGGCACATCGGTTTTTTACGGTTGGTACACGGATAACACACTTTCGACTCCTTTTATGTTCGGTACGCCTGTAACTGCCGATATAGAGCTTTTTGCCAAATGGGTCGAGCCGATTCCCGGACAAAACGAGTTTCTTATCGGTTTTGACTTAAACTACCCCGACGCACCGGCGGTCACGTCCGCTAAAACGATCGGCGGTAAGCTGCACAGTGCTCCCGAGCCTATCCGCGACGGCTATGTGTTCAAGGGTTGGTGGGTAAGCATGTACGAAAACAAAAACATGCTGTCCTATCCTCTTGTGACTACGGCAGAAGCTGATTTGCCTTCAGTATCCTATTTATCTACGGTATTTGAGGAAAGCACCACGCTTTATGCTCTTTGGCTGACTGCTGCGACCGCTAACTCCACTCCCATAGTAAGGATTAACGAGACCGGCATAGAATGGAGCGGAATTTTAGGCGTGGGTACGTACAGGGTTGATATAACCGGTCCAAACGGATTTTCGGAAGGCGCGTCGGTGGGGTTGGCTACATATAATTTCGCCTTTTCGGATCGTGCCGCGGGCGATTATATTATTACGGTTGGCGCCGGTTCGATTATCACCACGATATACTATAGAAACAAGGCGCTGGCAAGGGTTTCGCTCTTTAATGTTGTGGAGCCTTCGTTGCTGATATACAATCCCGTTAAAAACGCGACGAAATACCTCGTATATATCAAGTGCGGAGACATTCTGCACAACCACGACCCTTTTAACAATGGGACATCTACTTACTATAACTTTGCGAATTGTTCAATGCGGGAAGGCGGGATAGAATTTACCGTTAGGGCGGAGGCAAACGGATTCGCTCCCTCTGTGTCAAAGAAATTTATACACAGCCGCGATTTGTCTCAGATTGTCCGATGGTCTTTTGACAGTGCTAATCAAATTTTGTCATGGGACGCGGTGCCAAACGCTACAAATTATATTGTAGGCATTGACGACGGGAAGCCTCATCAATTTGATAACGGCGGCAAGACAAGCGTTTCGCTTAAGGAATACGCCCGCGGCGATATGATGGTGAAGGTTACACCCGCAACGAAGGGCTGGAATTCTCCTCTGCCGAGCCAGTATCCTTATACCAAAACAAACCTCTCCACTCCTCTGATTACAGGCATCAGCGGGCAATTTGTCGAGTGGACACCCGTAACTGGCGCGACAGTCTATGACATAAAAATCGGAAACGACAATCCTGTTGAACTGACCGAAGACTATGAATTGCCCGCCAACCTAAACGACGTTATAAGCATAAGGGCGAGAGGCACGGGAGTAACCGACTCGCTGTGGAGCGATCCGATTGCGGTCGGCGTTTCCATGACGGGGCTCTCGTACTATCAGAATATTGTTTCTTGGAATTACGTGACAGGCGCGACGGCTTATGAGGTATGGCTAAACGACGAATATTTGTGCGAGGCGGAGGGCGTAAATTTTGCCGTAATAAGCCTCGCTAAGCCGGGGGCAAACAAGATAGAGGTCAGAGCCGACGTCAACTCAAGTTTGGCGAGTATCGAAGTTTTCGCTCATACCTTATCCTTTGATT